>Ga0315316_10000240_pt1 | contig 34333 bp, 41 predicted proteins | sample M160m3416metaG_FD_203702 | JGI IMG/M metagenome (GOLD analysis project Ga0315316, IMG submission 203702) | Ammonia-oxidizing marine archaeal communities from Monterey Bay, California, United States - M1 60m 3416 | ecosystem: Environmental > Aquatic > Marine > Intertidal zone | place: USA... | reverse complement strand
CCAAATGAGTTATATTTTTTCCTCCCTTTTCAAGCTCTTGGGCCTTTTCAAGTATCTCCATTACGTAAAAGGGCTTAATTAAAGAAAGTAATTTATTATTCATTAATCTATTCTATTAGAAAAAAATAAAAATTAAAGTAAAAGGATTGTTTTAAATCAAATATATAGTATTATAAAAGTTTAAATTTGGAGTTAAAATGTCTAGAGTTTGTGATTTAACAGGAAAAAGATATATGTCTGGCAACAATGTAAGTCATGCCAATAATCGTACTCGCAGAAAATTCAATATAAATTTAAGATCTGTTGTTCTTGAAAGCGAAGCCTTAAATGAAAAATTTAGATTAAAAATTGCCGCTAGTACAATGAGAACTATATCCAAGAATGGTGGTTTCGATAAATTTATCATAAAAAGTAATGATACTAAGCTTTCTGAGACTGCTTTAAAAATTAAGAGAAAAATAAAAAAAATCTTATCACCACACAAATAAAATAAATATGCCAAATAGATATAAAGCCCTTGTCCTCTCTTGTATAGACCCAAGGTTCCAACCGCTTATCTACAGATATCTGAAAAAGAGAAAACTTGAGGGGTGCTATAGCTCCTTTACAATAGCAGGCGGTGCCGTAGGTGTAACAGATTTAAAATTTAAAGGATGGCACAACACATTTTGGGATAACTTGAGCACATCAATTGAACTACACAAAATAGACACCTTAATCGTTATAAATCATCGAGATTGTGGAGCAGCTAAAATTGCGAATAACAACGATAAATTCAATGAAGAAATTGAAGAAGAAATTCACATCAAATCATTCAAAAAAATTAAGGAGTCTTTGAAAGAAAGGCATCCAAATCTTAGTATAGAATTAAATTTAATGTCACTAGATGAAACCGTTAAAAGATACGAGTAACATAAAAATCTAACCTGATACGGTCATATTATCTAAATTCTTTGTTAATTTTTTTCATAAATATATCTTTTTTAATTTGGCTCATTCTATCAGGAAAGAGAACTCCGTCTAGATGATCATATTCATGCTGAAAAACCACAGATTGCATTCCTCTTGGGGTGTAAACAATATCGTTCCCGTTCAAATCCAATGCCTTAATTTCAATGTCCTCATATCTGTACACGTATTCATAAAACCCAGGAATACTAAGACACCCCTCCTTTGACTCAACTCTTCCTTCCATTTTTGTTATTTTTGGATTTATTAAAACTAGTGTTTGGCTTTTATTCTCATCTTCAAAGTCAAGACAAACAAAAAATCTTTTGCTTAATCCCACTTGGGGTGCCGCTAAACCTATTCCGTCTACAGATTTCATAGTTTCTATCATTTCAGAAACTACTGATATTAAATTATCATCTATATTATTAACATCTGTACAATCTTCAAATAAAACTGGGTCAGGGTAAATTTTGATATCCAAAACAGAACTAGTCCTTTTTCTTATTTAATTTTGCAATCAAATCCTTGCTAGGTCTAAAAATAGGGAGAATCTTCTCCGGAACAGCAATTGCTTCTCCTGTCTTCGGGTTCCTTCCACGATAAGAATCGTAAGTCTTCGGGAAAAAGCTGCCAAATCCTCTGATCTCAATTCTATCATCATCTTTAAGGGCTCCAATCATTGATTCAATAAGTGTGTTGATTACTTTTTTTCCTAATACCTTATCTAGTTTAAATTCTTCCTCGATAATATATTCCAACTCAGACTTAAGCATAATATAATTTATCAAGTATAAACAAAAAAAGTCAAGAATTTTTTAACCACTTTACTCAGTTAATACCCCGTAAGGGAATCGAACCCCTATTACAAGTTTAGGAAACTCGTGTGTTATCCGTTACACCAACGAGGCTTTTAAAACTTAAAAAATAGTAACCTTCATATACTACATAAATAATAAATAATATTGTACTACTAAGTTTTATTAATTATCATTTAAATATGGATTTCAAAAATAAACCTTTCTTTATAACCGTTACCAATAAATTCACTGGTCAATTCTTTAAAGAATTTTTGATTGATGGACTAGATAAAGATTCTGTTATTCAAACAATAATTTCTGTTTGCAATATTGACCCCTTAAGCTTTAATATTTCTGCAGAAGAAGCTCCAATTGATCAAGCAAATTCATGGATTGATGATAAATTTCCAAGTGGCCAAAGCAAGCATAACGTTATTGATGAAGAACAAAGAATTGTTGAACTTATTTATAATCCAATGGGAAACCCTTACGGGTAGAGAAACTAAAGCTTACTTCTTTTTTTCTTATAGCCTTGTCTAACTTTAAACTTAGGTTCAGCTTTGCAAATTACATAAATTCTTCCACGCCTTTTTACAACCTGACAATCTGGGTGCCTATCTTTCATGCTGCCAATAGAGCTTACAACTTTCATAGTCCAATATTAAAACCTATAAGATATTTATTGTCAATCTTTAATATAAGTTTTTACTCTAAAATTATCTCTCAGATAAAGAATATGTTCCATTAGGGAGTATCGTTAAGATTAAATTATGAAATTGCTTAATTTCCTCTCTGTGTCCAACACTAATATAAGTTATATCTAAATCATTCAGAATTTTATACAGTTTTTGTTCATTTATTGCATCTAAAGCACTTGTACCTTCATCTAATATAACAAAATCTGGCTTATTGATTAGTATTCTAGCAAAAGCTAATCTTTGTTGCTCTCCAACTGACAATACCCTTGTCCAGTCTTTAATCTCATTCACATTGTGATCCTTGCTAAGCTTACTAAGACCAACCCTATCTAATACTTTGTCAATTTCATCATAACCAAAATCATCCTTAGAGTTTGGATAACAAACTTGCTCTCTCAAAGAACCTAGTAGCATATAAGGTTGCTGTGGTAAGAACATTGTTTTCATTATATTTGGTTTTTTAATAATTCCACGACCATAGTTCCAAAGTCCTGCAACCGATCTTAAAAGTGAGCTTTTGCCTACGCCACTTTCTCCAACTATAATCATTTTGTCTTTTTCTTTTAAAGATAAGTTCAAATCTTTTAACAACTCTCTTTTATTGTCAGGCGTTTTAATTGTTACATTTTCAAACTTCAAGGTTTTTGACTCAGAATAACTAATTACTTCTTTGTTGGCAGTACCGGTAGAGATTTTGGTCAATGTTTTATCAAAATTACCTAGCCTAAATATGCTTGCTGAGAATGCGGAAATACTCTCTATTTGATTTGTAACTATTGAAAGAGCACCGAAGACTTGAAAAAAGGCTATCCATGCCTGGGTTATTGTTCCAAAATCAATCTCACCAGAGAAATATAAAGGTGCGACTAGAAGATATACGGGGAATCTCATCAAATTAGAATATGAAAACTGGAACAAGTCTACAATTGACTGCCAGATTATCCATAAATCATAATTTTTTAAAGCACTAAAAAGTCTCTTTAGAATACTTTTAACTTCCTTCTTTTCACCAGAGTAAAAGGCAATAGATTCTGAATTATCTCTAACATGAACCAAACCGTATCGAAAATCGGCTTCTAATCTTAGTTGATCATAATAAATCTTAATCATCTTCTTGCCAGTATATATGGCAACCCAAGTACCTAGTCCGACATAGATTAAAAGTCCTATTGTTAGCATCTTTGAGATTGACCATAAAATTGCACTAAAGGCTGTTACAGTCAGAATAGCCTGTAAAATATCTATCAAAAAGCTTAGAGTAACCATAGTAAAGTTTTTGATGTCCTCAGATATTCTTTGATCAGGATTATCTATATCAGAATTCTGTGCATTTGAGTCAAGAAGGTAAAAGGAACGATTTCTAAAATATCTCTCGATAAAATTATTAGTTAACCACTCTCTCCAATATCTACCAAACTTCAACCTTGTAAATCTATACAAAGAGATAACTGGTAATGCCACTAAAACTATTAAGCCATATACCCAAAGAAAATCCCAAAAAGCCTTTTCATTTCTGAGGTTCAAGGAGGTATCTAAAAATCTAAATACATAACTCAAAGAAACATTTAAACCTGTGACACAAAACAACAATACTAGAATTCCGATTATTAGCAGCCAGGGTTTGAGCTTATCTTTGATGTGAGGGTAGTTGAATCGAAAAATTAAGATAGCTCCAAAAATAGCTATCAATGATAAAATTGATAGATGCCCTGACCTTAAATCTTCAACATATAATTTAAAATTCGGAGCTACTTCGGTCATAAAAGCTGGAAAGAAAAAATCAATAATTCCTCCAATTGAAATTACCCCAAAATAACATATCGCCATTACAAACAAAACTGATGAGATTAGAAGCAAAATTAGTCGCAATGAGGAATTTGAAACATTAAGGGGAAAGAAATATGGCTGTGCTATATTGATAAATCTATCTAAGAGTTCTTTATTAAATCTAAAATTATCGTTAGCCATATCTAATATTAATTGATTATCTTACCCTTTTCATTATTTAAATCTTTGGAAAAATAAAGATACATTAAAAGAAATGTTAAAAAAGAAATGGCAGATAAAACTTGGCCCATGTTTATATTTGAAAAAATAATATCAGACTGAGCTTCTTTATAAAATTCTAATATGAATCTTGCAAACGAAGCAAAAGTAACAACACATAAGGAAACCTCACCTGGTTTAAAGCTCTTCTTGTATTTAAACAATGTAACCAGCAAAAAGATAAACAAATAGACTATTGCTTCATATATTTGGACAGGATGCCTAGGAATTATTTCATATCCTGAGTAAGGGAAGACTACACAGAAAAAAATAGAACATTGCTTTCCTATTATTTCCGAATTATAAAAATTCCCAATTCTAATTAAAGATATAAAAACTAAAGAATTCAGTAAAAGTGAATCGATAAATTTAAAAAAAATGTAAGAATTAACATTTCTTTTAAAAATTATAACAAGGTAAATTAAAGCTCCAATAAATCCACCATGACTTGAAAGGCCCTGGTACCCTGTAAATTCTAGAGGTGAAAACCTAACTGGAATTAGAACTTCTAAGAGATTATGTGAATAATAGTTATACTCATAAAAAAGACAATGAAAAATTCTAGAGCCTACTAACATATAAAACAAAAGTCCAATTAATGTCTTATCTAAATAATCTTTATTTAAATCCCCTACTAATTCTTTTACAATTCTATAAAAAATAAACAGAAGCCCTATTGCAAAAAAGATAGAGTAATATCTAATGCTTACAAGGTCAGAAATATATAAAAAAGGTGAATGGTCCCACAAGAGGAATGTTGTCATTTAAAGATTCTCATTTAATTCAATCTCAAATCTTTTTTCTTCCAGAGCTTGTCTCTTTCTAATCTCAGCACCAATTTTGTTATTTTTTTCTTCCTTTTCTGTTACCAACTCCAAAAGAGGAACTTCTATTGGTCTACCATCAGAATCCATAGCAACAAAAACAAAATAAGCTCTAGCACATATCTCTTTGGCCTCATCATAGCCTTCCCTTGTTACTTTTGTTTTGATTACCATGGAAGTTTTTCCGGTATAAATAACTTTTGATTTAAATTCAATGATATCGCCTCTATTGATTGGTTTATTGAATTGCATATCCTCTATTGATGCTGTTACCGCCTTGTGACTTGAAAAACGTCTTGCACAAATACCTCCAACCATGTCCATCATCTCAATTAATCTTCCACCATACATTGTTCCGTAGTCATTGGTATCACTGGGAAAAACCATAATACTACTTGTGGCTTCCGTTGATCTTTTCTTTAATCTATCTGTCATCAATTCACTCCTATTTAAATAATACTTAAAAATTTATACCATATAATTTAAAATTTTAACCTTTTTAATTAGTTATTAACAATTATAATAATGAAATGAAAAATTTTACAAGTACAAATAGTTATATAGCTACACCTGATTTGGAGCTAGCCGTAAATGCAGCAATAAGCCTAGAAAAACCCTTATTAATAAAAGGGGAGCCTGGAACAGGTAAAACCTTACTTGCCGAAGAAGTTGCCAAATCTGTGGATACAGAAATAATCAAATGGCATATCAAATCAACTACAAAAGCTCAGCAAGGTTTATATGAGTATGATGCAATTACAAGGCTCAGGGACTCTCAATTAGGTGACTCTCGAATACAAGATATATCAAACTATATTATCAAAGGTAAATTATGGGAAGCATTCGAGGCTAAGAAAAAAGTTGTTCTTTTAATCGATGAAATAGATAAGGCAGATATTGAATTCCCGAATGATTTGCTATTAGAGCTAGATAAGATGGAATTTTTTGTTTATGAAACTAAAGAGAATGTAATTGCAAAAAATAGGCCTATAGTAATTATTACTAGCAACAACGAGAAAGAATTACCAGACGCTTTTCTTAGAAGATGTATTTTTCATTATATTAATTTCCCTGAAAGAGATGTTATGGAGCAAATTGTTGAAGTACATTTTCCAAAGATAAAGAAGAAGCTTATAGCAGAGGCCTTAGATATATTCTTTGAACTAAGAGAAATTCCTGGTCTCAAAAAAAATCCTTCCACATCTGAATTAATAGATTGGATCAAGCTTTTAATTTCAGATGACATTCCAAAAAATGTTCTTCATGAAAGAGATGAGAGCAAAGCAATTCCTCCTCTTCATGGCGCTCTTATCAAAAATGAGCAAGATGTACAAATGCTGGAAAGATTAAGATTTATGCTTAGAAGAGATAAATAATGTTAATTGATTTTTTCTTAACATTAAAAAAATCGGGAATTAAAACAACGCTAAAAGAACTTCTTGATTTAATAAGAGCCCTTCAAGTTGGTGTTATAAAGTTTAATACCGAAGATTTCTATTATCTGAGCAGACTAATAATGGTTAAAGATGAGAAGTATTATGATAGATTTGATAGGGCATTTTCCATTTTCTTTAATGGAATGTCAGATTTAGATCTAAAATTTCTCCAAAACGAGATACCAGAAGAATGGCTAAGGAAGCAATTTGAAAAAACCTTGTCAAAAGCGGATAGAGATAAAATTAAGTCCTTAAATGATTTGGAAGAGTTAATGAAAAAATTTATGGAAACGTTCAATGAACAAAGAAAGAGACATCAAGGTGGCAATAAATGGATAGGAACAGGAGGCACATCACCTTATGGTGCATATGGGTCAAATCCATTTGGTATCCGAATTGGACAAGACGGAAATAGGAACTTTTCAGCTGCAAAGGTATGGGATAAGAGAAAATACATTAACTTAGATGATGATATAGAAGTTGGCACGCGAAATATGAAGGTAGTGTTAAAAAAGTTGCGTAAATTTACAAGGATAAATGGTGAAGAAGAGTTAGATATAGATGAGACAATAAGAAAGACTGCGGACAATGGAGGCTTTGTTGACATAAGACTTAAGCCAGAACGAAAAAACCAGGTTAAGGTTCTTTTATTTTTTGATGTTGGTGGCTCCATGGACCCCTATGTTAAATTGTGTGAGGAATTATTTTCTGCAGCTAAATATGAATTTAAAAATATGGAATATTTTTATTTTCATAATTTTGTTTATGAAGGTGTCTGGAGGAATAATGAGCGTCGAGAAGAAACAATAAGTCTTGATGACGTTATAAATAAGTATGGAAGTGACTATAAAATAATATTTGTCGGTGATGCATCAATGGGTATATATGAAATTACCCATGTTAATGGCTCGATTGAACACTATAATGATAAGCCTGGAGAAGCCTATTTTATAAAAATCAAAAATCACTTTGAGAAACTAGTTTGGCTTAACCCAATACCCAAAGATGATTGGGACTATGTTCAATCAATTGATTACACCAGGCACCTAACTGAGAATAAAATGTATAACTTTACAATTGAAGGTGTAAATAAGGCTGTGAGCTATTTATCAAAGTAAGGCTAATTTTTGCTAAACTTCAAAATAACAAAAACTATCAACCCACTTAATGATAAATTTAAAAGTACATAGGTGGTTGCTAAAACATAACTTCTTTGATTTATCATTGTTATAAATTCATAACTAAAAGTCGAAAAAGTTGTCAGAGATCCAAGGAAGCCAACAACAAAGAGAAGCCTTAATGAATCTTTAATATCAAAGAAACTGCTAATTAAATAAAAAAGAGCAATAAGCAGTGAACCAAGGACATTTACAATTAATGTTGCAATATAAGGTTTGTTAGGAAGCCAAGCTAGCATCCAAATCCCTGTCATATATCTTGTAATGGCTCCAATAGCTCCACCCAGTCCAATTGTTAATATAAGATTTATCATAAATAAAGCTCCGTTATTGAAATCTTGTCTTGCTGAAATAATTCTGGATCTTTATTCTTCACAAAACAAACTTCCTTATAGATAGAGTATATCTGCTTCCAATCAGCAAGAAGCTTAATCTTTGGTTCACTCTTAGATGGTTTCAACTTATTGTGCTCCCATGCTATGTATGAAGCAACAACTAAATCTAAATTTTGAAAATTAAAGCTAGTCTTAAATGCTACAGCACCAGGAATTTTCTTTTTCTCAAAAATCGACTTAAAAACTTTAATCCAATGCTTTTCTTTAAGTTTAAGACTTTTTTCCAATTTAATATCTCTTTCATGCTGCAATAATTTATCGCGGAGTTCCTCAAAATAACTTAAAAACATTATTGGCACATCGGGGTTAAAGGATATAAAATATTGCTTTTTATTCCTATCTTTGTATGTATCTTCTTTTATATATTTATAATAATGAACAAGTCCATTCCTATATGGCCAATATCCAAATATTGGCATTCTGTTGCTTATTATTTTATTTGCAGTGTTCAAATAATAATTAACTATTTTTGATGACTCTTGATCAAGCTCTTTTGTAAAGAGCATTAGCCTCCAATACATAATAGCTTTGCATACAAGTTCTTTTTCAACAGGAAAGTTCTTATCGTTTTCAAAATCCCAGTCCTCTAGGGTATAGAAAAAGTACTTAGGCTGTCTGGTTTCTAAAAAATCAATTAAAGATGGGATTCTGCAAGTTAAAGGATTTGCTAGATTAGGAGGATAGAAATCCTTAAGATTTCCCCATCTATATTTAGGCCTACCCTTAGTAGTTGTTCTTGGTTCAAAAAAAAGTCTAGTAGGTGCATATTCACCTTTTTTTCTTTTTACGACTTTTGCATTTTTATCTAATTCTTTTTTTCTCTTTAAAGAACCTATATGTTGTCTAAAAATTGACATAATTAATTTTACAACAAAAGGGAGGTATTTTTAAGATTTCTTAAATAATAATGATGCAGAGTTAATACAGTATCTTAATCCTGTAGGATGAGGTCCGTCATTAAATACATGGCCAAGATGAGAACCACAGCTTTTACAGCTAACCTCAATTCTAATTGTCATATGAGAGGAATCCTCTTTAAATTGAATATCATCCTTATTAATACAGTCATAAAAGCTCGGCCAGCCTGAACCAGAATCAAATTTATTTTCAGAACTAAATAAACTATCTTCACAACAAATACATTGGTAAACACCATCAGATTTTTCATCAGTATACTCACCTGTAAAAGGAGGTTCGGTTCCAGCTTCTTGGGTGACATGATATTGCATCTTGGTAAGTTTTTCTTTCAAACTCATAGTGAAATACTTAGCTCCTTAGAAAGAAATTTGATTATATCTTTTGATTCATAGAGCCATTCTACATTTTTATTGTCTTTTTGAATTAACAAGCAGGGGACTTGAAGCTTTCCACCACCATTAATTAATTCAGAAGCATACTCTTTATTCTTTCTAGCATCCTTCGTTTCTATAGAAATATTATTTTTTTTCATAAATCTTCTTACTCGCACGCAAAATGGACATGCCCTAAATTCATACATAACCATATTAGAAGTAAGAGAATTTATTTCATTTCTTTTTTCCTCTGAAATGGATAATGGCTTTGGTGAAGTAATCCAATCTAAAAATAGTATTATCCTTCCTAAAATAAACCTAATTATTTTCATATCAATCTCCTGGAAAAGAGCCTAAAGCAAGCCCAACATTTTTTAAAAGTATCTTGGCCTCTGTCGCCAAATTCTCATTTTTGTTTAAAACCAAGTTCCTCCAAAATATTATTGTATCAGCAAAAATTGTCTCAACCAGAGGATTAGAGCTTGCTGAATCGTCAATTGAGTCCCATGTTTCTAGTGCTAAGAAAAAGTAGCCTGGCATCTGTTTGTTTAAGAATTTTGCCAAGTATGGATTTTGCCTAGCAAAAGACTCCCATTCCTTAATCTCCATAGTTCTAATCTTATCTGGAAAAAAATCTTTCCTATCATATAGTTCATATTTTTTCATAAAAGAGATAGCATTTTTTTCATTAATAAGTTCTCGGCCTACAAGTGACCTAGTATTAATGTTTGAATCAAGAATTTTAGATTGAGCCATTATATTTATAATGTATTATAACTAGAGAAATGATTCAAGAAACAATTCTTTTTTACTTTTCTATAACCGTTGTTATCATGATATTGGTACTGATTTATCTAATTAAACGGAAATAATCTGATGTGGAAATGTAAGCATACATGGAAAAAAGCCTCGGTTAACACTTTATGGTGCCTAATTGGCTGCTCGATAGGAGATTTTGGTACAATTATATATTTCCAGAATATTACGCACGGATACTCAACTTTAGAAATAATGTTACTGGCCATAATAAATGGACTAATAACTAGCATTATTCTTGAAACATTCATACTATGCCGTCAATTAGGACTTATAAACGCCTTTAGAACTGCAATAGGGATGAGTTTCGTTAGTATGGTTGGTATGGAAGTTGCTATGAATACGACTGATTTTATGCTTAATGGAGAAGCAGTAATTAATTTAAGATCTCTACCTTTAATACTTGCAGCAGGATTTCTTACTCCTCTCCCATACAACTATTGGAAGCTTAAAAAATATGGGATATCATGTCATTAAAAAAGTAAAAACTGTTAAGCGCTTTTCATTTCTCGATATTTTCTTTCTTCTTCGGTGAAAGCACCATCGGCAACTGGCACAATGGAAGGAATTAGTGCGCCGCCTAATCGTAAGAAGCATCCTTCAAGGAACTTGCCTGTTTCTTCTGCATAAAAAGCATTTCGTTTGAAAGTTAAAAAAGATCTCCAATAATTAATTGTAGACCATACTACAGTAGAAGGTGTTACATGTTTTAAGTCTTCATTAAAAGTTCCTATATGAGCCATAGATAATATTGTTAAGTCAACAATTTCATCCCCAACCATAGTTTTTGGATCCCACGATTCATGGTCCTTAATAATAGTCCCATGTAGGATGGAATAATCGTGCATAACAGCTTCAATTAGTTTATCCGGGTTTTCTGTAGTTAGATATTCTTCTAAACAATCTAGGGCAATTAACTTAAAAGGGTTGTGACTATGATAGCCTTCACCTTTATCATTTCTCAACTGAACATTTCCCTTTGTCTGAGGCCTAAAAAGGACTTTATCTCTAAGTCCTTCTGGAAACACCAAGCCTAAAATAGTTTCTGCACTTTTCTTTTCTTTAAAATCTATTCCTTGCATACAAAGTATATTACTTACCTTTTTTATTATAGCAATCATTAATTAATAAAAAATTTTTTTAAATTTGTTCTTTTCCATTTATAATTAGCTTATGACCGACCCTAAAGAAAAAGTTTTTTTTGCTATCTTATTTTTATCTATTTTCCTTATAATGGCATATTCATTGTACAAAATTACCGAAACTACTAGCAAGATTTAATCAACTCCGTTCCAATAATTCTTACATTCTTGCCACAAAGCCGATCTTGATTGTGCCCTTTTTGTTGGATTATTCCGACTGAAACATCCTATGATTAACTTACTCAAATGAAGAAATAACGCGTAATATCGCTTAAGTTTTACCCTCCCCTGTGGAGATGTACTTAAATATATAAAGTATAAAAGAATGATCGGTGAGAGTAGCGGTATAGCAAAAGGGAGTGAAAGGATAAAGACAATAATTCTATTTAATGTTTTTTTTAAATTGGATGCCATTTGTTTATATTTCGAACTCAAGTTGTTTATTTTCTTTAACAATATTCTGCTTTCTTTCTGCAATTTCTCTTCTTGAATCAAAAGTCCCAGTATCATTTTTAAAAATACTTAATATATGATCATACTCTTTTAAACGATTATCATATTTAAGGTAATCTGGCATCATTTGCTCAACTTTATTCCAATATTCAGTAGAATGATTCCTAATATGAATGTGTGCTAACTCATGAACTACCAAGTAAGCAATAACCTCATGAGGCACTAGGACGACTCTCCAACTAAAATTTAAATTTCCATCTCCAGAACATGAAGCCCATTGAGAAAATGAATCTTTAATAACTACCCTCTTATATGGAATATCGTATAATTGGGAAAATCTATCAGCTATTTCTGAAATGTATTGACCAGCGCGCTCTTTGTACCAATCAATAAAGAATTTATTTGCAAATTTCATATAGTGACGAGATAGAAAAAAAATACCGTCTTTGTAGATTAATGGAATACTGCTGTTGTCTACAATTTTCAAGTTTCTTTCTACCCCAAGATATAGGAACTTCTCGCCATCTTCATATTTTTTGTGTAAATCATTAAGGTACTTTGCTTTTGTTATTTGTTGAGTTCTAAGCAGCCAAAATTTCTTAGATTCAATTATTTCTTCAATTCTTTCAATAGGTTCATTAAGCGGGGCCCTCACAACTATATATCCTTCCACCGAAACTTGAATTTCGGTACTCTTTCTTTCTGTCCTTATGATTTGGTCCACTTTTACAGACATTTGAGCTCACTATAACACAAAATAAGCTATAAACTCTAGTCTTTTTTAAAAAAAAGTTAAAGGAGTATTAGGCACAATACTGTTATCAAAAGACCAAATACTGTTCCAACAATTGTACCTCTAAGAGTTTCTTCTTGAGCTCTTGGCAACTTAGGTGGCTCGGGAATCTTATCAGTATCTAGTAATTCAAATAAAGGAATATGAGAAAGGATGATAAAAGTTGGTATACCAATAGCTACAGCCATAATAATAAACTTCCCATATGTAGGAACCGTTTCATAAAAAACTACATCTCCTGCATTGGCAGTAAAGGCTGAAATAATAAAAACTATTATAGTTTGGTTTAAGGTTTTCATATGTTTAGATTGAATTATAATTCTAAATATAGGAAAATCAAATCATGCCATCATGTTGTTTACAAATTTATCAAAGGCTCTCTCATTTTAAAGAAGATAAAGACTATTGGAGCGAATATACAGACTTTTATGAGCGTTTTTGGGGCGGGCCAACTTCACCCTATGGATTGTGGTTTGGTAACGAATATGGGACTTTTCAAAGTGCCCTGTGCGACCAGTTAAATATAAAAGAAAATGAAATTAAAGAATGTCTTTTTATAAAAGAAGAAAATGAAAACTTTATATGTCCTGATAACAAATTAGATACAGTGCCCTTTTCGTTCCTCGTTGATAATATAATACCAATTCATTGGTTTTTTATATTCGAAGAAAGCCAAAAGAAAATTTTCAAAACTCACTGGGGTTTTGGAGCTATACATTACAAATGTCCTATAGATTCGGCAAAAAAATTGATAAATGATTTTATATCTTTGACTGATAAAAATGAGAATAGAGATGATGAACTGGAAAATTATATTGAAATTATAACCCAAGACTTAAAAGAACTAGCTGTCTGGCTAGAGAACTTCCCGAATGATAGTATTATGATTTTGAATTATGGTGACCTTCTTGCATCTTTTCCAATGAATAGTTTAGACAAGGAAGACTCTGTAAGAATAATATCTGATTTCAAAAATAAACTTATCACCTCAGATTACGAATCAGCTAAAGATATGTTTAAATTTCTTATTGAAAGATGGACAAACATTGAATTTGCGAATCAAAAAGACTTAAGTAAATCGTCAAATTAAAGATTCTATTTTAGTCATGGATATTAATTTTGGTGGAACTAACAATTGATCTTCGTTCTTAACAAAATCATTTTTATATTCTAGGCTCCACTTATAACTTAAGAAGTATTGAGTAATATTTAAGGCTAAACTTTTAGTATTTTTGATATTAGACCATTCTGATATTTTACTTTCCAAGGGAATTATTTTGGCTTTAGCTGGATTGAAAAGAACACGCAACGCAAAATTTCTTTCTTCAACTGATTTAGGTTTTAATTCTTTAATTGTTGCTTTTAACATTTTATAAATATATTTGAAGGTTCCAGATATGTGCTCATTGCTAAAAGGTAAAGAATTCTTAGATTTTTTATAGGCATTATAATCTCCAAGTCCTAAAGCAAACTCTTTAAGGCTCATCTTATCTTCAACACTTGGATATTTTGACTGAAGAGTCCAAGCTATTACCTGATATCTAACAACCGGATGGTCCAATATACAAGGCTGTTCTTTAATAGCAAGAGCAAGATAAAGTGGCCTCTTTGTATCTTGAAAATCACTAAAGTACTTGCAGAAGAAAAGCCAGGATAGTATTCCTGTCTTTCCAACATGGACTTGCTCAACGAATTCCTTTAAAGCAACAAAGAACTTCTCACTAAGAATTTCCGAGTCTATCCAAACATCTTCCTTCTTTTTAGCAACCATTAAAAAATTATACCACTTATAATTAGGTAAAAAATATTATATTTATATGAGCTTCATTCTCATAGAAATTGACTGGAATGTTGTTCGATATTTATTGGCTAAAATATGAAGCACAATTTTATCAACTGAATCTACTTCATCAAAATTCTTTGCAGCAATAGAACCAGAATATGGCGCATATGATTTATGGTATCTGGTTGCAAAAATCCCTAATGCCTCATCGATAATTAGAGTATTTACATGCTTAGATAGCATTATAGTTGAAGAGCGCTTTTTGTTGCTATTATCTAGGATATAGGGGTAAAATTTTATAAAAAACTTATCGATTTTTGACCTTAGAGATACAAATTCGGATAAAAGCTTAGAATCACTAGGGAAGTTCTCAGCGTCAGGACCAAAATATACTAGTTTTGATAAGGACCCAGATGAGGCTGCAGTAAAAATAGCTTTCAACCAATTCTTAGCCTGCGTCCATCTTTCAAAATTTTTTTTTGTTGATAAAAGAGTACTTGAGTTCTCAAGCTCGTTTAGAACAGATTGGAGCAAATTGATTACTATCTTTACTTTTGATTCTCTTTCTAGAGTAAGCTCGTCTTTCCACCCTTTAACATAGCTTTCATCATATAAAATCCTTGGCTCTAATTTGATTTGTTCAACAATAGAATGCAATAAATCTTTTTCTTTTAGTATATCTGGATAATATTTTTCTTTATAATATTCAACACTAACAGAGATATCTTCAAGATTATTAACTTTTGTTAAAAACTTTTTTTTCTTCATTTTAAAGACTTGGCTTTATCATTTTCTTAGGATTTAAAATCCTATCTGCTTCCTTTTTTTCTAAAATTTTATCTTCATTAACTACTTCACGAACAGTTTTATTTTCCTTAAATGCTTTCTTGGCAACATTCGCAGCGTTATCATATCCAATGACGGGGGCAAGGCTTGTGCACATTGCAAGACTTTTCTCAATTGTGCTCTCACATTTCTCATTATCAACTTCAATGCCAGCAATACAGTCAACAGCAAAAGCCTTAGAAATATTTGATAGAATCTCTATTGATTCAATTATATTATATGCCATTACAGGCATCATTACATTGAGCTCAAAGTTACCAGATTGTCCTGCTATTGTAATAGTAGCATCATTTCCTATAACTTGTGCACAGACTTGAGTAAGCGACTCTGCAAGAACCGGATTCACCTTACCTGGCATTATTGAAGAGCCGGGCTGAATAGCAGGTAAGATAATTTCACCAAAACCACACCTAGGGCCGCTTCCAAGCCATCTAACATCGTTGGCAATTTTCATTAACGAAGTAGCCAAGGTTTTTAAAGCTCCACTAGTTAAAACAAGAGCATCTTTTGATGCTTGGGCCTCAAAATGATTTCTAGCTTCAGTAAATTTGAGACCAACTTTTTTAGAAATTTCTAAAGCAACTTTTTTGCCAAATTGTGGGTGAGAATTGATACCTGTTCCCACTGCTGTCCCTCCTTGGGCAAGCTCTGAAAGATTAATTGAAGAATCTTCAATAAATCTTATAGATTTAGCAACCATAGAAGAGTAGCCACCAAATTCTTGTCCAAGCGTTATAGGCGTTGCATCTTGGAGATGAGTTCTCCCTATTTTAAAAATTTTTTCAAATTTTTTTTCTTTTTTAGAAAGTTCATTTTGAAGTATTTTTAAATTTGGAATCAGTGATTTTACAATTAGATTGTAAGAAGATATATACATAGCCGTAGGAATAACATCATTACTAGACTGGCAAAGATTAACGTGGTCATTAGGGTGAACAATATTATTACCTTTAATGTATTTGTTAGCTAGCGTAGCTATAACTTCATTAGTATTCATATTTGTTGAGGTTCCAGAACCAGTCTGAAATATATCTACAACAAAATGTGAGTCATGGTTACCCAAAATAACTTCATTTGCAGCCTTCATTATGGATTTTGCAATGTTCGAATTAATTAAATTTAAATCGGAATTAACTTTAGCCGCCGAAAATTTTATGACACCTAGTGCTTCAATATAGGCTCTATTAAATCTAATATTGCTAATTGGAAAATTTTCTATCGCCCTAGCTGTTTGAGCACCATATAGAGCATCACTAGGTACATTCATTGAGCCCATAGAATCAGTTTCTTTTCTAAATTTTTTTTTAACCATAAATAGACTTCCTTTTATTTGATAATGTGATAATTTTAACTTATTGTAGGCGACATTAATAATATATTTTAAATTAAATAAAACAAAATAATCATTAGGGAGTTTAGTATGAGTAAAGTTCTAGAAATAAATGACGAAAATTTTGAAGGTTTGGTTTTAAAATCTGAGATACCGATTCTTGTAGATTTTTGGGCCCCCTGGTGCGGTCCTTGCAAACTTCTTGGTCCAACATTAGAGGAAATATCAAATGAATACAGTGGGAAAATTGAAATAGTCAAAATCAACATTGATGATAATCAACAAATGGCTGCAAAATATGGAATCAAAAGTATTCCAACAATGCTTATATTTAATAAAGGCGAATTAAAGAACCAACTTGTTGGCTCAATGCCAAAAAAAGATATCGAAGATATACTTTCCCAGGAGCTATAGATGCCTAAATATATTATGTTAAGTAATTTAACTGATGAGGGTCGTAAGACAGTTAAAATGCGCCCAGAGAGAATAAAAGAAGTAAATGATGAAATAGAAAAAATGGGAGCAAAAGTTATAGAGCAATATGCTGTTCTAGGTGAATATGATTTTATAAATATCCTAGAAGCGCCTGACAATGAGACAATTTCAAGAATTTCTATAGAGTTAGGATCTAGAGGAACTATTCAGCTAATCACCCTTGCAGCTATTCCAATTGACGAACTAGAGGACTCGTTGCTGGATGAGACTTAAGTTAATTTAGAGGTACCTTTATACTCACATTTACCCCATTGTGAATATATTTTGCAGCCTCGCCGTTAACAGGCTTGATGAATGAAATTGCCCAAATTAAATTATCCACAAACTTAAATCCAATTTCGGCATAGGCATCTAAACCAGGGCTACTTTCTGTAATTTTATCTATCGCCTTAAAATCTAAATCTAAATTATGCTTATTATTTTTAGACTTAAAAACTTTAAATTTTGCCCTATAGACTGCAAAAAATTCTTTAGCCTCATTACTATAATCATTAGCGTTAATATAAAACTCAGATCCTACTTCAAGAAAAATTATGCTGTTTGCAAAATATAAGCTTGGAGATATTACCGTGGAATCATGAAGAACATCTTTAAGAATCAAAGAGTTTGCATGCAGCTTTTCTAATCTATCTTTTTTATCTCCCCAGATACTAGATGAAGCAAAATTTATATCTAAGCTTGATCCCAAATAAAATAATTCTTCCTTTTCCAAAATTTTACTAAAAGCTACCGACATATTTCCAATTTCAAAACCGTTATCTACTACACCATATTCCTTATCATTCCCATCATATGCACCTGCCCAAGGAAACCTTATACTCAGATTCATTTCATTTGAAGAATCTACGAAACTAGTTTCGAGTAAATATAAAATGTCAGTACCACCTCCACGGTACTGCTTCACATCGAAAAAATATGTATCCATACTTACGCCGCTCAATGAAAGCGGACTAATGTCATGTCGCATATCTCTATACTTAAATGGCTTATAAATCATGAAAGTACCTGAAAGAGGGTTGGCAATTCCCAAATCACCCTCTTTCAAAAATAATCTTGTTGGGTTTATTAAATAAGATGCTGTTTTTGCAAAAAAAGAGTCTGAATTTGACAATTGTTTATTTAACTTTTCAAAATATAGCCCTAAAGGTATTCCTAACCCTGGAGTGACGATTAAGTCTATTATTGATGGCTTTTCAACTGTACCCTCAATAGTAAACTCCCACAGAGTACTTTGAAGTATTGTTCCCAAATAAGCATCATGCTTTTCATAGCCTAAATCCCGATAAACTTGATAATATAGAGCTCCAAAATATGGGTGATAAAGATAGTTTGTAGCGAAACTATCCCCATCATCAAGTTCAGGTTTAGTTATATTACTTCCCCACTTTTTAAGGCTAGTATTAAAGATTTTAGAATCTTTGTTCCTTACATATAGTATTCTTCCACCCCATAAAAAATAATTAATTACAGCACTATCTTTGATAAAGCTCCTATCAGAACTTTTTGGTACACTTTCCTGATTAGAAACTTCACCTGCGACCACAGGGGAACTAAGAAGCAAAAAAAACATTATGACGAGTAACTTGCTCATTTAATCTTTAGCAAGCAACATTCTTCTTGCTCTACCTACCCATGTAAACTCTTTTGAAAGTTTTAATGAATTCTCAGATATTTCTTTAGATAGCTCATGGTCACCTAGTAGCTTTTTTAGCTTATCGTTTAAATCTTCTGTAGAATCAGGTTCAACTAATAATGAATTTTGACCATTTGAGAGTATTCTTGATATTGATGGTAAATTTGAGGCAATAATTGGCTTACCTGCAGATAAATATTCGAATAATTTTATTGGAGATGAATACTCAAAAGCCTTAGACCCACCCTTTATTGTAAAATCACTTGTATAAGGGATAAGAAGTACGTCAGATATTGCTAAGAAGTTGGGGATTTCAATATTATTAACATGTCCAGTGAAGAGTATGTTTGCTTGGTTATTTAGCACATCTTTCTCATATTCCCTGTTGTCGTCATCCTCTCCCCCCACAACAAGAAAAAAAATATCCTTATTTGTTTTTGATAATTCAACAATTTTCTCAATTCCCCTCCCCTTATAAGTATTTCCCACGTAAGATACAACTTTATAATCCTCTGGAATTTGTAGACATTTTTTGAATTGGGATAGATTTTTTTGTGGTTTAAAAGTTTCAACATTAACCCCATTATGTAAGACTTCAAGTTTAGATGATGGGAAAAAGGTTTTAACTAAACTATCTTTTGTTCCTTCCGAATTACAACTTATCTTGAATATATTTTTTGATAATAAAAATCTTTTTATAGCCAGCTTGGAAATATAATTTATGGGTGGATGGTGAATGTCTATTATAATTTTCGAATAAAAAAAAGATGCTAAATAGGCAAATAGTAAATTCCTAGTGACTATATAATCATATTTCTTAACAGAAAATAGCTTAAAAAGAGATAATACTCCATGAATAAAATGCCTGAGTGACCCACTACTAAAACCTACTGTAGGATTTATCTTAAATTTTTTATGAATGTTGTAATATCCAAAGAAAGAATCTAGCTGGGATTTATCTATAGGCAAAATAAGTTCAACATTGTGATTTAACATAGCAAAAGCCTCACACATTTTTGCAACATGAATTGAACTGGCTCCTTCCTTGAAGAGTTGAGGACTCCCTACATATAGTATATTCATTATCTATATATTATTGATTAATTGATTAATAAACAATACTTATTTAAGATTTGGTTTATATAGTTATGAGAATCATAAAAGGTTTTAGAGACATACTTCCATACGGTAATAAAAGTTTAGAAACATCTTTTGTTTGGACTTCTATATTAAATAAGCTCAGAGACACTATGGCGTTATACAATTTTCAAGAAATAATAACACCAGTTTTAGAATATGACTCCACTTTCAAGACTGGGATAGGAGAGGACACCGATATAGTTTCTAAAGAAATGTATGAATTTATATTGAGTCGAGACTCCAATGAAGAAGATAAGAATAAAATCTTCAAATACTGCTTAAGGCCTGAGGGTACAGCTCCAATTGTTAGGAGTGTGGTTGAAAATTCATTAAATAAAATTAAAAGCTTAAATAAGCTTTATTATTTAGGACCAATGTTCAGATATGAACGGTCGCAAAAAGGAAGATACAGAATGTTTCACCAAGTAGGTGCTGAACTTATTGGATCCAACGAAATATTATATGAAGTTGAACTTTTAAGTTTAGCCAAAGACTTAATTATGTCATTAGGAATTAAAGATTTTATTTTTCAAATAAATTCAATTGGTAATAAAAAAAGCATGGAAAATATTGCAGATGCTGTCGCTGCCTTTGGTAAGAAGAACAAGGATTCGATAGATAAAAAAGATCATGAAATTCTAAATAAGAACCCTTTAAGGTTTTTAGACAAAGCTATTCATAAATATAACCTTAATAATATTCCCAAAACTGTTGATTATTTAGATAATGAATCTAGTAAAAGATTTACAGAACTAACAAATAATTTAGATAGCTTGGGATTTAAATACACAATAAATAACCAACTAGTCCGAGGGATTGATTATTATAATGATTTAGTTTTCGAAGTTACCTCAAAAGATTTAGGTGCGCAGGATGCAATTCTCGCGGGTGGAAGGTATGATTCGCTAATGAAGAAGTTTGGTGGCACTGAATCAACATCAATTGGTTTTGCTGCAGGCATAGAAAGACTAATACTTGCTATGAAAGATAAAGATAAAGATGAAAGTTCAATAGATTTATTTATTGCATATAATGAATCAGAATTAATAGAAAAAGCTTTGAAGATTGCGTTAAAACTAAGAGAAATAGGCTTAAAGGTAGAAGTTGACTTAGATAGAAGGAGCTTTGCTAAACAAATGAAACTAGCTGACAAATCCTCAGCACTCAAAACAATAATCCTAACTAAGGAGAATATAAATAATTCTTCTGTTACTGTTAAAAATATGAAGACAGGTGTTGAGGAATTAGTCGATTTGAATAATAATTTTGATTTTTTTATAAAATAGCCTAAAGTTGAACTTAATGAAGAAGAAAAAACTTTTCTATGGTTGGATAATTGTTTTTGCAGCAATTGCATTGGTATTTCTTGACGGATTACTTTTATATTCATTTGGTGTATTGCTTCCCTCCATTCAAGAAAAATTTGAAATGACAAAAGCCTCCGTTAATTCAATTTTTGCAATTAGATGCATTGTCTTTGCTTTTTCTATGATTGTATTTGGAAAACTAATAGATAAACATAGGCCAGAAAAAGTTATTTTTTTTGGAGGTCTCATAACTGTATTTGGATTACTTCTAACAGCTTATTCCGATACAAAATTAAGTCTCTTTCTGAACTACGGGATTTTGACGGGTATAGGGGATGGGGCTTTCTATGTACCAGCAGTTGCCGTGGTGCAAAGATGGTTTAACAAGAGAAGGGATTTTGCTGTGGGTCTTGTAACCGCAGGAGTCCCTATAAGTGGCCTAATAATAAACCCTCTTTCAGCTTGGATTCTTAGCGTCTCCACGTTAGAGATTACGCTTATTTCGTTGGCTGGTATTACTTTTATATGCCTTCTTCCAGCTTTTTTAATGAAACAAGATCCTAAAGAAATGAACCTTGAGCCATACGGTGGACCTTTTCCAAAATCTGATAATGATGAATCAAATAATTGGAAAACTAATCAAGCGACCAAAACTCCGGCCTTTATAATATTATATACTTTACTTTTTTTAGGAATGCTATCATTCTTAATTGTTGTTACTCTACAGTTTGATTATGCAATAAATAATAATCTTAACTTAATTGCATCCTCAATAGCACCAGCCTCAATAGCCGCAGGTAGTTTCTGTGGAAGGTTAGTGACTGGCTATCTTGCAGACTTTATAAATAGAAACAAGATTCTCTTCTCGGTTTTTCTTGGGCAAGGTCTTTCGGTTCTGATACTCTTAAATGGAAACTCCTTACTTCATTATACACTTTTTGGATTTTGCTTTGGATTCTCTTATGGGGGCTGGATACCAATCTTTCCCTCTTTACTAAAAGATTTTTTTGGAAAAAAACACGTTGGTCAAATTTTTGGTGTTTTCGGTACAGGGTTTTCCATATCAGCCATAATAGGTCCTCCATTAGCTGGGTTCCTAGTGGATAAATTTAATACTTATAATTATGGATTTTATATTTGCATAATTGCCTGCCTAATTGCAGCTGGCTTGGCATTATTAATTAAAAAACCAATAAAAGATTAAAATTACTATATAATATTAGTATGTTCGGATTAGGTTTTACTGAAATTATTTTTATTTTTCTTTTATTTATTTTACTGTTTGGACCCAATGAAGTTCCAGTAATTGCAAAGAAGTGTGGACAATTCTATAGAAATATAACTAACATGAAAAATGAAATAAACGATAGTGTTAATAAAGAAATAAATGAGATTAAAGATATTACAAAGAAATAATTCTAGATATCCAGATTTGATACATATAATGCATTATCTTCAATAATTTTCTTTCTAGGTTCGACTTGATCGCCCATTAAGTCTTCAAATAAATTACTTTCTTTACTATCTTTCTCTATGTCTTCAATGTCAGCAATAGTTACTTCTCTAAGAACTCTTAGAGATGGGTCAAGAGTTGTCTCCCAAAGTTGTTCAGGGTTCATCTCACCTAAACCTTTATACCTTTGAATAGAATATCCCTTCTTCCCTATTTCACTTAATTTATCTAACAACATATCTAAATTAGTAAATTCGTATTCATCACCAATTTTTGATTCTAGTGTTAATGGGAAATTAATTTTGCTAATACTATTTTGATACTCTTTTAGTGCTTGAGTAAAAATTTGTGATTCCAAAAAACTGGAATTAATTACAGAGTCCTTGGTTCTACCTTGACTCTTAACAGAAAAAACTAATGATGAATCTGATTCTTTAATATATGAGTAATCTATTAAAGGATTTTTGATTAAAGCCTTCTTAAATTCCTTAGAAACTCCCTTTTCAATTTCTGGAATACTAATATTTTTTAATTGATAAGATATTGGTATAAGAATATTTAGGATCCTCAAGTCCATTCCTGATCTTTCTAAATTGTCGAGATACACTTTATATCTTCTAAAATGAGATATGCTCTTTAATAAATCATCATTTGTTATTTTATTCTTAGTAAGACTTTCCTTTGTTATTAGCTCATTTATAGAGTTTTCTAGTAAAAAATCATCTAAGGCTTCTTCATCTTGAAGATAGGTATCCTTGTTCCCCTTCTTTAATTTAAAGAGTGGAGGTTGTGCAATAAATAATTTTTTCTTTCTTATTAACTCCTTATAATGGTTATAAAAAAAGGTTAATAAAAGCGTCCTTATGTGTGAGCCATCTATATCTGCATCTGTCATTAAAATTATTTTTCCATACCTTAGCTTTTCTATATCTACTCCATTATCAGAATCTGAATCGGCAGATATTACAGGAGCACCAACTCCCATAGCAGTAATTAAAGTTCCAATTTCGTCGTTACTCAAAACTTTATCAAGCCTAGCTTTTTGTACGTTAATAACCTTTCCCTTCAAAGGAAGTACTGCCTGAGTTTTCCTGTCTCTACCTTGCTTAGCTGAGCCGCCAGCTGATTCTCCCTCAACAATGAAAAGTTCAGATTTTTCAGGATCTTTTTCCTGACAATCGGCTAATTTTCCAGGCAAAGACCCTAAATCTAGGGCACTTTTCCTTCTGGTCAAATCTCTTGCTTTCTTAGCTGCCTCTCTTGCTTTTGCTGCATCAATAGACTTACCTACTATTTTTTTAGCCTGTGAAGGATTCTTTTCAAAGAAGTCTCCAAGAAAATCATTCATAAGGGATTCAACGATTCCTGATGTTTCCGAATTACCAAGCTTTGTCTTGGTTTGGCCTTCAAACTTTGGCTCAGGCACCTTAATACTTACTACTGCAGCTAAACCCTCTCGTGTATCATCCCCGGTGATTTGTATATTTTGATTTTTAAATAAATTTTGATCCTTTGCATATTTATTTATTGATCTTGTTAGTGCGCTCCTAAATCCACTTAAATGAGTGCCCCCTTCAATTGTATTTATATTATTGACGTAAGAATGTATATTTTCTGAATAACCGTCATTGTACTGTATTGCAATTTCAACTATAGTCCCATCTTTGGAACCCTTAATAAATATAGGTTTAGAATTTACAATTTTTTTTCCGTTATTAAGATGTTCAACAAAAGAGTTGATTCCTCCTTTGTACAAAAAGGTTTCTGATTTATCATCTCGGTGATCATTGATTGAGAGTTTTAATCCTCCGTTTAAGAAAGCGAGCTCTCTAATCCTGTTACACAAATAGTCAAAATCAAATTTTGGTTCAAAATCGTATCTACCATTAGTATTAATTACTGGTTCAAAAATTTTAGAATCAGGTTTAAAAGTAATCTTTGATCCAGTTTTTGAAGATTTTTTTATAGACTTTAATTTTGTTGAAACCTTCCCGAACTCATAGCGTTGATGCCATATAGCACCATCACGAGAAATCTCAACTTCAAGAAACTCAGACAAAAAGTTTACAACGGTGACACCTACACCATGTAAGCCACCAGAGACAGCATATGTTTTAGAATCAAATTTGCCCCCTGCATGTAGCGTCGTCAAAATAACTTCGACAGCCGGTTTCTTTTTTTGAGGATGCATATCAACAGGTATCCCCCTTCCATTATCTTCTAAAGAAATACTTTCATCTTTATTAATATCAACGCTTATAAAATCGCAGAATCCTGCTAATGCCTCATCAACACAGTTATCAATAACCTCAAAAACTAAATGATGAAAACCTCTTTTTGTTACATCTCCGATATACATTCCAGGTCGCTTCCTAACGGCCTGTAAGCCCTCTAGGGCCTGAATTGATTTTGCATTGTAAGAATCTTTCTTAATGGTTTTTTTTTCAGCTGCCATAATATTTATTTGAATTCTAACATGGACCTAACTTAATTAAACCCCTAATCTTTCATTCTAGGTAATGTAATTCCAGTCTGATTCTGATACTTACCTTTTTTGTCTGCATAAGAAATATCACATTCTTCGTCTCCTTCAAAAAACAAAACTTGCGCTATTCCCTCATTTGCATAAATTCTAGCAGGTAATGGTGTTGTGTTTGATATCTCCAATGTAACATGACCTTCCCATTCTGGTTCAAAAGGTGTTACATTCACAATGATTCCACATCTTGCATATGTTGATTTCCCTACGCATACAGTGACTGTGCTTCTCGGGATTCTAAAGTACTCAACAGTTCGTGCTAATGCGAATGAATTGGGAGGGATAATGCATTCATCATCAACTATTGTAACGAAAGACTTTTCATCAAAGCTTTTAGGGTCAACAACTGTATTGTAAACATCTGTAAATACTTTGAACTCATTACTAACTCTAATATCGTAGCCATAAGAAGATACGCCATATGAAATGGCTCCATCTGTTGTCTGCTTCTCAACAAAAGGTTCAATCATATTATGTTCAACAGACATTTTTCTTATCCAATGATCCGGCTTAATTCCCATTTTAACTTTCCTCCATAATTCAAACTAAAATTGTCTTAAAAACTTTAAATCATTTTGATAGAAATATCTAATATCAGTAATACCATATTTAATCATCGATAGTCTTTCAACGCCCATACCAAAAGCTAAGCCGTTATACTCTTCTGTGTCGTAATTTACTGAATTAAACACCTTAGGATTGACCATTCCGCAGCCCAGAACCTCCATCCATACTTTTTCACCAGATTTATCTTTCCACTCAATATCAAGCTCTGCGCTAGGTTCAGTAAAAGGAAAGTAGCTTGGACGAAATCTAGTTTTAATACCACTGCCAAAAAAACGAGATATAAACTCATTCAATATTCCTTTAAGATTTCCAAAAGTAACAGATTTGTCTACTAATAAACCTTCTACTTGATGAAACATTGGAGTATGAGTAACATCGCTATCACACCTATACACCTTTCCAGGGGATATAATTTTGATAGGGGGCTTATTGGCCTCCATAATTCTAACTTGCATTGGAGATGTATGTGTCCTTAACAGGCTGCCTCCATCCAAATAAAAGGTATCTTGCATATCTCTAGCTGGATGGTCTTTAGGAATATTTAAAGCTTCGAAATTATAGTGATCAGATTCAATTTCTGGACCTTCAAAGGTCTCAAATCCAAATTGGGTAAAAATATCAACAATTTGAGATGAGACTTGTGAAATTGGGTGAAGAGATCCATAACTCTGTCCTTTAGATGGAAGGGATATATCAATTTTCTCTTCCGCAAGCTTTTTATCTATTGCCAACCTCTTTAGGGATTGGAACTTTTGAGCAATTATTAATTCAACCTCTTTTTTAATAGAGTTTACAATGGGCCCCTGGGTCTTTTTTTCTTCAATTGATAAATCTTTAATGGAGTTTGTGAAGGTAGCGAGAACTCCCTTCTTGCCCAGATACTTTGCCTTGAGATTCATAAGTTCATTTTCAGAATTAACTAACAAAATCTCTTCTTTAACTTTAGGTATCAACTGGTCAATCATTTTTCTTACCTTTATTAAGGATATACATAATATATGGCGCATAAAAAATCGATGAATATGTTCCTAGTCCGACACCTAAAATCATTATGAGAGCAAAATCCTTTATTTCTACTCCTCCCAAAAAATAAAGAGGTATCAAAACAATCAATACTGTAATAACAGTCAAGATTGTCCTAGATAAAGTTTGAATAATACTAATTTGAATAATATCTTCTAGAGAGCTTGATAAATTTTTAACATTCTCCCTTACTCTATCAAAAATAACAATTGTATCATTAACAGAATATCCAATAACAGTTAAAATGGCTGCTATAGATGAAAGAGTAATTTCGATATTCAACAAACTTATTAAAAAGGCTGTCAGAATAAAGTCATGGAATAAAGCAAAAATTGAAGCTACAGCAAAACTTAAGCTAAACCTAAAAAAAACATAGGCCAAGATTGCTAATGAACCAAATACTATTGAATACACTCCATTCCGGACCAATTCCTTCCCAACTTTTGGGCCTATAAAATCTATTCTTTTCACAGAATATCCATCAGGAGTAAATTCCGCATCTAGCACATTCTTAAGATTTTTTTTATATTTTTGAACATCAACATCTTCATCCAAATCCTCCACAGGAAGTCTAAGTAAAAACTCATTATTAGATTTTTTACCATAATTTTGAATAGTTAAATTTTCATAGTTCGCTTTTAAAAAATCTTCCCTAATGTCTTCAACTTTCACCTCTTCATTGAAAGAAACAACTAATTCTGTGCCCCCCATAAACTCAATACCATAATCGAGACCACTTTTATTTAAGCTATATAATGAAAAGACAACTAGCAGCGAAGATATTATAAAGATTGCCTTCATATTTTTAAAAAAATCAAACTTCATTTTGTCCTCTCATAGGTGGCAATGATTTGACGAGATATTTCGTAAGGACTCTAGCAAAAACGATATTAGAAAAAATTGTAGAAAAAAGTCCGATTGAAAGAGTTACTGCAAAACCTTTTATTGGCCCATCACCCAAGAAGAACATACATATGGCAGCAATCAGAGTTGTAAAATTTGCATCAATAATGGTGGATACAGATCTATCAAAACCTAGCTCAATACTAGACAATGCATCCTTACCTTTAATGAGCTCCTCTTTTATTCTCTCGTATATAATTATATTCCCATCAACTGCCATACCAAGTGTTAAAACCAAGCCTGCAATTCCTGGAAAAGTTAAAGTAACTCCAAATAAAGACAATAAACCAAAGATACATACTAGGTTAAAAACTAGTGCTAGGTCACAAACAATACCCAACTTTCTGTAGTAGTAAATCATAAAAATGAAAATCAAAATAGCTGCAAGCATCATTGAATTCTTACCATTCTCAACAGAATCTGAACCTAAAGAAGGACCAATTGTTTTTTCTTGCAATATAGAAATAGGTATAGGTAAAGAGCCGGATTTTAGTATAATTGCCAAATCATTTGCCTCCTCAAAAGTAAAGTTTCCACTTATACTACCGCTGCCAAAAATCTGACTTTGTACCACTGGGGCGGATTTTACTTTTCCGTCTAGTATTATGGCAATCTTATTCCCAATGTTTTCTTTGGTTAATTTGGAAAAGACAGACGATCCTGATTTATTTAAACTAAATGAAACATATGGCCTATTAAATTCATCGTAAGAGACAGAAGCATCTTCAATTGATTCACCTTTTAATTTGGAACTTTTGACAGTAGCAAAATAATTATTATCTGTTCCTTCATAAAACGAAAACTTATTCCTCTGATCTTGATATTTTTGCATTAAAACCGCCAAAGATTCACCTTCTTCAACAACAGGCTTAAATTCAAGCATAGCTGTTTTAGATATAATATTTAAAATTCTTTCTCGATCACTCTCATTAATTCCAGGTATTTGAACAATTATTCTTTCTGAACCAGACAACTGAATTGAAGACTCTATTACCCCAAACTGATCAATCCTATTGGACAATATATTCTTGACTTGCTTTAGTAATTTATCTTTTGTTTGGGTCAAAAAGGTTTCAGTGAATGTTACAACGATTGTCTTATCACCAATAGCCGTAACATAATTAGTATTTTTATCTAATACCTTCTTTGAAGATTCTAGACTATCTATATCATAAAAAGATAAAATGATTTCATTATTATCATTTGTTATTATATCTCTTAAAAGAATTTTATTGTTTAATATTTCAGCCTTAATTTTTGCAGCTTCTTTGTCAGAAATAACATTAGATGAGACTTTCTTATTTAAGCCTAATACAACGAATATCCCTCCCCTCAAATCTAATCCTAGATTGACTTTATTTGCAGGAAAAAAGTAATTCCACCATCCAGGTAAATTATTTGCTTGGAAAGTTGGATAGACAAAAACCAAAGAAAGCAATAGGACTAAAAAAGAAAAATATCTATACAGTTTAATTTTATTCATAGAATTAACTTTTTATTTTTTTTCCTCTTTGTCCACTAGGGAATTAACAAAATCTCGTCTAATTTTAATATTTACTCCCTTAGAAATTTCTACTACCAGAACATCTTCGTCTAGAATATCAATAATCTTAACAAATATTCCCCCATTAGTTATAACATTAGAGCCTTTTTTAAGAGATTTAAGCATATCCTCTCGAGCATTTTGCTGTTTACTTTGAGGTCTAATTATTAAAAAATAAAATAATATTATAATTAATACAAACGGCAAAAATGGTCCAATGAAGCCCATAGGGGATCCACCTCCGCCAGGTGGTGGTGCACAAGAAGTCATAAGTAAAATAGTTAAGATTGTTAAAGTAAACTTTGATTCAATTAGTTTCATTTTCATACCTCTCCAAAAAAGCTTTCTTAAATTCTATAAACTTACCATCTTTTATAGACTTTTTAATAGATTCAATTAATTGTTTGTAAAAATAAAGATTATTCATAGTCATCAAAGATAAAGCGGTCATCTCTTTAGAGGTATACAGGTGTCTGATGTACCCCAGGCTATAGTCAGAGCATGGATGGTTGGGGTCTTCCTCGTCAATCAATCTATCTGACATATAAAATTCTCTATTTTTAATGTTAATTTTTCCATTTTTTGTATACAAAGTTCCATTCCTCGCATTCCTAGTAGGAACTACGCAATCAAAAACATCTACGCCTAGCTCTACTGATCTAATTATATCTTCGGGCTTCCCTATACCCATTGAATACCTTGGCTTATCCTCCGGCAGCATTGAACATATCAAATCAGTTATTTCATAGGTCCGATCTTGTCCTTCTCCAAGACCTAATCCACCTATTGCATAACCATCAAATTCAATTTCTAGCATATGTTCAAGAGATGTTTTTCTAAGATCCTCATAGACTCCACCCTGTATAATTCCAAACAACATGGATTCAGTTTTCTTAGATTTCTTTGATCTTAGGGCCCAATCTTTTGTTCTATTAATAGACTCTAATACTCTAGGATATTCAGAGTCTGGCTTAGGACAATCGTCAAAAATCATCATTATATCTGACCCAAGATGTTCCTGAATCTCTATAGATAATTCAGGTGAAATAAAATTCACTGAACCGTCGATAAATGACTTAAATTCAACTCCTGCATCCGAAATTTTAGCTGAAGGTGAAAGACTATAAACCTGAAAGCCACCACTATCAGAAAGAATACTATTTTCCCAACTCATAAAAGAATGAAGTCCGCCATATTGTCTAACTTCTTTATGGCCAGGCTTCAAAAATAAATGATAAGCATTAGCAACAACCATATCAAATCCCATATCTTCTAAATTATTAGTTGTTAAAGTCTTAGGAACACCTTTTGTACAAACTGGCATAAATACCGGAGTTTCTACAATTCCAGATTTTGTTGTAATCATTCCAGTCCTGGCTTTGGAATTAGAATCTTTATTTTTTAAGCTAAATGGCATCAAATTAAATCTTGTACAGAAAAAAATCCTTTTTTCTTTTTTAGTAGCTTCAATCCTAGGTTAACAGCCCCACTTGCAAAAACTTCTCTTCCTAATGCTTGATGGGTCAAATAAATATTTTCCATTTCTCCAAAAGAAGATATTTTATGCTCTCCTACAACATCACCGCCCCGAAGAACTGTTATACCAAGTTCTCCTTTTTTTCTTTTCAATGAAGAAGACTTTCCTCTATAGTTTGCTATGTTATTTGTCTTTTTGCCCATTGAGCTTGAAATGGTATCTGCTAACAACAAAGCAGTACCGCTTGGTGAATCAACCTTGTCCCTATGATGTGTTTCGGTTATTTCTAAATCTGTAGAAGAGAAATAATCAATATTCTGATTTAAGATCTTAATTAATAAATTAATTCCAAGGCTCATATTATAAGATTGGAGAATTGGAATTTTCTTTGAAATCATTTTTAGTTCATTAATTTGTCTTGCATTAAAACCAGTAGTACCCGTAACAAAAGGGACGTTAAAAATTTTAGCTTTTTGTGCTAAAGAAATGGATGATGATGGCACAGTAAAATCAATTATTAAATCAACATCAAGCTCTGCAGGTATTTTAGAAATCTTAATATCTTGAAGTTTAAATCTTTTTCTATCTTTTTCTGAATATAGAGATTCTCCAATCAACTTATGGCTTGGTATATCTACCGCATATTTAATATCTATATCATTTCTATCTTTACAAACCCCTACCAGGGCTTCGCCCATTCTTCCTAATACCCCATTTACCAATATAGTTTTTTTGTTTTTACTCATAAATAAAGCATAATACTTGTTAATATGAATAATTCAAAGGATTTGCGGATATAAAAATGACTAGAAGTATGACAGGTTTTTCTTCAGTAACGGGGACCAATAAATCAACAAATTTTACGATTCAACTACGATCCGAAAACAGTAAGAACCTTGATATATTAATATATGATCAGCTAAATAACTATAAAATGCATGAAAAAATCAAAAAAGCTATTAAAAAGAACTTTGATAGAGGCAAGATAAGAATCTCTATTGATTACGATAAAAAGAGTTCATATAGCAACATCAATATTCAAAAACAATTATCAAAATTCTCCAAGCTTGCTCATGAATTTAACATTAGTCCAACAATCTCAATCAGTGAGTTGTCTGATATAGCGAATAAAGAGGTAGTATCTGATCAATCTTCGGACAAATCCATTAAGTTTCAATTGAAACTTATTAATAAAGGAATCAAAAGTCTAATTAATAGCCAAGAAGTTGAAGGAAGAAATCTAACAAAAGATATATCTTCAAAATTATTCAACATAGATAAGCTCAAAAAGCAAATTATCAGGAAGACAAGTGTCTACAAATTATCTTTAGAAAGAAAATATAAAAAAGAAATAGACAAAAATATCCCAAATATTGATCCGGTGGAAATAAAAAGGGATGTTAGTTTGGCATTAGACAAGGTTGATATTGAGGAGGAAATTATTAGACTAGATTCACATATATCTGAACTTGGAAAAATTATAAAAGAAAAAGGGCCAAAAGGACTTAAAATTGACTTCTACATGCAGGAGATAAATCGAGAAGCAAATACAATCTCATCAAAGAGCAAAGATCCAAAATTATCTGATTTAGCAATTCAAATTAAAACTTATTTAAATCAAATTAGAGAAATAGCAGCAAATTTAAGCTAAAAATCTATACCTTAAGATTCCTTACTGATTTTATATAAAACACTAATTCTTGTATATTCTTTTTTAGAAAATCTATATGCCTCTATAATTTCACAATCAATACTATACCTACTATCAATGTTAGACTGCCTAATCCTGACTTTATCCATACAAATTCTTAGTCCCGTCATTTCTTTAAGTTGAGCATTAGAAACCTCATTATTACTTATAGTTTCTTTATTCGATAAAAAATTATTAACAGCGCTAAGTGATCCATAATACAGAAGTGAAACATGATGATTATTATTTTGAACACAATGCTGAGTAAGATGTCTCAGCACTTTATTAATATCTCCGGTGGCTCTGCTTAAAAAAAGTAATGGGACCTTATCTTTCTCGCAATCAATTGGATATAAATCTAGAGTTTCAACTCTATCATTGTGGACGACAAATGCATCTTCATCTATAGGGTTACTTAAGTTATCAAATAGAAACTTTAAGAAATCCGTCTTTTTTTTATTTGAATCTATAAGATGAACTTTCTTTATAGATTTCCTGTCATTACAGAACCAATCATAAAAAATCAAAGGTACCCCTGGGAATCCTGCTCCGGTCCCTATGTCCATTAAAGTGAGTTTTTCAGTATTGAAGTCGGAGTACTTTAGCTTCTCAAAACCCAATATAGAATCTATAAAATGCTTATCAACAATATCTTGCAGAGAAGTTATTTTGGTTAAGTTGTATTTTTTATTCTCGGAAACCAAAAAACTAGCATATTGTTCAAAAATTGAGCCAAGCCTGTCATTATAAGTCAGTTCGTTAATTTCAAACTCTTCAATAAGTATATCTTTAAATTCAGAGATCACCCTATCCTCCTTGTATGAGCAGCATAAAGTAAAAATACACTAACCAGAATTATAATTGAGGAACATTTAAACATGATATCAAAACCATATATTTCAGCTATAAAACCAAAGAGGAGGGTCATTAGGTTAACTCCAATGCTAAAGGAAGAATTAATGGCACCAAATATTCTACCGCTCAAAGATTTAGGAGCTCCTATTAATGCCAAAGAGGACAAAAAAGGATAAACAAGAGAATATGTCAAAGAAAAGAATATTGAAAACAAAACAACATCTATAGAACTATCTATTAGTGGAACGAAAAATATACCTACTGAAAATAAGGCTAGCATTATCAGAATCTTATGAAATATGTTTTCTGAAGAAAGCTTTTTAGAAAGCACTATTCGTGATAGTGAAACAACAATGCTGTAGCCAACAAAAAAGAGTCCAATTGAAAGATTTCTTTCTTTCAAGAATAATGAAAGAAAATTCATAATAACTCCAAAACCAGATGCAAGTAAAAAATTAGCAAAAAGAATTTTTAATAATTTGTTTTCTTTTATTATTGAAAAAAAACTACTGGATTTAATTTCTAAATCTGCGCCCTCTTCATCATCTAGAACAAAAAACATTAGTACAAATGAAATAATTGAAAAACTTGCTGCATATATAAAAAATTCTGTGTAGCCAAAAAAAACTATTATTTTTTCAGCAAAGAAGGGGCCCAAGAAGTAAGATATTATTGTAAAGGAGCTAAACAAAGAAAGACCATATTGCTTATCTTTGTCTTTTAACGAATTAGATGCGATAGCTGAAGAGGAATTAAAGAAGATAGAAAAAGCAACACCCTGAATAATTCTCAAAACTAAAATTATTTTAAAATTTACAACAAAAATAAAAGAAATGGATGATAACACCATCAAAAATAATCCAATAAGAGAGAGTTTCTTCTTTCCATATTTATCAATTAAAGTCGAAGTATATGGAGTCAAAAGAAT
>Ga0315316_10000238_pt1 | contig 34359 bp, 18 predicted proteins | sample M160m3416metaG_FD_203702 | JGI IMG/M metagenome (GOLD analysis project Ga0315316, IMG submission 203702) | Ammonia-oxidizing marine archaeal communities from Monterey Bay, California, United States - M1 60m 3416 | ecosystem: Environmental > Aquatic > Marine > Intertidal zone | place: USA... | reverse complement strand
TTCGCTGCGGCTCGCGAAGAAGATCTTACAGTTGCCTGACAATCTGGCGATTGCGGGCTCTTTCTCGACATAGGGCTCACCAACACGTGCCGCTGCTTTGTCAGAGAAAAGTGAGGGATTCGGTGTGCTGATCACAGCTGAACTTCGCCGATGCCTTTGACCGTCATTTTGAACGTCGCCTTGGGTTCCTCAGCCTCTTCAACCGCGTCATCGTTGTTTAGCGTCGACCGGATTTGTCTGGAGATCCACGTGACCGTACCGGTTTTGACATTCCAACTGCCCTTTGTATTTGCTCAAGCTCTCCGCGGCTGCACCGGACAGGCTTTCCACATTAAAGAGCACCAGATCATCACCTTCATAATTGCTGAGGCACTCCGCCGCGTCATCGGCAATCGCTGTAAACTCCCAAAGATCCACTGCGTACCTGTGCCCCGGATATTGTTCGGTTATTCCTTTGGTCAGTTCAACGTCATAGCTCATGACGGTTTCCAGATGTTCTGGATCGCAAAGACTTAACCAGTGCCGAAGATGTGGAACCGACAAAAGAAACTTTAGTTCGATGCTCCCGTCGGATCTCCAATTAACTGAGGGACCCCACAGGAAACATCTCGCCGGGGCATGAGCCGGCAGGTCCGCGCGATCAATGCCCCCGGATTATTGCTGATCAATGGTTGACCGAAATCGCGATCGATGTCCCCGCACACAAATTTCTTCGTAACAAGTCGCGCGTATCCCAGCTCCGGAAGTTTCAATTGACAATGCTGTCGATCCACAATTGAGGCATCACAACCTACGGATGCCGGCTCACAGCTCAAACGGCGAGTCCTCGCGCCCATGAATCCTGAATGTTGTGATGGTCAGCACGGCGGATGAGCAGCTCGCCGGCACGACTGAAGGCATCTTCAACAGTAGAGCGCTTGTGATGCCGGAAACCCAACAGCTCCGGTTCAACGATCAGTATTAGTACTATCGCCGCCGCTCTTTGCCTGGTTCTTACTTTGTTTGGCACGCTCTGTTTCTGCGATTTTGATGATTTGGCCAAGCCATGCTTTTATTCTGGCGTGTTCATGCTTTTCCCGGGCATGCTTCAGGATTTCCAGGACGCGGTCGTGCTGCATGGCAAGTGATGTGGTTGACCACATTGCCGGCCTTAGCAAACGGTAATTGTAGAGTTGAATTTGATACTGTGTCTTGTTGTCTGACTTCCTGGGAGGTGAAAGTAGCTTCAGAGAATTGTCAACTGGAAGCTCATGGGCAAGACTGAACAGAGAGATGATTTTGGCTACAGGTTTCTCTTCTCCGGTGGCAAAAAACCATTCCCACAACTGATCCAGATGGTGAGGCTGCCATTTCATGGCCGGGCGAGCGGAAAGCATCATCGGTTCCGGACCATTGGCCAGGTCGGCCTCGCCATTTGCCCTGAGCCAGGCCCCGCCTTCTGCCGTCCCGGAATACCACACAGCTCGTTTAAGAGCGGTGGTATCGGCGGCTGGCAGTGACGTAAGAGCATCCATCCAGTCTGAAATCTGGTCGGCGTTTGCTGCCATGATCTTTCCCAGAAACATCACATTTGCATCCGGTCTTGCGTTTGGTTTTGAATTGTGCAGCAACCCGGCCGCTGCCATTTCTTTAACCTTCTCGACAAATTGCTCCGGAGCAGGGTGCTGATAGTACGTCATGACCCACTTCCCCAGTTGCTGTTGTTTGTCCGCCTCGTCGCCGGCGTAGCAGGGCAAAAGTGTCAGCATGCAAAGAAGCACAAAAATGCCCAAAGCACATCTTCTTGTTTCGATCATTTTCATAATGTGTAGCTCCAGTCAACAGACCGCCTGACATTGCCGGACGCAGACCAGCAACGTTTATCTCATGGATTCAGCACCGCCTGCGTTCCGGTGCATGTATCTGGCACGCCGTTTTTGTCTGTTGCCGTGACAGGAAACCCGCGCGGCATTCCACAAGCAAATTCTTGCCAGGATCTACAGACCCCGATCAGTTCCTTGTGACTATAAGATAAGCCGCCGGCCTTGACCCAGCGAATGACTTGTTACGCCGCCCACGGCATGTCCCACAGAACCAGAACGAACCCGTAGGTCAAAGGAATTCCGCCGAATTCGAAGTGCCGCTGATCGCATGACTTGCGGCATGCCGGACTCTCGCATCTCAGCCACTTGATTTCACCTGTTGGCTGCGAAAACTGATGATCTTCCGGCAGTTATGACATGCTTGATTCCCATATGTTTCGTAACCTCCGCTTCCTTCAGCCGCCTACCCGCCTGATTCGTTCAATCAATTCTACAGAACAGTGGAACTCGCGACCGGACAGCCGGCACCACTTTGAAAGGCACTGAAAACGGCCTCAGCGCATCCGACATCTGTCCCGAGGCCGAATATAGAGTGTGATCATCTCGTGTCGCAGGCTCCGTTGTTCGAAGTACGTGTTGCGCCGCTTCGGAAAGGACTGCCTTCAAGCTCTGGAAAAGCAGTTAACAGCCCGCCGGGTGCGCCGATTTCCGTCGTCATCAAATGATTCTCAGAGAGCTTGCTGCAGCTGGTTTTGGGAAGCCGATTCATAGGTCGAGCGGCCTGAGATTGCCCGCACCGGAGCCAATGTTAAAATCCTTGCGATGGCGGTAATCGCCCGACGTGGACAGATGCCATTTCCACAGTTTGCAGTCGCTCTTTCCGATCACAGATCGACTGAATTCGCGACCAGGCTCAACTGCTAACTCCGGCTTGTCAAAAAGCTTTGTCGTCGGTTTCGTGTTTTGATCCTACGGCTGATGAGAGGTGGCGGCTGTCGATAATTCTGTTTTAGTGGTTTCGTTTCTTCGCACCGTTCCATCTGGTTGAATAACGACATTCGCGGTTTGTTCCCATTCCCGCTTGAACTTCCATACAGGGAAAAAGTTGGGAAGCATTTTCAGATTAATGGCCATTTGTTCGGGGACCATATTCTCGATCGGAATGTCTGCCGTGGATTCTCCATTCAGAACGCGGGCCGCCAGAAGCCCGCCTGCATAGGCAACTTCGTAGTAGTCAGCACCTACGCAAAAGAGTGCACCTTGCTCAACATCCTGCGGCATGTTGGTAAAGATGGGGATGCTCGCCTTGGTTGCCGCCGCCACCATCGCTTCTCGGGCAGATGAAACTGTTGAATCGCCTCCTGACCAGATTGCCTCGACCTCTCGACTGATTAGTGAGTTGACCGCATCGACCACACCGGACGACGTATCGACGGTTGCTTCAATCAACTCAATCTTTAGTTTCTTGCAGGCGGCGCGGGCCGCAAGGGTGGAGGATTCCGAATTCGATTCGGCGGGATTCCAAACTACACCAACGGTTTTCAGGTGCGGATTGACCATCAATGCCATCTTGAAGAGTGATTCGACCGGCTGAAGTGAACCATAGCCGGTCATATAGGAAGGATGGTCAAGCGGGTCGTCGCGACTGACACCAATCCCGGCACCCCAAGGATCCGTCGTCAGAGTAAACACGTGAGGCAATTTGGTATGGGTGTTAGCGACTGCAACGGCCTGCAACGTGGGCGTAGAGATGGTGGTGACCAGTTCGTAGTCATCACCGACTATCTCCCTGGCAATCAGTGAGGCGGTTGCTAATTCTCCCTCCGCGTTGAAGACCTTGATCTCATATCCCTCACCGTCACGAAACCCTGCCTGCGCTAAACCGGCGAGTAATCCGTTTACCCCTTCTTCGAGTACAGGAACTGTTGCAAAACTAACCACCGCGATCTTGCGCGCAGCGTTGGACGGGCGAGACGAGCCGCTGCGTTTGGGATCGGACCAGAGCAGAATCCCAATCGAGACGCAAATCAGTACCATGCCGATTGCCAATCGGCGAAAGACCGTCAACAAACCGGACATGTCATTTTTTCCCACTGGAAAGTTGGATTGCGGTCATGTTTATTCTTCGCGAATTGAAAGAGCTCAAACGTAGTTCGACCGTAGCATGTCCGCAACTGATTCGTCTAATTGATCGGAACGACGGACTTCGTCAAACTTTGCGATCAAGTCCGACGCACGAACGCGTGATTTCTGCAGCCCGGAGATGTCGTGGCAAATCGACCCTTGGTGCATCATGATGATACGATCGCCGAAGTTGGCGGCTTGTTGCATCGAATGAGTCACCATGATGGTGGTGAGTTGGTTCTCGGCAATGAACTTTCCGGTCAATTCAATGATCTTGTCCGCACTTTTCGGGTCGAGTGCTGCCGTATGTTCATCGAGCAGCAGCAAAGACGGCCTGACAAGCCCGGCCATTAATAAGGTGATGGATTGTCGCTGACCTCCTGAGAGCGTATCCATTGGTTTTTCGATTTTGTCTTCGAGGCCCAGCCCCATCGCGGCGACGCGGTCACGCAGATCATTTCGCCATCCTGTGCGCAAAGCGAATCCGAGACCTCGCGCCTGCCCCCTTCGTGCAGCGAGAGCAAGGTTTTCGGCGATCGTCATGGAAGGCGCCGTTCCGCTAAAAGGATCTTGAAAGACCCTTCCGATCAGTTTGGCTCGACGGTGTTCCGGCCAGCGGGTGATTCGATTTCCATCAAGAATGATCTCACCTTGATCGAGAGGAAACGTACCAGCGGTTGCGTTAAGTAAGGTGGACTTCCCGGACCCGTTCGTTCCAATAATGTTGACCCAGGAACCCGGTGTAATGCGGAGATCGACGCCCCGCAAAGCTCGCACTTCGTTCGGGGTGTTTGGGAAAAAAGTCTTGAAGATGCCCTTTAACTCAAGCACGGTTTCTCCCCCTGACCAGTGAGGATCCGCCAGACAGAATCTTCGGCAGGACCAGAGCCGCAAACACAAACAAGGCTGTGATCAGCTTGAGGTCGTTCGGATTAAGTCCCCATCGCAGTGCAATTGCTACTAAGAGTCGAAACAGAACCGATCCCATCAAGGCGCCTGCAATCAGGAATCCGATTTTTTTTGTTCCGACCAAGGACTCGCCAAGAATCACACTTGCCACCCCCCAGACCAGCATACCGATCCCCATTTGAATGTCGGCGAAGCCCTGATACTGCGCCAGCAGAGACCCCGCCGTCGCAATCATGGCATTGCCTACGAACAGAGCAAGGATCGTCATGCGTTTGACGTCGACTCCTAAAGCTCGTGTCATTCGGTTGTTGTCTCCGACTGCCTGCATCGCCAGCCCGCAGTTAGTACGGAAAAAGATCGCCAGAATTCCACCTGCAGTGAGCGCAATCACCAGCATCATGATCATTGCGGTGACGTCCGTTGCCGGCGCCTGCCAAAGGCCGAGCGACATAAAGCTATCCTGGCCGGAAAGTTGGGTGGCCAACCAATTTGAGTATTTCATGATGGTCAAGTCGGATCGCAATGGAATGTTGCTCTTGCCCAGAATCCGAAGATTGATGGAATACAGGGCAGTCATGACCAGGATCCCCGAGAGCAACCGATTGATATCGAATTTGGTGTTCAGAATGGCCGTCACGGAACCGGCAAGGCCTCCGGCGAGGGCTCCAGACAAAGTTGCCGCTATCGGATGCCAGCCCGTCACAATCAGAGTCGCCGTCGTGGCTCCGCCGAGCGCGAGGGATCCATCAACGGTGAGATCTTCGAAGGCAACCACCCGAAACGACATCAGGATTCCAAACGCAAGCAGCGATAGAATCAGGCCAATGGTGAGCGAACCAATCGCTAGCGTCATGCTGACACCTCCGTAATCCTTGAAGGATCAATCGGTTCGATCCAACAAGCACCGCTCTGCAACTCGGACTCCGTTTCACCCGTTGTTGGTCGGACATCACGAAGCAAATGCAGGACTTCTTGAATTTCAGACTCTTCAAAAAGATCATGCACAAACGATTGCAAGTCGATAGTGCGCTTCTTGAGGGCGCGATAAGGAAATACGGCGGCGTGAAAATGTCCCGTCTGTTGACTGTTGCCTGAAAGAGGCCGCAGAAAAGACTGTAACGCCGACGGCATGGTAGCGTGGTCCAATGTTGCGACACCGACGATCAACGCCAGTTTATGTTGATGAAAATGTTCTGGGCAATACGAAAGCCAATCACGAATCCGCGGTACGGAAAAAGCAGACTCTCCCGAATCTGCTATGTTCCAATGCTTCATCTGGGCTCCGAGAAGTCCCGCACAATCAGCCAGAATCACACACGCTGCCGTCCGGATTCCTTGCTCTTGCATGCAGCACTGCACAAGTTCTGAAACGGTAATGCGTGCTTCAGGATCCGAATGATTGAACCGGATCAGGGACGAGAAATGGCCTTCCATTTTTGCCCCGTAGAGAAAGTGCGCTGTCGGTGTAAATTCACCTCGGACAATCGAATAATCGGGTAACTGGCTGGAAGTTGGAGCGGACTGAGAAACCGTACCGGAAACGGCAACGAGTTCTCCGTATTGGTTTTCACCCGATGCTGACTGTGAAGCGAGTGCACCGAGTCCGAGGCCATAAGAATCATAACCAAACGATACACCGTGACTGGTTGATTTCGACGTGGAGGAATTCTGAAGTGCTTTGGCGTCACCGAAAATGGAGCACTTCATGGGTTCTGTGCTCGGCACTGAAAAGATTTCCATTTCCACCGAACCCACTCGGGCAGACCGTTGTGAACTCACATCGAGCGTAGTAGTGGCCTGCGTCTCAAATTCGTGAAAATCCGACGGGGCGACAATTAGCATGTCGTGCAGTTTGGTCAGCATCAACACCTTGGCAACGAATGCGCTTGGGTTGTGGACGCCAAACTGGCCATTCAATGTCAAGATGTTTTTCCTGGCCGCGACAAGGGCACCTAATCCGGCAGAGCTGATGTAATCAACATTGCCGAGATCGACGAGAATTCGGTGCCATCCCGCACGAGCGCTCTCTTCGATCGACTCTCGAAAGTGCACGGAGGATTCGTTGTCAAAGGAACCGCTGAGTTGCATTTCCAGCAGGTCGCCGGAGGAGTTCTTGACGATTTCCATGAGGTTGTGGAGACGAGTGGCGGGAGTCTTGAGACCGATTTAGCCGGAGGTCCGCCGATTCGACGAAAACCACCGCAAGCAAAGGCAGAGTATAGAGATTGAAGGCCTTATATCTGCCCCGTTCGGAATTGCTCAGTGTATTTTCTGACAAAACGTGACGGAGTCGTTGATTCAGTTTTTGAACCGGTTAACAGCGGGCACGACACCCGGCGAGAACGCGCGCCCAGAAATTGAGGTGGTCAGCACCGGTATCTCGTCCGGCAGCGACTGTAGGAACGGTGAGCAATATCGACCGGATCGCAGTCCGTCGTACGTCAAAGAAAGCGGGGTCGCAGCGGCGGTTCGTTGTCTTCTGCACCTCATTGGCGAGTAAAGTGAAAAACGCCAGATGATCGCGAACGAAATCGGCTAGTCGTCTGGAAACCGAATCTGACGATCTGACACCCTGTCCGGCAGCGGGTCGAGCGGTAGCCCCGTCGATACGAGTTCGATGCCGCTGAGCAGGCTCCGGCCTTTGTGCGCGGTGAAGGATAGCGTGCATTCGCCATCGAGTTGGACATCGGTGAATTCTTTGACCAGGCACTTCATCCTGCCCTGGGCCGCGACGAAGATATCGAAGTTCGTTAGCACAGGTGTCCCCTGCAGAGCGACATCGAATACGCGGGCCCCTGCTGCGGTGTGTCGTGGTTCGACAAAGTAGAACCGCACGGTATAGCTACCGGACTTCAGCTCCGTCAGACGCAAAGATTTTATGCCTTGTGCGCCAGAGGCACAGACCCAGGGCCAACCTTGCCCCGCATGGGTGAACAACGAATGGTGATAAAAGTAGTCGAGAGTCGCCGGTTGCGTTTGGATTTTTATTTCGGGCGAAGGGCCGCCGACGCTGGGGTAGTCGAGAAACAAGGTTCCGCCATGGGTCATCCGGTCGCCAGGCGCACCCAGGTTGACGCCAATCCGCACGATCGGACCGGCAGCGTTCTGGCCCCAGGCGGTCCATTGTTCGAATGTCTGCGGCATACTGATCAGCGCGGCGCCGGTTGGCAAGGGGTAGCTGCAAGTACAGCCCTCGTAGAAATACGGCATGTTCAAGACACCGTTGGCCGGGATGACGCTATTTGTGCAACCGGAGCGTGGGCCGGCAATACTAATGGTGCCGCTTTCAATTCTTTTGTCGTAGAAGGCGGGACACGCCGAACGCATCGTGATTAAGTGGCCGTAGTCGACACCGCCGTCGCAGCCATAACTTTTGACATAGCATCGCGGCTCGACGACACCAGTCAGCGGATTGGTCATCTGGCCCTTGTCTGCCTGCCTCAGGAAAGGATAGGACTTCGGTTTCTCTCCCCTGGACTGCAGTTCCTGCAGGTGTGCTTCGACATATGGCGGACGATATTGATACGGAGGGCGAAAGTCGGCGCCGCGCGTTTTGGGTGCTCGTTCTAACCGCGACTCGGCTTCGTCGCGCGACAGGACGCGACCGGTATAGACGTCCATGAAGGTTTCATTAAGCAGGCGGAACCGCCCGGTCCCGTCTCGATGGAGATGGTTGACGGGCCCCATCCGCTCGACTTTGCCTTGCCAGTCTTTGTCCTGCGAAATCATGACACCGCCCACAATGCTCGGTTGCGGGGCGCGCTTGAAGTGCGTCAGGGAATCGTCGAACCACAAGATTCCCAAAGGAGCCCGGACACGGGCGTCGGGCGCGCTCCAGTCTTTTGTATAATCGACCGCACCTGGCAACGCGCCCGCTCGGCGGATGAGCAGGAGGTCGCCACGGCGTTCAATCCGGGCTTCGCTATGCCCGGCGGCGCGGAGCCACGCGTGAATTTCCTCGTCGCGCGTCGGTTCTACGGCGAGGCAGGCGACGCCTCCGTACGGCTTAAGTCGTTCATACAGCGTCAGCAAGAAGTCCGCGCCCGTTTTAAGCCGGGTCGCGCCCCAATCCTCTGCCACAATCAGATCCGCCAGATACTGAGGAAACGCGACTTCCTCGAGCTCACCCGCCACGATCGACAGTCGGCCGGCCGGCGCTGCGGGGTCAAGGATACGTCGCCGTAATGATTCGGCATCGGATTCAATGGGGGCTAACGCAATGACGTGGAAATTCGTCGTGGCAGCCAGTTGCTCGGCCAACCGGCCATCGCGCGTGCCAAGCACAAGCGCGTAGCCGTCGCGGACGGAGGTTAGCGTGCGCAGGTGAGCGATGGTTGACGCCAGCGCCTCGTCGACGTGCGGCTTCAAGGCAGGTTGTGTAAGGTGAAAGGTCGGTGAAACCTCGGTATCGCCAAAACAATAAATCGTTCCGTCGCGCGTCGTGACGAACAGCCGACCGTTGGCGGCGACGACGCTATGAATGTCGCCGTCGACCCCGTTCACTCCACTGGCATATTTCAACAGACTGCCGCCGAGCATAACCTGTGTCCGCGATCCGGCGACTCCTTTGCCCGTGCGCAGTCCACCTTCATGCTGATCGCGATTGACGACACTGTCGAACTCAATCTTGCCGCGACGAATATCGCGGGCAAGTTGAGGGTCCATCCGCACGAACCAGCCGCCGGGAACGGTCCCTTCGGTCGGGAGTGTGAAATCGAGCAGTTCGCCGCTATGGCGATTGAAAGTGGCCGGTCGCGCCGCACCACAGGGGACGAGCAATTCATCTCCATTGATCAACAGGTATCCTTGCGGGGAAAGCCCCCCCAACGCTTCGGCACCCGCATGCGGTTGCTTGCCATACAGCGTTCCGCAGCGATCGTTGAGCCATTCGACCTGGCCCGACTGGGCGTCGAGCGCGTAGACAAAAACACCTTCCAGCGGCCAAACTCCGGCAGCAAAATATACGGTTTCGTCGGCCAGCACCGGTCCACCGCGAATCGGCCAGACAGAAATCAACCGGCCATTGCCCAGGAGTTTCCGAGCTGAAGGGACGGCGCGAAACTTCCATTGCAGCGCACCGTCGGACGCGTTCAAGCAGTACAGATGTCCATCGTCCGATCCGAAGTAGAGCTTGTTGCGCCACGCAACCGGTGCCAGACGCACGGGACCGGCTGTATAGAAGCGCCACTTCTCTTTCCCGGTCTCGACCGCATAGGCGATAACCGCATCGATATGCGGCAGCGACACGTATACGGTGTCGCCCATAACGATCGGCTCGTAACCCTGGTCAAATTGAAGCCGGGACTTGCGGAAAGCGGGTGTAACCGGTGGAAGTTGCCGCGTCCATTGCAGATGTAGCGGCGCGGGAATCTTCTCGGCTGTGATATTCGTGCGGCCGGCGTCATGTCGCCAGGTGGGCCAATTCTCAGCTGCCGCGATGCTGGCGAACGACAATAGCCCAGATAGTGTAACAGTGGAATAACGCGTGAGTCTGTGCATGGGAATACGCCTCCTGTAGTTCAGCGTCCAGTATAGATTGCACCACCAACCGCCAGCAACTCATGTCGGACGGCGGCAATCGCGAAGAGGTCGCAAGGTAGAGATACGGGACGCGGGCAGCAACCACTGGATCGGCGACACAGGCGGGGCGGTCGACGTTGATTCGCCTGTGCGCGTGCGGATGATTCAAAAACAACTTCCCCATTTAACCTGCGTGGCTAGGTCAAATCGCCTGCGCGTTGGGCTGTGACATCATTACAATGTGGTTCGTCCATGACGGTTCACTGGATTAACTTCCACCAGCGCCGGAAGCCGTGTTGTCAGCAATGAACTTCACGCCGGGTCCGGGTTAGAAACGGGCACGATTACCGGGGCAGGTGTTCGCATCAATGGGAGCCGCCGTCGTATGCCTCGCGGGTTTGGCGAAAAGTTCGTGGTGAATACCATGTGACAAACGTCATCGGCTCAGGTTCCAACAGTCTCGCCAAGATGAGAAAGTGCAGAGGAGGAGATCGATGTCAAAGTGCTCTCCACGTGCAATGTGAAAAAGTTGGTTCCTGGGACATTTTTGACACAAGAGTTGTCTCGAGGCGATGGCGAACAAGAAAACAAAGTTGTTTCAACTCATCAGCCAACAGATCGACCAGCGGCTGATGATCCGGCTTCGGCACGCGGTGGATCGTTTGTAGTACGGAATGCTGGAAGCTGAAAACGAAGCGACTCACTGAACGGATTGTCGACAAAGCTCGGTCACAGCTGAAAAGAACAAGTCGGCATTGGTTCAAGCCCGAGGCGGTGCGAAAAAAATCCCCTTCCCTGGGAAAGGAATGTCCGAGTACCAGATCCGGGCGGAGATTGGCTTTTGCGAAATGGGCTGTGGACCGCACGAACCCACTGACCGCTCGCGTTGCCGTGAATCACGTCTGGATGCGCGACTTTGGTTCCCCTTAGTGGAAAATGTGTCTGACTTCGCACTGAGCCGCCCCTGCAGCAGGATTTACTGGAAGAACTGGCGGTTGAGTTCATAACGAACGATTGGAGCATGAAGCATATTCATCGCCTGATCGTGATGTCTCACGCATATGCGATGAGCTCGAAGGCAGAGAATCGTGAGTGAAACATGAAGGTCGATCCAGTCATCCGGGAGGTTTGACCACGGAAAAAAGACGCAAAGCACGCTGAGGAATGGTCAGAACCGTTAAATGTGCCAAACACTTGAACATCCCGAATTCTGAACAAGACGTTCTGTACGTGTCCCGCCTTCGAGGTTACGCTGCATATTGGCTCCGGGACATTCGTGCAGTTGTAGCGATGTGTTTTTGGGGCGGTCAGTTGCGGTCCCGGGGGCGTACCGGATGCAGCAGGCTGGCCACCTTGTCGTGCTGTCTTCTGACTCTATTCTGAGTGGAGGTGTGGTATGAAGGTTCTTGGCTCGGGCACTTTCCCTCACAACTCAGTCCCTGTTCGGAAACACCACGGATTCACACTGATTGAGCTGCTGGTGGTCATCGCGATCATCGCCATTCTGATTGCATTGCTGCTGCCGGCCGTCCAGCAGGCGCGGGAAGCCGCACGACGCATGTGGTGCCGCAACAACCTCAAGCAGCTTTCGCTGGCCGTCCACAATTACCACGACGCCTTCGGCGTTGTGGTGCCACAGAAGATTCAGAGCCAACACAGCTGGATGGCTCTGCTGCTTCCTCATCTGGATCAGTCGACTGTCTACAACACGTACGACTTCAACATCCCATGGGACCATGTCGACAATCAGAGCGCCACTTCAGCGATTCTCAGCGTTCTGCACTGCCCCTCATCACCTTCCGATGCGGCTTTCCGATACGACCTTGGAAGCAACAAATTTGCATCCACCACGGATTATGGTCCGACCAGTGGAATCGCTCCCAATCCATGGTATCAGCGGCAGGGCTTTGACCGGACGGGAGCGATCAGCCGCAGGACCCGCCACCTGATGACGATCACCGACGGAACATCCAACACACTGCTCCTCGTGGAAGACGTGGGCCGGCCACAGCACTGGACCGCCGGGCATAGAGGTCCGGATCTCGCAATCAACGGGTGTCCGAATTTCAACGTCACCACCGGCCTTGTCATGGGAGCCGCATGGGCCTCACCCAGAAATGCGCTGCCGTTGCATGGATTTACGAAAGACGGATTGAACTGTCCGGGCCCCTGTGCCATCAACTGCACAAACAACAACGAAGCGTACAGTTTTCACGAGGGTGGAATGCTGGCCACGTTCGCTGACGGCCACGTTCAGTTTCTTTCGGAGAGCATAGCCTACTCTGTCTATGCCGAGCTGATTACGGCGCGGGGCGGGGAAGTGGTCTCAGGCTACTGAAAACAGCAGGTCTGAAAATGAACCGCGCCACGGATCAACTGATCGCGGGAATGTCAAAAGATCTCAGGCAACGCGGATTCTTAGACGAGACTCTGGTGGTGTGGGCGACGGAGTTTGGCAGAACGCCCGGCCCGCAGGGTCCTGATGGCAGAAGGTGGAATCAAAGCCATTCATGTCCATGGCAGGACTGACGAACTGGGGATTTCACGCCGTGTAAGACAGACGCTGCGTCACGGACATCCATGCGACTCTGATGCATCAACTCGGCCTGGACCCGCGTCGGCTCGCGGTGCCCGGACGCAAACGCCTGGAGATGGAGTATGGGCAACCGATCCGAGAGATGCTGGCGTGATCTTTGGAGGCCTTGGGAAAAGTAGACGACCAAACGTCGTTTACGTCACCGTTCCTGCCATTGCTGCACACATACTACACCGCGGTGGCGACTACGATCGCCCACTTGCCGCACGGTCTGGACGGAATTGGGTTGACTTTCCATTTTTCGCGCGACCTCGCTGAAATGTGCCCCAGAACAGCTTATGAGCACAACGCCGGTAATCACTTAGACAACATCCCCGACCCGCTCGAGAGGGTACACAATGCTCATTTTCGCCCGAGTCGATGGAACAGGCCCTTTCTCGGATGCCATCTGCGTCCTGAAATTTCGGAGCAGATTCGCAGGTCTGGTCTCCGCATCCAAAGAGTGGGATGAGAGTTCCTGCCAACGTGACCCGTTGTGCCAGATGTCTTTCTGAGCGGCTGTCGCCGAGGCGTTGCTGCCGCGATCGAAGCGGCATGGCAACTGTATCGTTGCAGAATCCAGGTTGACTACCTTTTACTTTTCAACGCTGTGGTCAGAACCAATACGGTCGTCGACACGGATACGATCCCGCCCAACGTCGCTAGCTGTTATCACGCTGTCTGTGATCCCGCAACGACGTCGCGATACTGGTTCGGAAACCGCGGCCGGATGACGTCAGTCCGCTGGCAGCTGTTGGTCGTGAAGGACTGCCTTGCTGATTCCGCTGGAAGGCAGTCCCGCTAAAGTGGCAATGGAATGTCAGGCTCTGGACAACTCTGCCGAGCGTTCCCCCCTTTCTGCAACTCACCCGATACCAGGGCACGATTATTCATAGGCGCGTTATTCTCCAACGGGGCCACCTGAACTCGGTTGGTGAATGCAACAAGGAACAAAGCATCGCCGATGGAAACATCGGCACCGTGGCTCGATATGAGAAGAAGGCTTTCGGCGCGGCCACCATCACATGCCACAAACGTCCGGCCAACGGTTACCTCGCAATTTCGGACACGGCCCGCGCGGCGAGTTTCGCTGTACCCGGAAAGGAATACTTCCTGATACCGGCGTCGCCAAAATTCCAATGGACAAATCGGAGCCATGAGGATCGGCTGGATGAGGCAGGGCTCGGTCTGTGCATTGAGCCCTGGGCGCCTCGGAACTGACACCTTCTGCGGGGGCGGGACACGTCAACGGTATACAGAAAGAAATGCCAGTTCTGCGGGGCCCTGGCAGATGAAACCTGACAGCCTTGGGTGCATATGTATGTGGTCATCCTGTTCGTCAGAATATTGTCAAGAATTCACGCAACTTCTGTGACGGTGTCACGAGAATATTGGACAGATGGTTTGTGCAGTCCTGCGGCAGACCGATAGCGGCTGTCGTTCTGCGGCACAGCCCGGTATGAAAATACAGAGTGATATCAACATCGTCAAAGACGTGATCTTCCAGGTGTTTCTGCACCATGTTGCACAGCGATGATGAGTTTCCAGATTGCTGATGTCCAACCGGGGCCTGATCTTAATCAGCCGTCGGCTGGCCTGGTCACGGGGCCGTCAAAGTACATCCTCTTACGCATACTGCTGTCTGTTCAATGTCAGGCACAGAATTGTGTGTAGTCGTTTCCGGGAGGTCCGGAAACGGGAGACCGATGATTGCGTTTCAGAGAACGAAAGGATGGTCGTTATGCGTAGAGATATGCAGATTCATTCGGAGAGGCACTCAGGTTCGGAATATGACAGTACAAGATCGTGCCTGCAATCCGGGTTGAGCCGGGCTCAGCTCTCGTCGCAGGTTGACGCGGATCGTGTGGGTTCCGCTGGGAACAGCAATGCTTCAGTAATTGGCGCGATTCTGTTGAGAAAAGTTCGCAAGTTGTATTCTCAGCTGACCCAACAAAAACGGATTCGCAACTGGTCAGGGAAGCGGAGTGGTACCTGGAAGTCCGCCGGTCTGGAATCTCTCGAACAGAGGCTCGTGCTGTCAGTGCAGGTCGCTTATGCCGTAATTTCGGAATGGAACAGCGGTTATCAGGCTGAGTTGACGATTGAAAATAATACGCCGAACACGTATGAAGACTGGGTTCTGGAATTTGACTATCCGCACACGATCAGTTCGATCTGGAACGCGGAGGTGCAGTCGGTAGATGGGGAGCATTATGCGGTACAGCATCCGGCGTGGGACGGCACAATTTCGCCGGGAGAGACCGTGTCACTGGGCTACCTGGGTGTTCGGAACGGGGCCGTCTCCGAACCACAGAATTTCCGATTGAATGGCGAATCCACGGGCGACGGGCCGTCGGAACCGGTAACTCCGGAAATCTTCGTCAATGATGTCGAGGTCAGTGAAGGCGACTCGGGGAACACGACCGCAGTCTTCACGGTCACGTTATCCGAGGCTGCCGCTGCGCCAGTGACAGGCACCGCTGTATGGCGTGATGATTCGGCAACAGGGAGCAGCGACTATCTGGGGACGTCGCAGCAGTTCACGTTTGATCCCGGTGAAACCCAACTGAGTGTGCCTGTGGAGATTATCGGAGACACAGATGTTGAGCAGGATGAGCTGTTTTTTGTAGACCTGCAGAACGTCACAGGGGCTGTTCCGGGTGACCTGACCGGTCAGGCAACCATATTGAACGATGATCAGTCTCAGACAGACCCCCCGCACGATTGTGTGGAAATCGAGTTTCTCGTGACCAGCGACTGGGGCAGTGGTTTCAATGGTGAAATCCGACTGACAAACCGTGGCGAGACGGCCTGGTCGGAATGGACGCTGGAATTTGACTTCGGGCGCGATCTGACTGCAATCTGGAATGCGGAACTCCTCAGTCACATTGGTGACCATTACACTGTTCGGGACGCTGGCTGGAACGGTATCGTGGCTCCCGGAGTGACACGCAGTTTTGGATTCACAGCAAACCCTGGCAACGTGACCGTGGAACCGCAGAACTACCGGCTGAATGGATCGGTCGCGTGCAATGGGCATGGTTCCCGGCTGAGCATCGACAGTATCTCTGTGACGGAGGGCGATACGGGTCTGAATGCTGCCGATTTTACGGTCACGCTGGACCAATCGTCAGAATCAACGGTAACGGTCGACTACTCCACCTCAGGCGGGACGGCCACTTCGGACAGCGATTTTCAGGCAGCCTCGGGAACTATCACGTTTGCTCCCGGGACGACTTCACAGACCGTTACAGTTATGGTTCATGGTGATACGACCGACGAAGTTAACGAGACTTTCCTGGTCTCACTGCTGAATGCTACCGGGGCAGTAATTGCTGGCAGCTCTGGCGTGGGTACGATTGTCGACGACGATACGTCCAGTGATCCACCGCCGTCGCCGACGGGTGACTGGCCCGACCAGTTCTTTGCACCGTACGTGGATTTTACGGGGTGGCCTCCGTTTGATCTGGTGCAGACGGCTCAGGATCAGGATCTGGATTACTACAACCTTGGTTTTGTGGTGGCGGATCCGACAACGAGTCAGCCCAGCTGGGGTGGCTACTACACCACTGAGTCTGCCTATCGTCTGGAGGAAATCGAAGCGCTCCGCGACATGGGCGGCGATGTCATCGTTTCCTTTGGCGGCGCCGCGAATACGGAACTGGCGGTGGCGCTGACTGATGTTGAAGTATTGACCGACGCGTATCAGAGCGTGATTGATACATACGGCCTGACGATGATTGACTTTGACATCGAAGGTGCCTGGGTGGCTGATCGTGAATCGATCGACCGGCGATCGCGTGCAATTGACCTGCTGCAGGAGCGCGCGACCCAAAACGGTGCCGACCTGGAGGTCTTTTTCACACTTCCGGTGCTGCCGGAAGGTCTGACTCATGACGGTGTCTATGTGTTGCAGTCGGCAATCGATGCCGGAGTTGAGATTGATGGTGTGAACATCATGGCAATGGACTATGGCCGGCCTGGCACAGACATGGGGCGGGCCGCCATAGATGCTGCTACGAGCCTGCATGGGCAACTGGATTCGCTGTACGATGCGGCGGGCAGTGACAGGTCCGATGCGGCACTGTGGAAAATGGTTGGCGTCACACCCATGATCGGCGTGAATGACACGGGAGAGAGATTCTACACCGATGACGCTGAAGAAGTTCTCACTTTTGCGGAACAACAGAACCTGCGGATGCTGTCGATGTGGTCGATTCAGCGGGACAATCAGGGGGTCCTCGACAGACTTTCCAATTCGTCGAGCGGTGTTCCGCAGTCTCCGTACGAGTTCTCACAGATTTTCAACGGGTTTACTGACAGCCACAGCCTGTCAATTTCCGATGTGACAGCGTTTGAAGGCGACCCGCTGCAGTCTTCTGAACCGACATTTCTGCATACTGAGGGCAACCAGGTGCTTGATGCGCAGGGTAACGTTGTCCGTATTGCGGGTGTCAGTTGGTTCGGCATGGAATCTGACACCTTCTCGCCGCACGGTCTGTGGGCACGCAACTGGCAGGAGATGATGGATGAAATGCATATGGCAGGTTTCAACACAATTCGTCTGCCTTACGCCAACCAGGTTTTTGATTCCGAGAGTACTCCAGCCGGAATCGATTTTTCTCTGAATCCTGACCTTGTCGGGCTCAGCGGCCTCGAACTGATCGACCGAATTGTGGACTACGCCGAAGAAACCGGCCTGCGAATTCTGCTGGACCACCACCGTTCCGATGCCGGGGCTGGTCCCAACGAAAATGGTCTGTGGTATCAGGGCGAATATGGTGAAGAACGCTGGATTACGGACTGGGTGATGCTGGCGGAACGCTATGCCGGCCGGCCGACAGTCATTGGAGCCGATCTGCATAACGAACCACACGGACAGGCCAGCTGGGGAACCGGTGATCTGTCGAATGACTGGCGGTTGGCCGCCGAACGGGCGGGTAATGCGATTCAGGCTGTTAACCCGGACTGGCTGCTTGTTGTGGAGGGCATCCAGAATTATCAGGACGGCTCCAGCTACTGGTGGGGTGGCAATCTGGAGCTTGCCGGGGAATTTCCCGTGAGGCTGGACGTCGACAATCGTCTGGTGTATTCGCCTCATGCATATCCGGAATCCATTTATGCACAACCCTGGTTTGACGCCGGAGATTATCCGCAGAACTTACCGTCTGTGTGGGACCGGACGTGGGGATATCTGTTCAAGGAAAATGTGGCCCCGATTCTGCTCGGTGAATTTGGCAGTCGTCTGGAAACAGCCTCCGATGTTCAGTGGGTGGATTCTGTCATAGGCTACCTGGACGGTGATTTCGATCTGAATGGCATACGTGACCTGCCGGAAGAGCAACAAGGCATGGGGTGGACATGGTGGTCCTGGAATCCGAACTCCGGAGACACGGGTGGGATTCTTCAGGATGACTGGAGAACTCTGAATACCGAAAAGGTCGAGAAACTGGAATCGATTCAGTTTGAGTTCCCAAACAGTGATCACGTAGACACAGTGTTTAATTTCACGGTCAGCCTGTCCACTGCGTCCGATGAGCCAGTGACCGTAACTTACCAGACTGAAGGCGACACTGCCGATCCACTCAGCGATTTCCAGGCTTCCTCTGGTCAACTGGTCTTTGCTCCCGGTGAAATCTCTCAGACCATCTCTATCATTGTGTTCCGCGACCCGGACCCGGAGGCGGACGAAACGTTCTACGTCGATCTCAGCAGTGCAGTAGGAGCCCGCCTGGCTGACGACCGTGGTACCGGCACTGTCCGAAACGATGATAATAGTCTGCCCACCGGCAGCAGTTCTCTCTCGACCTCCAGTATTTCAGTCTTGTCAGAACTGGAGACTCCCTCGTCGGCGAGCGATGTTTTTCCGGAAGGCATGGTCGGACTGGATTTGTTTTTTTCACGCAGGAATGAGCTGCTTGATGCAGTGTGAAACTACGGTCAGAACGGCTGAAATTTGTACGACCAGGGGGGCTAAGCTCGGTTCCCTCGCCTTGAATTACTATTTGCCGGTGGTACGATCAACTCCAGGGTTGGCAAACCCAATTGCCATTCCTTTCAATACCGGAGCTTGTGGGATCAACGGATTTGAACGTGAGGCCGGACCAGCGAGAAAGGCAATCATGGGTGAAGTCCTGAGATCCGCTCAACACTTCCTGGCTGTGGTCAGCTGCCTGCTGCTGGCCAGCCCGGATTCGCTCTCAGACGGCATACGGGCCTTTCCCGATGCAAGGGGAGCCGGTGCCAATTCACGTGGTGGACGTGGTGGCGCCGTGTTGTTTGTGACTAATCTTCACGACTCGGGGACCGGCAGCTTTCGCGCAGCGGTTGAGTCCCAGGGGCCGCGTATCGTCATCTTCCGCGTATCGGGCTATATCGACCTCGAATCACCAGTTCGCGTCTCCCAGCCGTTTCTGACAATTGCCGGTCATACGGCGCCTGGTGATGGAATTTGCCTGAAGAATTTTTCCCTGCAAATCGCCAATACAAAACATGTCATCGTCCGACATCTGCGCTGCCGTCCCGGCGATAAGACATCGAAACCGGGAGAGATGGATGCGATCACGGTCTGGGACTCGCAACATATTATTCTCGATCACTGTTCGGCGACCTGGTCCACGGACGAGTGTCTGTCGGTCACCCGAGACAGTGATCACGTGACGGTACAGTGGTGTCTGATCGCCGAAGCTCTAACCTCCCATTCGATGGGGTCCATCATCGGGGCAGACCGCGGTCGGATCAGTTTCCTCAACAACCTGTACGCTAACAATCGATCACGAAATCCCCGCCCCAGCGCTCCCTTTGTCCAAGAGGGGCAGACGGAATTCACGGGTCCCCGAATCGATTTTCGCAACAACGTCGTCTACAACTGGTCCTATACTGCTGGTTATGTCGGAGGCAGTGATCCGCAGCTCAAAGAATTCACGCGTGTCAACCTTGTTGGAAACTATTATCGTCCGGGACCCGATACCCGTCCTGGAAGAGAACGCGAGGTATTTCGCATCAATCCGGGAGCGATCACGGAGCTGTTCATTTCCGGCAACTCGTTGCACGGTTTTCCGAAGGAAACAGCAAACAACGGGCTGCTGGTCAAACACACTGGTGGAGTACTGAAAAAACAGCTGCATCCCCACGTGCTGCCGCCGGTGCCGACCGAGTCCGCGAAGCTGTGCTACAGTCGGGTCTTGGATCGCGCGGGCGCCGTTCTGCCTGCACGGGACGCCGTTGACCGGCGGATCGTCGCCGGAGTCCGGGACGGAACCGGACGGCTGCTTGGGTCGCAGGACCAGGTGCGGGGCTGGCTGCCGCTGGCTCGGGCTGCGGCCACACCCGACAACGACGAGGACGGTCAGCCCGATGTCTGGGAACGCAAGTTCGGACTCGATCCCAGGGAACCCGCCGATGGCCGGGCTGACCCGGACCAGGACGGGTACGACAATCTCGAAGAATTCCTCAATGGCACGTCGCCACACAGTGCCGACCGTTGAGCCGCCCGGCAACCGCTGTGATGCAAACGTCGAACAGCAGTATCACTTGGACAGACTTCATTCGGTCAGTATAAATGCGCCCTGACGCCGATGAACACCTCTCGTTGACAGACATCGCCTCGCGGCGCTGATATAATGAGCCGGAGAATGATTTCTCGCATTCTGTATATCGCCTTCATGGTTTTGAGCTCTGGTGCGATGTCATCGCCCGCCGCCGAATTGGCCGTTATCGCAAAGGGGCGCATGAAAGCTGCCACGGCGGTAAACGGCAAATGGGAGCCAGGCGAAAAATGCATCGTCTCGACCGGTACGCACTATCTCTTCGCTGATCGTGGAATTGGCGCGGGTGATTTCAAAGTGCGGGCACGGCTGAGTCTGGATGCATTGAATGGCTCGGCGGCGGCGTTCGTGTTGGATAACAACAAGTTTGGCTTCGAAGGTTCCCATCGGCGGATGTTCGTCCAGGGGCCGAAGTTTGCCGACGGGCTGACGATCGCTGAGCCCGAAGATTTCATCACTCCTGATCAGCCATTCGATTTACTCGTCTCGCGTATCGGGAAATCGCTGACCTTTCACATCGACGGCAAGAAGGTCTGGGAAACGGAATTTGACGTGAACGAGATCAAGTCGGTTGGATTGCGGCCCTGGCGAGCAACCATGCGGATTTACGAGTTCTCTGTCGAAGGGAACCTGATCGCGGCCTCGTTGCCGGAGTTGACTGCTGTGTCCAGGCCAGTTTCGTGGGCTGCGTCTCTGGCCGAAAGACGACGCATAAAAGCCACGGTCGGAACGGATGAATTTGAACGGGAATTGCTGTCGGCGGCGCCGGAGCAAATGAATCTGCTGGTCGCGGCGAAGAAGGCCGGTCTGATGGAACTTGCTCCCGTTCACCTTCCGACTAGTCCGAAAGGCGACAACGATCACTACGGCTGGCCGGTTGCCACCATGATCGGCAACACGATCATCGTCGTACATCGATCCATGCCCGGCCACAATCCCAGGGTTTCGGGTTCTTCCGATGCAGACACCACTTACTCCACCATTCTCCGTTCGAACGACAGTGGCAAGACCTGGTCCGAGCCGTACGATATTCGCGATTGCATGACCGAGCATGATCGCAATCGCGGTGGTTCGGTTCCGCTCTGTCACCGGTTCAAGTTCGATCCCGACAACCGCAGTCCGCTTGGGTACAAGCTACATCTGAACGCCATCGGCACAACTCGTGACGGCGCGGTGATCGTTGTAAGCGATCACGGTGTCTTTCGTTCCGATGATCAGGGTAAAACATGGCGGCACTTGCGTCTGGCGTTTCGCGAAGACAGGCACGATGGACACTTTGTCTATGTTGGACCGCGTATTATCAACCACCCGAAGCACGGACTGCTTCTGTTTGCACACCACACGGTTTACCGCTTTCGACGACCGGTTGACATTGTGCGCGAACTGGCCGTTTATCGTTCACGTGACGGCGGCGAAAGTTGGGAACGGACGACGCTTAAGCTTCCCCGCTGGTGCAAGCCGGCCGAACCCGATGCGATCTTTCACGACGGTCGATTCGTGGCGATCGTCCGCAATCAGGCGCCGGCCAACACTCTCGCCCAGATGCGATTCCGCTTCGGCGATGCCGAGATAGCCGATGTTGCAAACACGCCGATGAAAACGAAGGTGTCCGTCGACACGTCGGCGATTTGCTTCAACCCGGTTACCAGTCGATATGAAGTCGTCCAGTCAAAACGCGACGACATGTCCATTCATCTTTACAGTCTCGCGCCCGAGGATTGGAACGCAGCGGAGTGGCGGCATGAAGGCCGATTGTTCCAGCGCGAGGCCGGGTTCTATAACGTCGCGGACGGATTCCACACTGGTGGTGCTGTGATCGATCACGAGAAGAATGTCCAGCACATCTTCTTCTACAGCGGCCATCCCGGCGGTCCGGCGGGTGTGTTTCGTTTGACAAGAACGCTCGACACGCCAAAACTCGTGCATTTCCTCAAGCCATGAAACCGGTCTGATAAACGGGACAGTGTCCATTGGACAGGCAACGGGAAGATGACCAACTGGAATGATTCTGGTAACCGGGGTCCTCGAGTTCCGGATCAACACGATGTGGTGATCTTCGGGCAACGCGGCGCAGGACAATCAATACCTCTTGGTCTGGTCGTCAGGATTGGAAAGCTCGAATTACGACTCCCCCCCAAGGACTGACCGATTGAGCCTTCGGCATCGATACTCCGTGTTCCCGCCCTTACTTCGCGATTTTCTCGAATGCCTCAAACGCTCTATGCTGCCGAGCAGCACTCATTTTTCCTGAGCGAACCTCACTCGATCTTATGGTTGGGGTTGATTCCCAGAGCGGCCAGAGCGGCCACCAGATACCCGGCGGAAAACAGCAGAAAGGCTTCATGCCAGTCGCCGTTCATGTCCCACTTTTCCAGAACGATGGGGACCAGCAGTGGCGTGGTGGCGGCGCCCAGGTTGCCCCACATATTGCCCCAGCCAAAGATGGCTGCTGTGTTTCTGCCGCCGATGTCCTGCATGTAAGCCCAGATCGCCGGAACGCTCATGTCGGTTACGAATGCCACCACAGACGCGGCCGCGATGAATGCCCACGCGGATTCCAGCGTCAGGCAGCACAAATAAGTCGTCAGCGCCACGACGTAGCAGGCCACCATAGGCAGAGATCGTCCCCACCGCACACCCAGTCGTCTTGTCACCGCGTCCGTCAGCGGACCGCCGCACAGCATGCCGACAATGCCTGCGAACAGAACGATGGTGGACATCAGGCCGCCGATTTTCGGGTCCACGTGCCGGACTTCTTTCAGATACGTTGGCAGCCACGTGACCAGGAACACCCAGCCGATGTTGACGCCAAACTGCAACGCACACATCAGCCACATCGTGCCGCTGTTGATCAGGGGAATGATCGGTGGAAACGGTGGTGCACCGGTTGTTGCCAAATCCGTGTCATGGGCCTGAATCAAATCCCGCTCCGCGTCATTGCAGTGCGGATGTTCATCCGGAGTCTCGCGGAAGATCTTCCAGAAGAGGGCGGCCACAAACACGCCGGATGTTCCATAAAACACCAGCACCCAGCGCCAGGTCAGATACTCTTTCAGCAACAACACCGTCAGCAATGGGGCGATGGCACCGCCGAGTCGACCGCCAAAAGAAACAATGCTGCTGGCGGTACCACGGGTGGGCAGAGGCGTCCAGCGTTTGATCAGACTTCCGGCGGTGGGATAACAGCCCGCCTGAGCAAGGCCAAAAATCAGTCGTGCGACCAGCAACATCAGGAAGCCGGTGGCCAGCCCGGTCAGGGCAGTACACAGCGACCAGAGAATGATATAGGTCGGCAGCATGCGGCGGGCGCCGAAGCGGTCCGACAGCCAGCCGGCAGGCACCTGAGCCAGGGCATAGGCAAGAAAGAACGCGGATAGAATCGCCCCGGTCTGGGTGTCCGTCAGCTTCAGTTCCGTCCTGAAGGCATCGAGTTTGGCGATCTCGGCGATGCAGGTGCGATCCAGGTACAGCATCACCGCAGCGAGAGTGGTGGTGCCGATGATCTGATAACGGGTGTTGGTGGGCATCATTGGTGTCGGGCAGCAGGCATGAGGATGCGGTGACACTGACTGTAACCAATGGCAAGCCAGTAGGCCGTAGGGTCAAAAAATTCCGCCGAACTTATATCGTCGTACAACAAGGGACTTACAGACGTCAGAGTCTCGCATCTCAGCCGCTTGATTTCATCCGTCTGCCGCGGAAACGGACGATTTTCGGCGCCGAATATGTCTTTCCTGCTCTCAGCCCTCTGCGGCATGGTTAATCTTCCGGGCACTGGTAGCAGGTGGGATCACGACTTACCGCAGACGGAAGAAAAAAGTCAGACTTAGTCTGCGGATGTTGTGTCTTCCGAATTGGCAATTTGAATGGACGACACGATATCAGGAAACGTGGCGCGGATTCGACTCAATGCGTGCTTCCGAAATCTGGCGTCGTACTTGATGTCGTCAGTGTCGGAGTAACTTGCCATCGCGTCAAATTCGGGATTGTAAGGGTCTTTGTACCATCCCTTGATGCGTCTTCCGGTTGATCTTCCGGTTGACCCGGGCGTCGGCGGTGCTGCCGGAGGAATTTCCTCGTACTCCACATTCGCACCAATTCCCAGCTGGACATTGACAAAGGCTTCGCGCTGTCCCGTCGGTCCGGTCTCAACGGCATCCACACGCATTTCGTACCAGCCATCGTCCAGCGGAATCACACATCGGCCAACGTAGCGATAGCCCATAGAATCTTCGACCGTGTCTTTGGTCAGAAAATAAGCGGCATCATAGCCGTCGACCATGATGGTATCGACCTGGACGATTCCTCCCTGCTCTGCCGCCGCGAGATTTCGTATCGATTGTCTCAATGCGTCAACATCATCAAGCGGCAGTTGCGATTCGCCTTTGTGATAAGTCAATGTGTACGTGTTTCCTGGTCCCCCTGCCCACACAATGTGATCATCCGTGGAATTCCTTACCGTCCAGTCGGCGGCTGCCGCAAGCGTCGCTCTGTTCAGGACATTGTTCCCCCCATCCGACAACGCGCCTGCGGTGGCCTCGCCCTGCAGGCTGGTCGAAGTTGAGTGATTGAGCGTTTGTTGGGGTTCGTCTGCCGGACAGCCGCACAACACGATCAGCGAAATTGTGGACAGCAAGCGCAGTCGGTTGCTGTCCGGTGTCCTGTTTTTTCGTAGAATCATCAGTTCGTCCAGTCTCAAAACGTCACTCACAGACATCAGGCCAACCATTTCAGTCTGCCAAAGTCTGCACTGTTTGCCTAGCGACCGACTGTGTCTTGTGTGTGAATTTGAGTGGGCGACGGTGCGGACGGTTCGGTGTGTGGCAGCTGCCGCCGAAACACCGGTACCTCGAATGGGCCCGGGTTGTTAACTCTGAGACCCCTGTTAATCAGAGTCTCAGAGAGTTTTGTCGCCAGATTCCGACTCATTAGTTTTTTGATCCTGCGGCGTTCGAAGCAGTCACCGTGAGCCGCGCCGTTGGCTTGTCCTCACGGAGACCGGAGTGGTCGATTGAACGAGCCGTGGATGAAAAACGAGCACGAGCGCCACGCCTGTGGCTGCAAGGACCAGCAAGCTGTTTGTGATCGCGCCATTCACTCATGCATTCCACTTAGCCGGTTACCCACTGCAGTGCTTCGTCGCGTTGCGAGTGATCAAAGTACTTAACGCTGCCCGCAGTGAATGGCTTGCAAAAAATGGCCATTCCGTGTTCCCAAGCCGTGTCGCCGACCAGCGCGATGCGTTCGATATCCGAGAAGTGTTTGAAGGCCAGCTTCGTATCTTCCCAGCCAGCGCTGACCGTCCAGCCGTGGAAGTCCGACATCTCGAACAAGATACGAATTTTACCGTGGCGTGTAATCCATTGCTGCAGTTCCGGTACGAATATCTCGTAGTCTTCCTTCGTCAGCTTGCCTGACACTTTCAGGTGAATCACGTTGTCTGAGGTTGAGGCTTCAAAATCGACCGAATGAGTTGTGATTGGCATGCTGGACCTCTCTATTAAGTCTGAAGTGCGGATGACCGAATGTTCCGGCTTTCTTACCCGTTGGGTCAAAAAACTCCGCCGAACTTAAAACGCCGTGAAACAAGGGATCTACGGCACGCCGGAGTCTCGCATCTCAGCCGCTTGATTTCATCCGTCTGCCGCGGAAACTGACGATTTTCGGCGCCGAATATGTCTTTCCCGCTCACGCCCTGGCACATCCTGCTCGCCGTACTCTGCCGCGGGGTCAACCACCGCCAGCAACAGATCATTGAGTTTCGGAACGCACAGAACGAGGCTCCGCAGGAAGCGTCTCCTGCTCGACGACGATCGGTGTCGGTGACTGGCGGTGAAGGCTTATGCCATTGGCCGCAAAGCTCTGCAGGAACTGACGACTATCGTCACGCCAGATACGATCCTCCGCTGGCAGCGGGAACTCGTGGCGAAGAAGTTCGACCCCAGTGGCAAGCGAAAGCCCGGTCGCCCGCGCATACGACACGAAGTCGTGGATGCGATTGTTTGCTTCGCCAAAGAGCATGCCGCATGGGGCTACGATCGCATTCAGGGAACTGTCAGGAACATCGGTTACCACTTCTGCGATTCCACGGTGGGCAATGTGCTCAAGGCACACGGCATTGAACTGCACGACCTGTGGCCATTCTGCGGTGAAGGTGCGCGCTCAGCTGAAACAGACACCGATTGACTCGCCTGTGGTCCAATCGTCTCAACCACGTTCGGCCGAAATCGTGACTCAATTCGCTTGCTGACAACTGATTGTCAAACAGCTTTTCTGGCGTCAGAGTTTCTTGACTCTACGTGGCCAGCACTGTTTAGCGCCAGCATCGTCGACGGACAATGATGTAATGACGCAGTTCGCGTTCCGTGTAGTGATCTACAGCAGTTCGTGAATCGGCCGACCGCTGTCAATGATGCTGACGGGACGTCCGGTTGAATCTTTGTAGTGCACTTCAAGTGGTATCCCGAGCGTCTGATAAATTGTGGCCAGGACATCGAGCGGTGACGTCAGACGTTCTTTGACTCCGCCACCCCATTTTTCACTGGCTCCGACAACTCGACCGCCCTGAATGCCGCCACCTGCCAGCATCACTGTGAAACAGTTTGACCAGTGGTCTCTGCCTGCGTGCCCATTCATAAGCGGCATACGACCAAATTCGCCAGCGCAGTAAATCAGCACGTCATCAAGCATGTCTCGTTCGACAAGGTCTTCGACCAGGGCTCCAATCGCGCAGTCGAGCGGAGGCAGATGCTCTTCCAGTCCGCTTTCGATGTTGTCGTGATGATCCCAATAGCCTGTGTTGACGGTCACGCAACGTGTTCCGGCTTCGACCAGACGTCGAGCCAGCAGAGCGCTCTGCCCGTATTGGTGCCGTCCGTATCTGTCGCGCAGTTTGGGATCTTCCTGCGAAATATCAAACGCCTCACGGACGTGGTCGCCGGCGACCATTTCGAGTGCCTGTGCCTTGAATGTGTCCAGTCCGTCCATCACACCACTGCGGTCGATGTCGCGGCGGATCGTATCGAACTGGGTCAGTAGCCTGCGTCGAGTGTTAATGCTGGTCAGCTTTAAGTCGCCAGGCAGTGACAGATTGGGAACTTTGAAATCTTTTCCGTTGGGGTCCGCTCCAACGTCGAACGGATTGTACGCCTTTCCCAGGTAGTGTGCTCGCTGGTAGCCAAACGCTTCGGCTTTGGGGACCGCCACGTACGCCGGCATTTGTGGTTGTTGTGGGCCCAGAGATCGTGAAATGACAGACCCAAAGGATGGATGCTGTTGACCGATCCGAGCCAGCGTTGGCCCGAAATGTCCGGTCTGCATCCAGTGGGCTGACGGTGCGTGAATCCCATTGTCGTGATGCACCGATCGGACCTGCGACAGATGATGCATGATCTTCGCCTGCTGCGGAAACCGTTCCCCAACGATGATTCCGGGAACAGTTGTCTCGATAGGCGTGTACATCCCGCGATACTCAGCCGGCGCTTCCGGCTTCATATCATACGTGTCCTGCTGGCTCATGCCGCCGTGAGTCCAGAAGACGATGATTGACTTTTTGCTGGGCGATGCGGTCGGTGCAGCGGCCTGGGATTCAGACCGCAGCAGGCCGGCAAGGCTCAGCCCCAGGACGGGTGCACCAACCTGCAGAAAGTTCCGCCGCGTGACACCGTCACAGTTTTGAAATGAAGTTCCGTCGAGACGCAGCATCGGATACCCCGTCAGTTAGTGATTGAACAAAAATTCATTAGTCGCGAGCAGGGACCACAACAGCGACCGATATGCTTCGCCCCGGTCTTCCGCAGACTTCAGGAAGTCGGTCCCGGCCTGCAACTCCATCCTGTCGGGTTCACGGCCCAGCAACCGCAGAAAGATATCTGTTGAGTTTTCCACATGTGTTCGCTCGTTGGCCGCCAGCTGTGCAGCGTATCCCGTCTCCGCCGTAAGTTTTCGCTGGATCTCGGCCGAGTTAATCAACGTCAGTGCCTGCGCCAGACTGGGAGCGTCGACGCGTTCGCATTCACACGACGACGTTCTGGCGGGGCGTCCGAAGACGTCCAGAAAACTCACGGGAACATTCTCATCAGGCAGATCGATCGCCCGAGTCCCTGGCGGCAGGGAACCGGGTCCGCCTGCGAACTGAGTCGGTACGTCAAGGACCTGGCTGATTCCATCCAGCAACACTTCGGCCGACAGACGCCGAGGGTAGAATCTCGCGAAGGTCTGTGAGTCATCGCCATTCAGGTCGTTAGGCGTCGCTTTCAGACCGTAGGAATACGAATTACAGATCACGCGAATCAGGTGTTTGATGTCATAACCACTGGTAACGAACTCGGCCGCCAAAGCATCCAGCAGTTCCGGGTTCGTCGGTGGATTAGAATCGCGTGCGTCGTCAATGGGATGAATAATTCCGCGACCATGAAAATGAGCCCATGTGCGGTTGACCATCGTGCGAGCAAAAAACGGATTGTCAGGCGCCACCATCCACTGAGCCAGGCTGCGGCGCGGGTCATCATAGCGAGTCAGCTGGAACTCAGGACCACCGAGCGCCTTGGGACGCATCAGCCTGCCATTACGCGGGTGCAGGACCTCGCCTCTGTCCTTCAAATAGATGACTTCATTGGTGGGCACTTCGGCATCCGCGAAACCGCCTTTGCGGCCCACGCGACTGAAGACTGCGGCCAACCCGTAATAATCAGCCTGGCTCCAGCGGTCGAATGGATGATGATGACACTGCGCACATTGAATCCGCACGCCAAGAAACGCCTGCGCGACGGATTCGACGTAGTCGGGCTGCGTTCGTACCTGTCGGTACCAGATCGCCGGCGGATTTTCATTCTGGTTACCGCTGGCCGTAATGATTTCAGCGACAAACTGATCGTACGGTTTGTTTGCGGCCAGCGAATCACGGATCCAGCTGGAAAACAATGCGGTTCCGGGCCGCTGCTTACCTGTCGCATATCCACTGCCGCGATTTCTCAGCACGTCAGCCCACTTGAGACCAAAGTTGCTGGCATATTCGGGGCGGTCCAGCAGCCGATCGATCAAGCGATTCCGTTTTTCCGTGTCGGTGTCGTCAACGTAATCTTCAACTTCCTTTCGCGTCGGCAGCGTGCCGCAGATGTCGACAGAGACTCGCCGCAGGAACGTTGCGTCATCGGCCGGCTCTGACGGTGTTATGCCAAGTCGCCTCCACTGCCGAATCAAAGACTGTTCCACGGGTGACGTCAGGTTCTGTTCCAGATAATTCAGCGTGGCTTCGGTTTCACTCTGTGGCTGGCCAGTTGCCTGCAACGGCACAGCGGCATGGAAAGTCGCGATACTGCCACCGTAACGAACCATCACAGAAAACAGTCCGGTTCTGTCGTGTGTCCTGACCAGACCGTTTGATTGCACCGACGCGATCTCCGGTTCATTCGATTCGTAAACCGCCTGTCGTGTTACGTCTCGTGATGTTCCATCCGAAAAGTGCGCCGTGACGAGTAATGCCTCGCTGGTCCGGTTTTCCATCACCTGTTCACGCGGCGACATCGTGATGCGTTCGACAACAGGGTCGTCTGCTGCGGGAGCGACCACGCCATCGGCGATCCAGCGTCTCAGGATTTTATACTCTTCGCTGCCGACGCGCGTTCTCTGCCCTCCGCCATGCGGTTTTTGATTCGTCGCTTTAACCAGCACCAGACTTCGCTCAGGCGCCGCCGGAAGAATTCGACGCCCGCGACTTTCTTTGACAATCGCCCGGTAATCGAATTCCGGCTCGAAGCCCAACAGCGACAGCTTGAACCCGTTCTGACCTGTCGCCTTTCCATGGCAGCCGCCGCTGTTGCAGCCAAGTTTCGTCAGCACCGGCACAACGTCCGTTGTGAAACGAATCCGCGATGACTCTTCGGCACACGCGAACGTGTTTCCTGCCGACATCGCGGCGAAAACAATCAAGGTTATCCGACAGTGGCGAATCACTCGACGATCTCCATCGGAAGAAAACAACTTCCGTGATAAAGGGCTTCGTCCTCCAGGACTCCGACGCCATAGAGTCTCAGGAACGGATGCATTCCTAACTCCGCGTCCTCATTCGCGATGATTTGAATTGTACCCGATTCCGCCTGACCGGTAGAACTCACACCGCGCCCGCGAAGTCGACCGACATCTGTTACTGTGCCGGGCGCCGCCAGTTCTGTATGGATTTTGCCAATAAATCCGTTCATCCGACGAGCTGCATAGCCGACTTTTACAATTTCCCCACGTTTTATTTTTCGCGGTGCTGTCAGGTCCAGGTCAATACGAAAAGCAGGCGGGTGCACTTCGAACGTAACCGTGTTGCTGTACACCGTGACGTCTTCCATCTTGTCCGTGCCCGAAATCGGGAACTTTGTATCAGCACGAAGCGCCAGCGAGTAGGTTCCAACGGGCAATGAGTGTGGCAGATAGAAACTTATGTAACCTTTGTCCCGGCCGGCGGGGATTGTCGCCGTCTGATTGACGATCAGCGGCGGTAATCCGACACCGACGAGGCTGATAGAGACCTTGTCTTCAGCGGCGATTCGGTCGACGCGGACAGCTACGTCAAGAATCCCGCCGGGAGAATGTCGCACCTTGAGTTCTCCGTAAAGTTGATGCTGGCGCGGTTCGTGCCCATCGGCTGTGATCCGAAGTCGAGCATTGCCTGCAACCGCCACCGGCAATTCATCCATTAATCGTCCGCTGCCCGTGGGCAACCCGCTGCGAATCATTGTGCCGTACTGCAACGGACGACCAATGGCTGCTGCGCCTGCGTCAACATGACACAACAGATCAAGCGTCGTGATCACCGTATCTGCACCGGCGTCGGCGGTCAGCACGAGAGGAGCATTCGTGACGTTCGGTCCCAGCCGGATATCAGAGCAGGTCACCCCCGGCGGCAGATTACGAGCAGAAACACGAAGTGAGCGGTTCATGCCTCGGCGACGGAAGGCCATCACGTCGACCACAGCACGCCCACCGCGTGGTACGTTAACTCCAACCGGAGACGCTGACTGACCGGCGATCGCGACGAGATCTGCGTCCGGTTCCTCACGTCGCACGCTCAGTCGGTAAACACGGCGTGGGTCGCCCGCGATGCTTCCGATCAGATTGCGGATCGTGACCATGTATCGCCCGTCGGCCGGCGCCACCCATCGTCCGGCGGGATCAAGATGGGACGAAGGGAAGCGCAACCCGCCAATGTTGTCGACGTCATCATGAAAAGCAGCAAGCTCAACTTCACCACGGGCATCGAGGATCGAAATGTCGAGATCGACAGGGGAATCGATTCGTTGACCAAAAGCTTCGAAATAAAGAACCTCTCCGGAACGTGCATCGATTGCATACCAATCACGCTCATTCCCCCGCGTCAGCTGACCGGCAACCTCAGTCGGCACCTCAATGACCTGTGCCGTGCGGCTAGAATGATTGTCGTATTCCAAAACGACGGGGATGTCAGATACGCTGATCTGAATCGGTACATCCGCGCGGCCAAAGTCATGCGGAAAGCCAGCGACGGCCAGCGACGCTGGACTGCGGAGTACTCGTAATGTCGTCGGCGATGCTGGTGCCGTCACAGGGACGATCGTTGATTCGTAGGACAGCGGTCTGCCGGCCTGAACACCTTTCAGCGGTGGGCCTGACGACGCCGTTTGTACACGTCCCGCCCCGGTTTCACGGGCTGCATTACTTTCGGACGTGTGCAGATTCCAGCCGTACAGTGTCACGTCAGTAGTTCTGCCGCGTTCAACGACCGGAGGTACAGAAAACACGACGCGCGGACCGGTGCCGACATCAAGGCGATAGAAGTGGCTGTCGCCGCCTGAGTAAACAAGGTCATGCAGCTTGACGATGTAGTCACCGTCGGCGGGAATCGCATACGTGATCACGGGGTCAACGCCGAAGAAACCTCGATTAACGGCCAGACGCCTTCCGTCGTTATCAAATAGTTCCAGCATGGCCCGCAATGACGAATCCACCCGGTCGGCCCAGCACTCGATGATCAACCGATCACCTTTGGTTGCTCTGAAGCGATAACTGTCGACGTCACCCTTCGTAATGCGTCCACTGATCACACAGTTAAGAGCGACCGACTGAATCGTCTGCGGCTCAGTCGGTTCCTGTTCGACGATATGCGGTTGTCGGGTGACGCAGAATGTTCGGACTGAACTCACCCCGTTTGAGCCGATGGTCTGTACATCATACAGCCCCGGCAGAGTGTCAGCGGCAACGTCCACGAGAAATGCGTTGTCTTTTGTTTTGCGAAAGATCAGGCCCGGACTGTTGCAGCGGGCAGACGACAGGTTTTCCAGTCCACTTCCCGCAAAAACGATCGACGTCGAGGTCCCTGCCTGCGCACTCACAGGAAACACGCTATCCAGTTGCTGAGCCGATGCACGTGAGCAGATCGAACAATAAAGCAACACAGCCAGTACCGGCCAAATAAGCGGAACGGCTCCGGCACGAAGAAAGAATCTTCGGCGAGGCTGCGAAACACTGCCGATAAACGCAGCGTGAGACATGGCGTCCTGCGGTCGGAAATGGCGAGTTGAACAAGGCGGGATTGTCACTGCAGAACGAATCTCAGTGTCTCGTCACTGCAGAACAGTTCATAGGATACACACGACGTCTGCGGAATTCACTGGCAATCCAGATTGTTCGTGGCAAAACGGAATGGTCCACTTTGTTCTTGTGAGTACTCAACTGCAGGCCGTAGGGTGAAAAAAACTCCGCCGAACTCAAAACGCCGTGAAACACGCAATTTACGGCACGGGCATGCTCAAGTACTACCACCGTCGATCTGCCGGAGGTCGCTTCTCAATGACTGAAGCGTGGTCCATCTGAGACGAAGGTACGCGTTCAGCTGGCCCCGACGCTCATTCCACGGCTTGTGGTCACTGTCTCTGGTCGAAGCTCGACGGGAATCGCGATCAATTCCTGCTGCTAATACCTGGACCGTTCCGTTTTCATAGTACTCGAGTAATTTGTATCTCCCGAAACGAATCGCGCCGTTGGAGCTTTGGAAACCGTGATTGCTGTCGTGGGGAAAGTGCCAGTAGATCGGTCCGCGATCGTAGTCTTCAGTATTTAAAGCAGGGACAAAGCTTCGGCCGTCCTTATGTTGATCCGGTAACGCTGGAAGGTCCGGCATTTCGAGGCTGTTTGCCGCCGCACTTCAACTCACAGCTCAGGAGGCGTGGGAAACGGTCGAATGTGACGGAACAGAAAAGAAGAAAGAGAACTTTGAGCAATACGCTCAAAGTTCTCTGGTCGCGGCAGGTTATAGCAAGGTATCGAAAGCGTCGGGCAATGACGGAATCGACCATTCTGGGCGCAGGTCAGTGGATCCGCTGGATGTGTTGTGATCGTGTGGGGGGCTTGGTCGCGGTTAAGGGGGCAGGTGCCGGGCAGGTCACGCAAGCGCACAATCCGGCCCGGGAACTCCCGTGGCCAACTTGTATCTGGTGACATCTACCCGCATGATGGGTAGCCCGTGACTGGGCTGGGAGACAGTAAGTACCGAGGATTCAAAGCCTGGCTGATCTCGGTCTGCATGGCTGTTGTCCCTGCTGTTTCCCACAACCTATGGGACTTTTCCGCGCGAGTACTCGCCACTCATTCTGTGAGTTGGCATCATGGCTGTTAACCGCTTTGACGAGAGTTCGAACAGGGTCCCGACCGATCGATGACCCCTACCTGGGTCTCGGAAAACGGGAACTCATTACCCATAAACAGGTAGCGTCATTCCAAACGCGCGAAAATCGGCGCGCATTGTTTCGATAAGGGTCCCTTCCGCGGAGGAAGGTTAATCATCCTGCTGCAGAAGAGAAACGGTTGCGTCAAAGTCCCGAATTCCAGCGACTGCTCCGATCTGCGTCACACAACTGGC
>Ga0315316_10000235_pt1 | contig 34494 bp, 56 predicted proteins | sample M160m3416metaG_FD_203702 | JGI IMG/M metagenome (GOLD analysis project Ga0315316, IMG submission 203702) | Ammonia-oxidizing marine archaeal communities from Monterey Bay, California, United States - M1 60m 3416 | ecosystem: Environmental > Aquatic > Marine > Intertidal zone | place: USA... | reverse complement strand
TTAGGTAATGCTATAGGAAATAAGAGAACTAGAAATAATAACAATAATGCAAATACCAAAAAACCTAATGTTAAACGTAGACCATTCGCGAAAGTTATAAAACCCCCCTTAACTACGGCTGCGACGGGTGCTGCCAGGGCTATGAATCTCAACATGACTACCAAGTATATGAAAGAAATGAGTGCGCAATTACCACAAAATTTAAGAGTATCAAATAATGATATTAATAAAGCAAAAACTGGAGGGATGAAGGAGATGCTGAAAATTCAGGGTACTATAAAATCCAGAATAAATATATGGACTAAAAGAGTATCTAATGAAACTAAAAATATTAATGCTAAAGAACAGCAGCTCACGGCGAAGAACAATTTAGCGCGCCAAATTAAATATTATAAAAGCAAAATAAGCGATTGGCGGAGTTCTAGGGGTGCCACTGGAACACATCAAAATCTTACAGTGTGGAAACAGAAGTATCGAGAAAGATTAGACGAATTTAAACGAAAATATGGTGGTACAAATATGCAAGATAAAAAGGAAAGGATCGAAAGACTAATCACGAAATGGACACGCGCTGCTAATGATTATAGAAAAAAAGGTAATAAAAACGGGGAAAGTCGAATGATGGCAGAGGCAGTAAAATATATGAGAATATACAAAAAATTAAAGCCTAAGTAAACCCCCAATATATAAAAAAGTATACAAAAAATGAACACCCTAAATGAGACTTTCAAAAACGGCGCGGCCATCATGAGTCTCATTTGGAGCGTAGGAAAAATGCAAGATTGGGTCACGCGTAATCAATATTAAAGATTCTATACCTTTATAAATAAATGTTTACCGTATGTCGTGCACCCGTCCGTGTATTTAACACATCTGAATACCCTAAAAAAAGATCACACTCGTATGTCATCAATCGTTCTGACGAACTGATTAAGATGGATAAACTTCGACAAGAAATTTCAAAATACAGAATTGCACAAGCCAAGGTAAAAACACTTTCGACGTGGGCTCTCAAGACGTCAAGATCTGCAACTAAAGATCTTGAACATATTTTGGAAATCATAGATGATATGTACGGGGAGGAAGGATTTGAAGATATATAAAGTTATGAATCGTTAGATGATAAATGGCCACTCTCTGTCAAACTCCCATTCGTATTTACAACACCGGTAAGCGTAAGTATCATAAGCATAAGTATAACACAAATCGATCTAGAGATTTTGATGACAAAGACGAGACTATCAGAATTCTAAAAACTGAAAATGAAAAGTTTCGTTGCGCACACAAAAAGATAATGACGCTTTCCAAGTGGAATTATAGATCGACTCGTTCTGCGATGGATGATGTCACTGGAGTTATGGAAATTCTCGAAGAATGTTATTTAGAAACGAGTGAAGAGTATAATGAAGATGCAGAAGCTACTCAATAGAAGTGTTCACGTTCCGAGAAGAACATTGACTATTAATGCCGAATATGGAAAAAATCATATAGGTCTACATAATACAAAAAATATACGAAATGTTAAACATCTGAAAGTGTTGTATGTTTTGGGCTTTGATACTCATACAGAAAGACGTGGTGTATACGCGGTATCGAATAGTCATACAAAGGATATTTCTAGAGATTATATACTGGCGTTCAGATTTCGTGATGAGGCTTCGAGATTTGCGACACTTCTGGAAGCTATTGTAGATTATGAACCTACTGTAGAACTTGTGAATAGAAGTGAAATAGATGTGGTATGCGAGGAGAATAATATTTCATGTTTGGTCGTGGATTCAAATACGCTCGTTTTACCACCCGAAAACAACATACAAATTATTAATTTTCATGAATGAGTACACTTTGTAGACTATCTGAACTATGTATAGGAGATAACCCTCGTATGACTCTATCACATGAATGATTTTCTAAGTCGACCACAGTTTTGAACGAGACCCAACATTGTTTACAACGTACAGTTCCATATCCTACATCTAATAACCTGTTTAATTCTTCTGTATCATGATATCCCATATGTGTTAGTAAATAACCTGTATGATTGAATTCTCGCCCACACACGTCACAAGAACAGTATAAGTTTCTAGCTTTTCTTTTGATGTGTGGCCTTTTAAAGCAATCGAATAGACTACACATTATTTATATTCCATGTTTTTATTTTCGTGTATTATAGCAGATGTGGCTTCATATTTTTTTGATATGTATCATCATATTTTTAACGTTTTTGATATTTCGTAAACGTAAGCTTCAGTATACATGTTTTCTCTTAACAATGGAGGATTCGACGAAACGACAGCAAAAATTTTTATCGAGTTTCAATGATGCGGCTCCTTTAGAAATTGTATACGGAACAAACACAAAACAAATAGAAAATGCTGAAAAATATAAACACATAATCGATCCTTTATATTACAAAGAAGCTTTGCGATTAAATTATAAAAAGGATGCCGTAAGAGAAGACGTCACATTTTTTAACCTGGGAGCTATAGGTTGTTATTTAGGTCACATGGAAATAATGAAACAAGCTTTTGATAAAAATATCAAATACGCACTTGTGTTTGAAGATAATGTAGTTATAAAACGCCACGAATTATTTAATCAAGTACAAAGTGTTATAGATGTTATGGGTGACGATTTTGAAATGTGTTTCTTCCATTGTTTATCGAGATACCCTGTAAGTTATGAAAAGGGGTTAGAAAAGGTAAAATGGATTTCTAGTACGAAGTGTTATTTGATTCATGTTGACAACATGAGAAAATACTACAATTATTACTTTCCCATAGATAATCATGTTGACAACAAGACCGAAGATATAATAGCGCAAGGAGCTAGGGTATATTATAAAGATTTACGAAGATTGATTAAAATAGATAGAAGTGGTTCAAGTACTATTGGACATAGTCATCACAATAATAAATCTTTTTTCTCAAAACAGCACCCCGAATTAACGACCGCGGTTCTTAAGAGGGGTTATTGATAGGGTTATAAAGATTCAACTCTTCTGACACCCTTTTCTTCATCTAATGTCATATCTCTACTTTTTCGTTTATCTTTTACGTTAGAAAACGCGTTCAACCATCTATTAACTGCACGTCTAGAGCCGGTCACAGACGCTGCATCATCACTTACAACTATACTTAATCCGTTACAAACATCGGGCTTGTTTTCTTTCTCAGGAAATTGAACCATAAACGCTTGAATAGATATAGATGGTATATCTGGTGCTTCGTCTAATAATCGATCGTACTCTTCTCTAGATTTCATAAGAAAGTCTACCACTTCTGAACGGTGTTTCACGTCGAGTGATATTTCCATATCGATCGACCTATAAAACTTAGACCACTGTACACACATACCTGAATGTGATTCAGATAGGGGTAGAGACTGACTAAATTTTGAGATACTCGTCAAAATCCCCCCTAGCACATTCATGAATGCAAAGAAATATTGGATGATCATTATGTTATTCTTGGTATCTTGAGATACATTCTCATTACCACTGGGATTTAATACCGCAAAACCACCGACACCTGTTATACTCGCTATAATTATACTAGGATAAGACAACCAATCATTCTGTTTCTTGTAGAATAGGCGTGCATGATTATGCAACCAGCGGTAACCAGCCGCCTTTTCAGCCCATTTTATAAGCAACTTTTCTTGTTTTTCGCACCACTCACAGTGTTCGTCTTGCTTTTGAACACTCATGGTCTATTTTACGCGGATATATTTTTCGCACTCTCCCTGGCTAACGTGTCATCTCCATCCGATTATTTGTTGAATTAGGCTGTCCAGTACTAAACTTATAACTATAACTGACCACACCCCAGCCAGAAAGTCTAGAATTTCCCAAACTGCTCCCATCGGTGACTAGACATTGGGTTTATTTTCTAAGTCCATTTTGGGAACTCATTTGTAAGTTTGCCTACACCACCATTCATTGCCTCCCAAATATTCAAATAATAGATGAATCATGAATCCCGATACAAATAACAATAAAGTTGTCGTAGATTTTTTAGAAATTCGCCTGAGTAAGTAATAGATCGCTATGTTGAGAATACCAATGACGGTCGCTTCTAATAACACATCTCTCACCGGTCTCGTCATTTATATTATACAATGTTTTAAAGAAACGAGACTATGAATATATATGACATCCACGATTGTTCCTATTCGCGTAGTATCCAAACTCGACAATGGAAATCGGGAATATGAAAAATTAAAGAAACGTCTCAGAAAGTCTACCGCTAGTTATGGAGCGGTACTTTCTACTGCATCATTCATAACGCAGGGTTCGGATAAGGGTTTGTCTGTGACTCTGGGAGTTTTAACGTCATATACGTATCTATCATCCCTCGAGAAGTATGTGGATGATATTGAAACTTCTGGATTTCCAAATCAATTTTTGGTACCGGTCAGTATCGCGGCATTTGAAGTAATTTGGAATAGTGCCCCTTTTAGTTTTGATTTTGATTATGGATCTACATTTATAGGATTTTTATCGTATAAATTTGCAATCATAAATGTTTTATACGAAACAGTAAAAGATTGGATGATTTCTGACAGTGAAAATTTGTACAGAGTATATACAAATAATGAAAACGAGGACGATGAACAACACGGTGAAGTGCCGATCATAGAAAAATAATTGTAATAAGTAGTATGTTTCCCATAGGGGTAGGACTTTTTTATATATACGTTTCGTGTCGTATAGTACATCTTAATAAAAAACGCAGGTTGCGTAAACCAAAAGCGAATTGGGTGTAATGATTCTGTTCAGCAGACGGCGCTGATCATTTTTATTATGTTGATTTATGATAAGATGGCTAATAGGACGCCCATAAAAAATACACCGCCAAAGGTTAACAAAGAAAAAAGGCGAAAGGAAACTGCTCGCAGACAAGACATTGAGCGAAAAAGGGAATTGGAAAATAGACGCCGTAAAACGAGTATAGAGCGCGCTCTTAATTCTTTATCTAACGGGATGACTCGGATTCTTAACATGCCCAAAAATGCTTATAATTTAGGTACCATATTAGCCACGAACAATAGATACATGACGGTTCGTTTAAGTAAGAAGTTAATAAATAACCTAAAAGATGTGTATAAAAAGACGTTCACGAATCAGGTTGAATACTCGGGTACTATACCTTTCACGGTAAAAAATACGAGGAATTATGTTAAATTCAATACACCCACCGCGCGAACGAATGGCCAATTCGCAACCGTGACTCCTCCTAATTCTGATTTCAAAGAATATATTATGTATCACACTCACCCCGTCCCACCCAACGATAAACCTTTATTTAGTTTTCCCAGTGGAATGGATTTAATAGCGTACGTGCGACATTACCCAGACTTACAAGCGAATATTATTTTGGAAAACCAAGGATATTATATCATAGACTTAATCGAAACTAACATGAATAAACCCAACGCGTCTAGGGTAGCCGCCACATTTGAGAGACTCGTAACTCAGCGCGAGTTTAGTATAGTCACGGGTGGGTACAGGGGGGCTGTTTATGTTCAGACCACACCCACTAGGTGGAAAAGGGCAGTTAATAAATACATAGATCCTATCATGCGTAAACAATTTGGTATTTCGATCAGATATTATACATGGGATGAATTGGGGGAAATTACATTGTTAGATAAAAGCGTTCTCATGAATGCTAGTTAAAATTTCTAATAGTACTTTATTAAATGGACGTCTGTTTTAAGAGTCCACATTTGTATATAAAATTACCTCGAAAAGTTGTAGATAATTTAAAATGTGTCAGTGATTTATCAACAAAAAATAAATGGGAATATGCCGGGTACATCGACGTTTCCTTTGAGGATAATAAATATAAATTTAACGATACAGTCTATGTCACCTCTAAAGATCGTCGTCAGGTTAAATTAGAAAAGGTGCTACTCGTGTGGCCTTCTTTGTTTACTTTTCATACACATCCATCTATAACAAAACCTGCATGTGAAAAGGGACAAATATTTGCTACTTTACCGAGTGACGCAGATTTTGAAGCTTTTATTAAAGGATATCCAGAGATGCAATCTAACGTCATATGTGATGCGCATGGATATTATTTAATAGACATCATAAAATCTATGGATAAAAATAAATTACCTGTACCTGATATGGTTTCGAATGAAATGAAAGAAATGCGAAAACGTCCATTTCTACTCGATTGTGTATTTTCAGAAGAGGGTAGTGAATATCACCAAACCACATTAAAAGAATGGAAACATTTTATTAATTATGATGTTCATTACCTAATGAATAGTAAATTTGGTATAAATATACGTTATTATGGGTACAATGAAGAACCAGCAACTATAGTGTTAGAACACGTTTAATTATAGTAAAGTGATAAAATTTCAGATACTGCGGGGTGCCTCACTACGTCTTCCTCACCTAAATTGGTGTATTCAACGTAATCAAGTTCCAAACTTTGTATTTTGTTTATAAAATCTTCCAACCCATTTAATTTATCAAGATCACTTTGACGAGTATCTCCAGTCACGATGAGTTTTGTATTTTCACCCACTCTTGTTAACAACATTTGCATCTGATTTGGAGTACTGTTTTGCATTTCATCTGCGATGATGAAAGCGTCTGTAAACGTTCTTCCTCTCATAAATCCTAATGGTTCTATACTGACCCTATTTTCAATTTGGTTTCTAGACATATACATTTCCATTATTTCCACCATTGGTTTGGCCCATGGTTCCATTTTTCTTTCCAATTCACCTGGTAAGTATCCCATATCTTCATCCGCTGCGACTATCGGTCGTGTAAGTATTACCTTTTCTATCTCTCTTTTCTGTATCTTTATAAAGGCTTCTTGACACGCGAGAAAAGATTTACCAGAACCTGCGGGACCGTTGACTACCACGATTGGTTTATGAGATTGAATTTTTCTGACGTATGTACATTGTCCAGGTGTAATTGGAAAATCCATATTATATTAACTTAAGGTTTTTATCCTTAATATAGTAAAGATATGGAGTTTAATTTCATCGGTATTAAATCCGGTGGAGCTGCTACCATACTAGATACCGAACGTAAACCTAGATTTATATGTTTCAAAGAAATACCTATAGCTAATAAATACGTGACGTATATATGTAGTCATAAGGCTAAGTTTGGTGTATGGCCATGTGTAGATTTATCTGAGTCATTCAAAAAGTTGGAGGTCGCAACAGATTATCAACAGCAAGAGTACGAAGATTATACGAACCTATTGGAAATTAAAAAAAAGACATGGGAAGATCTAGATAACATGTCTCTCATGATGGGTATATCTTATTTTTATTGTCACGATTTTAGTTATGATCAAGACAATCTACTCTCTATTTCTATTAGAGGTCAAGATATGGATGCCCAAGTTGACGATTTTCTGTACAGGGAACAACTTGACATCAATTTAAAGAATATGTAGTATATAATACATATGAAGCTCGTTTCATTGTTTGATCCCACAAATGAAAAGCATGTCATGTGGCTAAGTGAGGTAGACGATGCGATGATGAAAGCGTCCTCAGGCGAAAAGACTGATTTTGTTAAAGTTATTAACAAGAATCCCATCAAAGCTAAACTAGAAAACGTCATGGATTGGCCACATATACATTTTCAAATTTGTATGAAATACACGCAATGTGTATTGAGGGGTACAGCGTTTATTCCAAAGATTGAAACTCCTTCAAAGTAAAATCTCTTGGTTCTGAATTTTCATCCATGCGTATTAAAATGATTTTTCCGTATACTTCTTCATCCTGAAAAGGTGGTGGCAATACATTTTCATTAAATTTGGCGGCTTCTACACATTTTACTATTACAACATCTATATCAGGCCATTGCCCTATAAATGTGGCCCTACCTGATAAAATTTTAAAAATTTCATTCTTTCTTGGATCTATATCAATCTCAATTTGTTCTACATTTCCCATTTCTTCATGTATTAGTACAGCTTTCGTCATTTACATAAATGAATAAAAAAAGTTGATACTAATAAATGAACCAACTGCTTAAGATATTTATTGCGTTTTTCATAGTGACGATAATATTTACCAGGATAGAAAAGTACGGATTACCCTTCGTACCTTCTAAGCATTATTACCTCGATTCACACTGGAAGGTCACTAAGGAATCAAATCGCCCACAAGTGAGTGATTCTTTTCAGATGTGCTCACCCGAATCTTTCAGAGATTGCCCTGTAGTTGACATGCCGCACCTAAGTAGGTATTAAATATTGAAAATATATAGAATGTCTACGAGACAATTCGTAGTGGACAGACTCGCAGAACTTCTAGGGTTATCGAACAGGGATGTCATTCCTATAAACTTGGAAAAATGTATAAATAACTGGTCTGCTAAGAAGACTATACAAATGGGAGACTCTCCCGCTTTGGATAATCCCAAACACATGAGTAGGTATAAACACAAATTCGCAGAGATACAAACCTGTATGCGAAAATCTGATTTTTTGAAGAATGAACTTCTTTCTGGGAGATTGAAAACTTCGGCGATAATGGAAATGCCTCCTAATGTCATGTGGCCCGATGGTCCATATTCCAAAGAAGTGGAAGAGGGTGTAAAAAGACGTATGGCTAAGGATACAAATAATATTCTAAACCAGCCAGACTATAAGGGTTTATTCAAGTGCAACAAGTGTCGCCAATATAAGACGACATACTACGAGATGCAAACTAGATCCGCTGATGAACCTATGACCGTGTTTATTACCTGCCATGTTTGCACACTCACGTGGAAATCTTAACATTATATACAGAATCTGTGAGATCTGTATCCATGTCCCCTACCGATAGTATGAAATTATATCTAGAATTGCGTTTGAAACTACCTTTATTTTCTGGTGGAGTAAAAACTAACGCATCGTATGTAATATTATGAAAAGCTAATTGTTCTTCTGTAAATTTTATATTTTTGTCAAACCCTGGTCGTGCTGTTATAATTATGATTTTATACCCTTGACTTTTTACAATTTTATATATGTCATATGCCTGATTTATAATATTCCCCGTCCTGCTTGATATAAGAGTATCGTCTATATCAAACATGACCGCATCATTTTTATCCACGACACGACCTTGCATATTATAATTTAAGATTATCATTCTAAGCATATTTATATGATAGAAGTCTGTGCGTTTTCTATACTTATGATGCTTCTTTCGCTGATATACATTCATATTTACTTAAAATATGCTGTACTTTAAGAAATGGTACGTTTAGATACAAATGCAGTACCAGATCGTAGATGTCGAATACGAAGACGGGTTTGTTGAAGTAGCTCGAATCATACGAGATGAAATCGATTTTTTTATAATTTCACCCCTTGAACAGGTTGGAAATTTCTATAAATTTGACGATGAATATATAGCGGTTCCGAAAGAATCTATAGCCGGTTTTTATGATACGATCGACTTAGAAGATACGGGTTTGTTCAGAAAGCTAACGAATGATGTATACGAAAGTCTAGATGAGAGTGATCCAGAATTTGAATACGACGACGGTGACGATGTTAGCAGTAGTAGTGATGACTATGAATCTGATATTTCTTTATACGACGACGATTCAGATTAAAAATCTTATTATATCGTAGATGAAAAAATCAACAGGAATATTACTTTTTGTAATTTTTATTTTTATCGCAATTTTAATTAATCAGCGACGTACAGAACATTTTGGATTTATGTGTGATATAGTCGATAATGTAATAGGTAGATGTAGATTAAAGCCTGAATTAATGAATGATAAAATATATGGTACGGAAAATGTAGAAAAATGGAGCGACCAATGTGTAAATTTGACTTATAATATTGATGGATGCGTTGGAGAAGGTTCCCCAAAGATTGAGGATCAGAAAGTGGAAACGTACGATCCCGAAACGCAGATCGTTGAGGAAACGAACCTTTCTAGAATCATATCACCAGAAGTCAGGGGGGATGGTAATTTATGTTGGATGGATAATCCTGGTGGAAGATTGAGTAATCAACTTGATAGATTGGAGGGTAAATATGGAGATTATATGGCTTAATAATATTTACATACTATAAATGAAGAAGAACCTGAACGAATATTTACTACCAGTCGCATTTGCATGCCTCATCGTTGTATACATGATGAAAAATTACAAACCCCAGAAGAAAGAAAGTTATTGCTCCGCTTGCATGATGAAGTAATCGTACTTAAAAACGATACACAATGTAAGTATAAGATGGCGCCGTATACTCCCCCTAATACGCACTATAGTCAATTAGATGTATCCGCGTATTCGGAAGAGGATATTTTCAAGTTTATAGGCCAGGGTGGTAAGAGATTCTATTGGCTCACAAAGTTTCTAGATCTCGCCTATCTATGGTATGATAAGAAACGTCGAGTTATTGAAATATGGGGACCTTTTGAATCCCTTCAGAATTTCCAGTCGCATCATGTCATCGAATGTGAATTAGATTTTGCGTGTAATAAAACCTAAGTTAGAGATAGTATTTTTATAAAAGTTAAGAAATGTTTAAGAAACCAGGCGTCACTCGTATTCAAAAACCAATCGTCGCGAAAATTTCTATAAAGCCAACTGAAGGTATTTTAGGAAAAATAACAAACCCAACATGCTACCAAGAAGTTATTAGGGATAAATCATTTTCGGTACAAAATGCTGATAAATATCTAAACGCACTTGAACAAAACTACAAATATTATGGTGTTCCAATTAAAAAGATGGAGGTTTTGGAGTCTGTAAAAAAATACAGGGATGTCATTGAACCGGAAAATCATTTTACATACCCGGATGTAATTCCTGTAAAATTAAACGTTTTAAAATCGGGTAAAGTGCGGATTAAGATTATATACCACATGGCTCAGATGTGGGAAAAATATGGCCAAGGTGCACGACCACCACACAAGTTATTGGTTTCCGTGTATAAATCTATGGGATATTCACAAGAGTTTATTGATAAAATGAATAAATCACATGAACGTAAAAAGACTCTCAAAATCAAATACGAAAAAATCGTAAATAACATATTTGAAAAACCTACTAAGAAAAAGGTTATACCACAAAAAAAGAAGAAACCTGAAGAAGATGAAATTATTGAAGAAGATGAGGAAGAGGAGAAGGACGACAATGAACCCGAAGAAGATGAGGCAATTGTTGTTGATGAAGATGAAGATGATGGGGAATGTGTAGATGAGGATATTGAACCTCCAGATATAGATTAATTATATTAAAACTTTATCTCAAGAATATATAAATGTTCAGCGTTGGTAAACCTTTTCAAAATCCACCAGTGTCTACCAAGGCTTCTAAGAAAACACGTATAGAACCTAGAAGATTGAGTGAATTTGTTAAAGATGTAAAAAAGAAAAATGTAAAAGAAGTTCTCATAAAACCCAACCAAGATCATTTATATTTTACAGAAACTGATGGTAGCGTGAATGTCACAACATATGTGAACACACCTGAACTTTGGAAGGTTATGATGGATAGTCGCATTGAATACGATTTGGATACATCTATACCTTTTACAGCAGGCGATATAACAAATGTGCTTTTTACACTTTTTATCGGATTCGCACTCATTCGAATGATTTTTTCGCAGATGGGTGAAAGTAGTCAGAATCCATTTAACATGAATAAAACTGAACTCGATGTGGAAGATGATATAGAAACACGTTTTGGGGATGTGGAGGGTATAGATTCTGCAAAAGAAGAATTATCTGAAATAGTAGATTTTCTTAAATTTCCACTTAAATATGTTGTATCAGGTGCTAAGATTCCCAAAGGTGCTCTTTTGACTGGAAAACCCGGAACTGGAAAAACATTATTAGCGCGGGCTATCGCGGGGGAATCATCTGTCCCCTTTATTCAATGTACGGGGTCGTCGTTTGTAGAAATGTTTGTGGGTGTGGGTGCTAAAAGGGTTAGGGATGTATTTGATATTGCTCGCAAAAATCAACCTTGTATTGTATTTATAGATGAGATCGACGCTATCGGAAAGAAGCGTTCATCTGGTGTAACTCCTGGAAATGACGAGCGTGAACAGACTATCAATCAACTTCTAACTGAGATGGATGGATTTGATAATTCGTCTCAAGTTGTCGTCATAGCCGCTACCAACCGTGTAGATATTCTCGACGAAGCTCTCCTTCGCCCCGGGCGTTTTGATAGAAAGATACAGGTAAATCTTCCGGATGTACACGGGCGAGAGAAGATTCTTGCGGTACACGCTAAGAATAAGATATTGAGTGAGGATATTTCCTTGAGGGATATCGCTCGACAAACAACTGGATTCTCTGGTGCGGATCTGGCAAATCTTCTTAATGAAGCTGCTATAAGATCTGTTGATGTAGGTCAGATAACACCTGAAGTTATGGAAAATGCGTATCAACGTGTCGTCGTAGGAGCGCGTGGATCTCGTATAGTTTCCGATCGTCGTAAAGCTAGGGTCGCCTACCACGAAGCGGGACATGCCATCATAGGCGCTCTCATGCCCGAATATGACGAAGTGCGAAAAGTCAGCATCATTCCTCGCGGGGATGCCGGTGGCGTGACGTTTTTTCAACCTATTTCTGATGATGTTGGTATGTATACAAAACAATACCTTCTTTCACAGATTAAGGTAGCTCTGGGTGGACACGCTGCCGAAGAGTTCGCATATGGTAAATCTCAAGTCTCTACCGGTGCTACGAGTGATTTCACACAAGTGTATATCATAGCCAGACAGATGGTGACCAAATGTGGATTTAGTGAAACTATAGGTAAAATGAATATAGATGACGCCATGATTTCCACTAGAAGTTCGTACATCGTCGAAAAGGAAATGAAAGATATCGTAGATAAATGCTACAAAGAAGTATTATTCCTTTTAGAATCCAATAAAGAAAAATTAGAACAATTGAAGGATTTACTCGTGGAACAGGAAATAGTCGATGGTGAAGATGTATACGAGATTGTCACATCTTGTCATGTTCCGCCATCCTCAAATAAACCTAAGTCGTAAACAAATATAAAGAAAATCAACTTTTATCATCTAATGTCGTACATCGCGTGGGATACAGAAACGACCGGACTTCCCCCCAAGGGGTTCCGGGAACCCGCGTCCAAGGACAATATACACGCGTTTGACAAGTGCCGGATGGTATCCATTGCGTTTGTCAAATTTGATGCTGATGGCAATGAAATTGATGCGCAGCATATAATTGTGAAACCTGATAACTTTATGGTAGAGGCGACACACATTCACGGGATAACCCATGAGCACGCTGTAGAACATGGTGTATCATTCGACGAGGTGTACGACCAGTTCGTTAAAGCTTCGAGTGATTGTACTTCACTCGTGGCACACAATTCCATTTTCGATGAGAATGTACTCTTTTCTGAGTGCTACAGACGTGGAAAGAGTCTGGAACCTTTTAAGAAGGTTTCGTTCGCGTGTACTCTCAAGTTGGTGACTGAAAGGTTTCTCAAACCTAAAAAGTTGTTCATCGTTTACAATGAACTCACCGGTAAGACTTTGGATGATGCACACAACGCCCTAGCCGATTCGAGGGCGTGTGGTATAATCTACCCCATCCTTCGGGATATGAAGCACAATTTTAACCGAATTGGAGTTTCTAAGATCATTCTCAAGGCTTCTGAAGTTGCCAGTATGATTAACCGAAACAGGTTCAAGACACCCCACGATGTTATGATGGATTTGTGGTGTAAGTATTCCCCCGATACTTTTAAGGGGAACACCAAGGAACAGGTAGCTGTCAAGGCTATCAAAACTTCGGATATTGCTGTAAACGTGTTGAAGGATGCGGAGAAGTTCAAATCTACTAACAGCTCTTCAGTTGAGCAAAAACTTCGAGCTGTGAATAATCAACTCGACACGGAGAGTGGTCTCGTGGGTGGAGAACTTGATGCGGCTAAGGACTTTATCCGTAAGACGCTTTACACCAATCATGGTACTCGACACGAAGAGGATACCGCAGATTTGGTTGATCCCAACTTTATCGTGGACGATAAGTATTACAGTATTCCAGTTTGTAAAATCCGTGGGACTGAATATGTTGTCGTGGGTAAGATCGATCGTCTCTTGAAAAATGAGGATGGAAGTTTCACCATTGTTGAAATTAAGAATAGGACGAATCGTCTTTTCAAAACTGTTAAAGAGTACGAAGAGATTCAGTGTCAGGCATACATGGAGATGTTAAACATGGATTCGTGTAGACTCATTGAGCAGCACAATGATGCCACGTGTACACATTTGATTACACGTGATCAGGAGAAGTGGAATGATGTCATCATGCCCAAACTCTCTAATTTCTGTGAACATTTTCATAACCTAGTTTCTAATTAAATTGTTTAATATATAATAATGAAGTGCGCAGTCGATAGAAATATGTCGGACCCTTTAGACATAGCTCCATTAGGTTGTAAACCTGTTAGCCTTGATAGATGTGAGTCTGGATACATGGCGTCTAAAGAAAACGTAACTCTTCCAGGCGGTGAAAATGCATCTATGGATCAGTGTTGCCAATGCAGACCCGGCGAAACTTGTGGATATTGTGAAAAGGAAGCTATGTGCACAGACGAAGAGAAGAGAATGTACGTCGCGGAAGAGGAGGAGTGTTTCGATGTACCTCCACCCCCTATCGAAGAAGAGGAAGAGACTTCCGGTCCTTCCGGTCCTGCGCCAGAATATGAAGAAGATGTTCCACTCACGGGCCTCGCGTGGTGGAAGAAACATTTATGGCTTATCTTTTTATTCGGTTTCTTAATAGTTTTATCTCTATTAGGGTTATGGTCTAGATTACCTAGCTATTCTCCACTTAAAAAGAGAATACCCGTTATCATAGGCGTGGTTATACTTTTGGATGTGTTCGCTATCTTACTCGTAAAATATTTAAAGTAATGAGTTGGTATACGTATATGAAGAAAGTTATCATCGCTTTACCCGGAACTGAATTTTCTGAACAATTCATATTGGCGTGGACGGATACACTTTTACAACTCACTAAACAGGGATATAATGTCGCCGTTATAAGTGGATTTTCTGATAATAAGCAATTTTCACGTATGAATACGATAGGTATTGATATTAAGAGGGGTCAAAATCAAAAACCGTTTGATGGTAAAATTGAATACGATGTATGGTTGACCATAGATTCAAATATACTCTTCACACCAAAACAAGTTGTTGAACTCATCGAGGATACCGATAAGTATCCTATCGTGTCAGCTGTGTATAGGGTAAATCAAAATGATTTATCTGCGATATCTAACATTGATGATGAATTACTCGTCAAACATGGAACGTACCCGCGCCTCACGAAGGAAATGGTGGATCCCAATATTAAACACGTCAAAGTAGCCGCAACAGATCTTGGAATGATCGCGTGTCGTAGGGACGCTCTCGAAAGTATACAATATCCACACTTTTTCTACCCACTCGTGAATATCAAGACAGAAGAGGAAGAAATATCTTCTATTGTTTCAGATTCTATGGCGTTTTGTATGAAGGCCCGAGACGCAGGTTTGGAAATAACAATTAACACTGATGTCATGGTTGGAAATCAACAAAAAATTATCATGTAAAAAATTTACCTCTTAACGTACTCCATACGTTCAAAGATAAAATATTTTTATATTATAGATGCAAGTATTCATAATACTGGCTATTGTATCCTTAGTGGTCGTTTTTTCAGTCATGAAATTATTACAGTACAGGAAAGAAAATTCAGAGGATTGTGAAGGTGAGTGGTTGTGGACTGAGTGTGATAAAAAATGTAGTGGGGGCGATAGTGTTAGATATGGAACATTTAGAACTACAAAAGAAGCTACATATAATGGTAAATGTGAATATAAAACGGGTGATAAAATAACCGAAGCGTGCCCGGCTTCAGAGTGCCCTCCGGAGAACTGTGAAGGTGGTGAAGTATGGTCAGAAACTTGTGAAGGTTCTTGTAGTGATGATAATGCAATTTTATATGGTAAGTATATAGTCACATCCGAAGAAAGATATTTGGGAGAAAAGTGTCCGTATGAACCCGACGAAATTTTAATAAAAGACTGTCCAGTAAACATGTGCCCACCGGAAGATTGTCAAGGGTATTGGGAACAGGATGAGGAGTGTGAAGATGGTTTATGCTCGGGCGATCCGAGACCCCAAATTGGAAGTACATACGTAATAACTAAACCAGGTGCGTATGGAGGAGCGTCATGTGAAGCTGAATCTGGAGCTACAAAAAATGAACCATGCCCGGATGCTAAATGTCCTGCCGAAGATTGTGAAGGGTATTGGGAACAGAGTGATGCGTGTCAAGAGGGTTTATGCTCGGGCGATCCGAGACCCCAAATTGGAAGTACATACGTAATAACTAAACCAGGTGCGTATAGAGGAGCGTCATGTGAAGCTGAATCTGGAGCTACAAAAAATGAACCATGCCCAGATGCTAAATGTCCTGACGAAGATTGTGAAGGGTATTATCAAATTGATGAATATTGTTCTGGTCCATGTGGAGATAAAGAATCGCCAACTTGGCCTAATGGTAGCACTATAAATGCGAAGTTTGTGATAACTAAACAAAGTGTTAATGAAGGAGCGTCATGCGGAGCTGTCGATGGATATACAACAACTATACCGTGTCCAGATGCTGATAGATGCCCATCAGAAGATTGTACTGGGGTATTTGAAAAATTGGAGGCACCCGAATGTAATTCTGTCGAAGAAGGGGTTGCGTGTGTTACAGATGGAGTATATTATGCTGACAAAAATGATACATTCGGACTATCTTTAATCGAAGGATGGGAATTTGTGTATTATAAACAGACAGGAGGACCTCATTATGGTGGAAACGCGTGTCCACACGATGATGGATTTGTTTCCACTCAGCAAATTTCATCGTCATAAAAAAAATATTTTTAATTAGTAATACGAAAAGGAATGGGTTTTGGAAAACTAATTGGAAATTTTAAACCTATAAAAGTACCCGGTGGTAGCGTGGGCGATGACGCAGCTGGAATTGGATCCGGAGCTGGAAGATATGCGGATAAGGTTGACCCGCAAAATATAAATATTAAAGTTGACGCAGCCCCCCCTGCACGACCACAATCGACCGCACGCAAAGCAGCTAAAAATGCTGCAAAGTTGGCTGTTGTTGCTGGATTAGGTGGATTATATTTTTATTTGAAAGATGAAGAAAATGATGAAAAGAGAAAAGTATGTAAAAAAAAGTGCGTACCGGTAAACTGGGATGATTTCATAGGATATGAAGATTCTTTATGGAAATCATGTGCAGAATTTGGGGATGACGAAAAGGAAGAAAAAGGTTGTAAACCTAATTCCCTCAAAGATGACGATGGAAAAGAGGTAGGACATCAATTGGGAGAGGATTACTGTAAAGAAGAATATGGTGATGACTGGGAAGAAAATTGTAAATATTACAATTCAGGTAAAATCGCCAGAGGTGAACTCATGTGGCAGCCCCACCCTCCTCGTGAACCTGAAGAAGGTCAACCATATTGTACGCCAGAGCTTGATAATCCTTTAGAGGAAACGTGTCCTCAATATTGTGAAGAGGCGTGTAACGACGCGCACCCCAAAACAAACCCATTTGATCCTAGTAGCTGGTGGAATGCGTTAAAGGATACGTGGCCGTTTAGCGAATTACCCGATAATCTTCCTTGGACAACTATCATTCTCGTCATCATGGCTGTGATTTTAGTCCCTATCGTTCTTTCATTGGTTAAATAAATCATATTTAAAGATTCAAGTCATAACATGTATATGCTTGAATGTCCGAGTGGTCTAAGGAGGACGACTTAAGATCGTCTGTGCTATGCACGCGTGGGTTCGAACCCCACTTCAAGCAACTTTACCCCTCATGTTAACGTATTTCAAATACGCTAAAATGAGATGCTTTAAGAAATAATTCTAATATATACTAGTATGCAAATATTCGTGAAAACTCTCACTGGAAAAACAATTACTCTTGAAGTTGAGTCTTCGGACACTATCGATAATATCAAATCTAAGATTCAAGATAAGGAAGGTATTCCACCTGATCAGCAACGTTTGATCTTTGCGGGGAAGCAACTCGAAGATGGTCGCACGTTAGGGGATTATAACATTCAAAAAGAGTCTACTTTACACCTCGTACTTCGTTTGCGAGGTGGATTAATCGCGTGCTAATTGATCAATCTCTTTTTCATACGTTTGAGACATGAGTATAGTTTTTAGATCTCGTGTGAACGTTATATTATTTTTTGGAACGTCTCCCCATAGACGTTCATTGGAAACGAAATCATTTATATTTTCATCGCTTAATAGTGGTTCCAATAACAACCAATTTGGTTCACTGTATTTAATTTTTTTACACCCTCTCGCGAATCTTCTACAATAAATATACCACGCCGCTATACTTTTGTAAATGTGTATGGGTTTCTTTCCCTGCTCTAGACATTTCTTTAACGATGGCACGACGAAGGTATGAAATTTTGTAAATCCATCCATACAAATTCTATCGAGACAATCTTTATTGTTTACACTCGAAATACGTTCTTCTATTTTTTCTGCGTATTCATGTATATCAAAAGGTAAATCTATATCTATAGATGGTATGATCTCTTCTTTTTGTAAGCGTTCGTAGTGTTGTCTATGACTCGGAAGGTTCATGATTTCATCGAACGTTTCACACCCAGACAATACACCAAGGTAGGCGAGTGACGTATGCCCACCATTAAGAATTCTAAGTTTGGTCTGTTCATATGGTTCTAAGTTCTCGGTTATTATAGCTCCAACTTGGGTCAAGTCTGGAAACTCTGATGCGAACTTATCTTCTATGACCCATTGTGTATACTCTTCCGTATGTACAGGGTTTTCACTGAGATGAGTACCCGGAAACACGTTTTCTATCTCGTCTTGTAATGCGCGCGTAGGTCTGGGTGTTATACGATCTACCATACATGAAGGAAACTTAACGTTTTCTTTTATCCAGTCAGCGAGTTCGAACTGATTGGTTTGGTATAGATACGCTAGAAATTGGGCTTCTAGAGCAACACCGTTATGACTGCTATTATCACATGAAAGAATAGTTATGGGGGAGTTTCTATTACGTAGTCCGCACGCTAAATATTCAAAAAGGGGGGAACCAGGTGCGTAGCCACTTTCAGTAACCGTGACGGTTATAAGATGTACACTGGGTAATGTGAGCAAATGTTTAGCTATGGTTCTATTCTTTGTCCAATCTATATAATCGAGATGAGATCTAACTAATCTGTACGAAGAAGGTGTTTTTAGTATGTAATCATCAACTTCCCGAATTCCTTCGTTTCTTAGACTGACAGCTACTATCCCCCATCGAAGGTCCCCGGTTCGTTCCATGTAATCATCTATGTATACGGCCTGGTGTGCCCTGTGGAAAGCTCCATATCCTATATGAACTATACCCGTTTGACATAGTGATTTATTGTACGATGTTTTTAGCATTAAATTAATATAATATTTAAAAAAATAAGCGTATATAAACACAAATGGGTCTCCAGATCATAATGGGAAATATGTTTTCTGGTAAAACTTCTGAGTTGATAAGAAGACTGAAAAGATTGAAGGTCATAGGTAAAAACATTATCGTCGTCAGTTCAGCTAAAGATACGAGATCCCCTGATGAAGTATTAAAAACCCACGATAATGTCAGTTTCAAATGTATAAAGGTTTATGACTTGTTTGATGTGCTTCACATGGATGAATTCGACGAGGCTGATATAATTGCGATAGATGAGGCTCAGTTCTTTCCACGTCTTAAAAAGTTTGTAGATTGTGTTATGTACGTGAATAAGGATTTGATACTCGCAGGTCTAGATGCCGATTCATTTCAAACGAAATTTGGTGAGATACTGGATTGTATTCCCATGGCGAGTGAAGTGACGAAACTTTCTGCACTTTGTATGCGATGTAAAGACGGAACACCCGGACCCTTTACAAAACGTACCACAAATAATAAAGAAATAGAACTCGTAGGGGGTCGTGATATGTACATGGCTGTTTGTGATAAACACTTAAAATATTGAATACTATCTATGGTGCGCTGAGATTTCGGGTGGTGGAAACCAAGAAATCGTTTCCTCAGCATCCGAATCTTCAACATTTTCGTTATCTGTGGCAGCCCATTCAGCATCGAGTTGGTTTAAAAAATCAGCCAAACCCGGATACGCGATTTCGTCGGCGGAATGCCACGTTGGGACATACGTGGGCATATGTGGGGGAGGACCTTCTGCACCCCAACTCCCATCCGTCATATGAGACAATGTCATAGGTTCGTTTTGATCTAACATAAATGATGGAGGACGTACTTTGTCTCTCAATTGTTGGATCGTGTCGCATATTTCCAGATAATCTCCTTCGGGAATATTATCTGAATTTTTATCAATCAAATCGATAAGTTTATGAAAGAGATCCATTTTATTATATTATTTTACAAATTCTAAGCTACTTAGGTTCATATTCGAAATTGACATCTTTTTTATATCTTTCTTCATTTCTTCAAATTCGTCGAATAGGTCATCTATATCCCGATTCGTATATCTGGCATTTTTAATTTTTTCATGAAGATCTAAAACCATTCTGAAAGTTTCATCATCAGCGCTACTTCTTGATAGGAAGGAAATCAATTTCTTACTCTTCCTATAAAGAATGCGTATATTTTCCAATTGTTCTGAATCTATTGGTTTTTTTACTTGAATGTATCTTTGTTCACCACATTCATTTACTGCTTCAATTATTATATGTTTTTCGACTTCTTCTTCCTTTTTCATTTTAGTTGAAATCTTTAGAATGTCGTAAAGAGATTTTAGAAGATTTGTCATTTTTTCTGGGTGTAGGAGGGGGTGTGTTAGGTATTTCTTCTCGAAGTACTTCTTTCCAAATAACGCGCTGTACGTCTGGGCAGAGAGGCGCCGTGGCTAGGCAAAACGACAGGGCTTGTTCGTGTGTGTAATAGCTCATTCCCTTTCTTTTTCTTCTTCACAAAATCTACTTAGGTTATTTTCGATGTGAATGAGTTCAAGTTGAACATCGAGATAAATTCGATACGGGGCATCCCAAAGAGCTGTACGAACCCATTTATAGACATTGAATGCGTACTGCGGTCCCATGGATACGGTGGTATTGTATAGAGCCAGGAAAATGGTCATTATATTTTACTTACTAGGATTCTTTTTAAATTCATTCATAGTTCTTATAAAATCAGCTATCGTGATACAAGCTAAACTAGTGCAAAATGTTATAGCTTGCGGCCCCGTCATATATTCTTCTCATATTTTTAGTTCGCGAGTTCCTCGATCCTCTTGATATAACCAGTTTGGAGATATTCATCAATCTTAGAAGCGATGGATTTACCAATACCCCTGATCTTACCGGGACCTTCTGTGAGTTCCTGCCCACTCATAACCTCAAAATCGAGGTTGCTGATGATGTCCGCAGCATTTTTGTAAGCTTTGACTTTGTACTTATCCTGAGATCCATTGTCGCCATCTTCGAGATCAGCGAGAAGGTCGAGAGTCCACGCGATACTCTGATTAGTATCGGTGTTTTGAAGTTGTTCGAGTCGACGAATCGTGCCAGTCTTCAAAAACTCCATGGTTTTTGAGATGATGGATTTACCAAAACCCTTGAGTCCGGCGATTTGTTGAACATCGCTGATAACAAAATCAAGTTCCTTGATGGTGCGAGCAGCCTTAGAGTAGGCTTCACATTTGTAGTCGTTGTACTCCAGAGATGCCAGAAGGTCAAAAGCATTGGCGAGATTTTGATTGTATGAAACGTAGTATTCATCTTCATCAGTCTCAGTTTCCATATCTGACTCGTCGTCGTTTGAACACACGGACTCCTCGTAATCGGGATCTTGTTGCTCGAGGAACTCGTTGATCTTGGATGCGATAGACTTACCGATACCCTTGATATGAAGTAGATCCTCACCATCGATGATCTCATAATGAGTATCAGCGACAACCTCATAACCCTTCTTGTACGCGGCGGACTTGAAGTACTCTTCTTCACGACTGCACAGATTCATGAGGTGATCAACGAGTGGGATATTCTTGTGGTTGATGATAGTGAACTTCTTATCCGTGACTCGAGCGGTTTTATCGTACATCGAAGGACTCTTGCTGCGGTACGTGTTGAGCTCTTCAAGGGCTTGGACGCGCTCGTTCTCAGATTTAGTGAGAAGTTCCTTGAGATTTTCAATCTTGGTGCGAGATTCCTCGTAAGAGTCAAAGTCTCCCATAACCGCGCGAATGTTTCGGTAGGTCTTGATGTCATCGGCGAGGCTGTTGTTGAGGATCTTGAGTTCAGCGTTCTCCTTCTCAATCTTGAGGATGTAGTTGGATACAGAGGTAGACTTCATGGCAGGCATTTTGTTATGAAAAGTTCATGACAAATGTCGACTTAGGTGTTTAAAGAGATGATTTGTGAAAATTGTAGAAATGTTAGCTCTCGCAAATCCTATAGTGCCACGAATATCACAACTAAAATCAAAAAACAGGATTCAACTTCGTCGTCCCATCCGTCGCGTCAAAGTTCAAGCTGCTTTACCCGATTCAGACCTCGTAAATTACGCGGCGTTTCAACTTGCTTCATGGGTCATGCCCATGTCTATTGCAGGACGCCTACTTAAGATGGAGTGGCCTGAGATTGGTGTTGGATTGGTTGCTCTCGGTGTGACCAAAACTCTCTTATCTGCTAGCGGAATCATACATTATTAGACGAACGCCACTTTTTACTTAAATCTGGGAAATATTCTTTCAGTAAATCGAAATATTCTTTCAAGTAATTGAATTCTATCGTATCTTCATCACTCAAACCCTTTTTATCTGGGCTCAACCCCATTCGCATAGCTTCGAAACATGAGAATCTTTTATAAAAATTTTCGAAGACACGCGAGGATAGCAAACTTCTATCCTTTATTCGTAAGACGCGTAATTCTTCTTTTATTCGGTCAAGGTGTACCATTTACATATTATCAATTTTTTTAATTGCATCTTTGCGTTTTTTGTAATTTTCACTCTGCTTTTCTAATTCCAAGAGTTCTTCAGTATTATCATTGATTTCATCCCTTTTCATATCTATAAGATTTAACACATGATTAATTATATTTTCGTTAAAATCCTGATCTATATTTTCATCATTAAAAATTACGTCATACCCCGAACTATGGATAAGATCCACCATGATGGGTTTACATTTTTTTTGAGGGTGACACACCTTTACCGTAAGATAATATGAATGTGTACATGGATCTATAAGAGCTGTCGAAGCCGCTAGACATTTGGGTATGATGAGAAACATTTTGTTGGACTTTTGTTTGATGGATTTTTTTGTGAAATGATTTGTCACGCGCTCGTCATCCCTGACGCGTGATACTAAATTTTCTTTATACAAGACGGGTTTTAACTTTATAACTTGTTCCTTTGGTTCCGTTTTGTTAACATCCATGGTTATACTATTCCCCATTATACCTATACCACAACCCTTCATGGTTGTAGCTATACTGGTCACAGTTATATCGAGTTCATATTTAGAAAAATTTACAAATGTAACTGTAGTTGGGTTAGAGTAACGTAATTTTGAACGCAATGTTCGTTTTAAAAGAGTACACGAACCTAATTCTGTTCTATAAGGTGTAGAATAAATACATGGAAACATGTTAGTATATTTTCTTCTTGTCATTTTCGTACTCGTATTGTGATATTCTTTTAAAAATTCTTGCAGAACCGGATCAATAGGTTTATACCAAGGGGGTAATTTTACTGCATTATTATTTGAATATAGAAGATTCATTATAATTATATGAGAAATTTTGTTATTATTGAATTATATCTCGACCCGTGAAACATTTAACCTGTTCCTGATAACATCTATCATCGTGGTGATTCTTTTTACAAAAATCGACATTATTAATACAAGACTCATCTCCTAAAGTTCCGAATACATGATCAAAGAAGGGAAATATGATGTTAAAGTTATATTTTTCACCCTTTTGTGAGTGATGAATAGTGTGATATTTCCATAAGTAGTTATATATGGGACCAAGTGGAAAAAAACTCAATTTAGGTGGACCTTGTAATATAGTAACGTCATGCTCGTACGCATGAAATCTTGTATGCCAATTGTTCCATAGTAAATTATGTAATAATGCCACAAGTACTGAAACTAATAATGGTCGCGGGATGACGGGACGTATCAATACAAAAAATGATATAGCTAGACCTATACTGAGAGACCATGGAAAATATGCACTCCTATCGTCTGGTTTATTTTCTTTCATAGTCATGTCTATATTTATGAGTTTGTGATGGTCGTGGTGTGAGACGGCTGTCTTTTTTAAATAATTTCCTATAAATGGAAACTTACCAAGAAATTCGGGGTCTCCATGCATAATATGTTTATGTAAAAACCATTCATAAAATGAAATCATAATATAAATTAATATCACGTTATAAAAATGTTTCATTATTATATATCGAATGTTTTTTTTCGAGAGAAGAAAATTTATTGATTTCATTCATTTGAATGTAAATTCTCAAAGTTTTGCTTCAACTATAATTTTTTTACTATTTTTAATATTATTTCCTATACAAGTCGTGATAACATCTATAATTCTTATAACGCTGTACCAATATAAGTTATATAAATTTACAAATGAATACAAACGAACAGGATATACACCAGAGCCTGGTGATGTACTAATATTTTTCAATCATTTAAGCTATGATATACCTGATTGGATAGTTTGGGATTCTGTTATGAGTTTACATACTAATATACCAATTAGACACATTGCTACAATGATAGATGACGATCATTACATAGAACTAAAAACTGCAGACAATTCAAATTATGATAATATAACTAAAAAGAATATAGGAGGTAAACCACGTGTAGGTAATATTGATTATTTATATGAGGATTGGGCTCACGGTGAAGTAATGGTAATAAAAACAAATAGGAAAGTTGATACGGAGATGAAAGATAAAATTTTAAATGGGTGTATGAAAGATGGATATTGGAGTAATGGTGGGTGCTTGGGACATTTCAACAAAGTACAAAAAATTATAGACGAGTCTTGTCCATTTTTTTTATCTACAGAAGATATAGTTAAATACTACGACAATGCCAAAATTGGATACGTCAAAAATTAAACTAGCTGCGATTATTTCTATATGTAGATATGTATACGTGGAATATTTACATAATCACGTTTATGATTTAACTTTGGGTATTGTTGATGGGTATGTTGTAATGACTGTACTTTTACACATTTTACGAATTCCTTGGTATCTTATACTTTTAGTATTAACTTCAAGGTTTGTGTATAGAAAACACTTCGGGGAAGATGTAGTAAAGGTTGGAAATCATGTGTATAACGTTATAGCCTTTTTCGTGATGACATTGGTAATATTTTCTCTTTCATATAATCGTTAAAGTTCTGAATAATATTAAAAATATTGTATATAGATATCATAATAATGTTATTATCTAGATTCGCCATATCACGCCCTCGAATGAAAGTATGTACTAAGGCTAAGAAAGACTTTGTAGAACCAGCGGAAGCTCCTGGGGAAGGAAAACGACGACCACCTTCTCCAGAAGATGAAATGCACCCCATCAAAAGATTTATCATGGACGTTTTCAAGATAAAAGAAATTGATTACGATGAATTTAAAAAAACTAACAAATGGGCCATACGTCCGAAAAACAACAATAAAGAGTAAAAACAAATATAAGGAATAGAACGATGTACATTAACGCACAATATTCCAAATACCCACAGCGTCTTAATGATGTGCATAATATTCTCCAATCCCTAGATGGATATTTTCACAGTGTATCTCCGAAATCTTGTTTTACAGGACTCATAAGGGAGATTGAAGATTATCAAGATATGTTATACGTAAATGTTTGTAAGAAACATTACAATGCTCTTTCTGTGCATGAAAGGGATTATTTTCACGACAGAATTAGGACTATATGGAAACTGTTCCATGAAGAAATGTTCAAAATCATAGATGAAGATGACGACGTGTTGTATGTCAGCTGGGAAGATAGTCCTAGGTCTCGATAATATCGAGCATAAAGTCCTTGTTAAATTTTCCTATACGTATTTTACCATCGTTTATTAAAGTAGAAATTTGTTCACCAATCTTTTCATTATCCTTCCATACCTGATCATTTTTCGAATCGCTTGGAAGTTTCGGCATGAATGCCATGAATGCCACCATCTTTTCATGAATAGAAAGTTCCTTATCTTGCATAATTTGCTTCACGTTTCTGGGAATATTATCGACGTTCATTATATTCAATATAATTTTTAATTTTATCATTCCTAACGCGTATTAAAAGAAAGATCATTATATAACGTACTATGAACATTGTATATCCCGTTCGTGTTTTTACTATGCGTAATGTAAAAGCGCGAGCTGTATCCGATCCTGATCAGTTTGATGTTGAGATTAATTCATCTCGAGGATTTTCTACTCCTAACAAAACACGTCGAAAGTCCGTAGAAGTTCGTCGCATGAAGCGTGATAATACTATAATGTACGACCCCGATCAATATGATCATGATGCTAATCAGAGATACTCACCTCCCATGGATGAAGCTTCTCAACTTATAGACAATTACCGTACCCCCGTAGATCTCGAATACGTATCTAGGGATGAAGTTATAGAAGCACAGAATCTATGGGCAAAGTCTATTGTAGATATTTCTAATTGTTTCCTAGGAGGTGGTGATTATGTAAGTCTCGCGGGTGATTGTGCGGGTGAATTGTATGGTTATGATCATTCTAATGTTCTATTCAAACCGACTAAGGCTGTGGATCAGCAATTTCGCCCAACTGCAAATGATGCCATGTCTTATTTTGTCGGCCATGATGCGGTTATCAGTGGGTACAAGGAAGATCAAGGGTTCGCTATAAACGCTAAAAAGGGGTTCAGTCGTGTCGTGTTTAATAATCATCAGATAGATTGCCATAACCAGGTAGCGATAGCTATGGGTACCTATGAATTTACATGCGCAACCACGGCGGAAATTTCGGAAGTGGAATACACGTTCGGGTACAAGCGCAACCCGGATGGAAAGGTGCGTATATGTCTTCATCATTCATCCATTCCTTACGAATCGAAGGATCACGTGAAACGGGTTGAAACGCCACATGTGAAGCCTAATGTTGGGTTAATAAACGATCCAGATCAATTCGATGATGAAGTTAACGGGCACAGGTATGGGATTTCTTCGAGTTGGTAAACTCTGTTGCCTTTTTGGGAGTTTTACAAATGGTATCACCGCAATGATCCCTGTTTTGGTAAATGGAATTTATTGATGTGGATATTTCGTCACACTTTTTTAATGACCATCTTCCTAAGACAGGTTTATCAGTTTTTAATATAAAATCTACGATTCGTCTCAACATATATTGTTTAATGTCTTGATGTTTAATTAACTTAATTTGATCAACTCTATCCCGTAATTTAAATCTGATATTACTGGATCGTTTCTATAATCATTTTTGTAATAAATCTTCTTAACACCACTACTCGCGAGTGCCTTGAAACAATTGAGACACGGATAATGTGTAATATATGCTTCGGCATCGTCTATGGAGACGCCCCTCTTCGCTGCGTCGGTTATGGCATTTATTTCGGCGTGGATGGTAGCTTGTTCATGCCCACTGCGTACTATAGAGTTATGGTTTGTGCCCGCGAGGAATCCATTGTAGCCCATGCTTATGAGTCTGTTATTTTTAGTGAGAACACATCCTACCTTGAGTCGTTCACAAGGTGAGCGAACGGATGCGAGTTCGGCAGTTTTTATAAAATAATCATTCCAAGAGATTCTATCAACCATTTATCTACACATACTTTTATTCTATATATAGCTTAAAAGATATATTAGATAAATTTTCAATGGATAAGAAAGAACGGGGGCAGTTTTACACGGTTAACCATTCTTATATCATGGATGGTTTTGATAAACCTACTTCAAAAGTACTTGAACCATTCGCTGGAAAGGGTGATCTTTTAGATTGGGTAGGTCATACGAATTATGAAGCGTATGATATAGATCCAAAGAGAGATGATATATTGAAGAGAGATACACTCGAAAATCCACCATGTTATAAAGATACATTTATCATAACCAATCCTCCGTATCTCGCTAGGAATAAATGCAGTTCGAAAGGAATCTTTGATAAGTACAACACGAACGATCTTTACAAGTGTTTTATAAATTCGTTGATTGAACAAGAAGAAGGATGTTTGGGTGGAATATTTATTATTCCCGCGGGATTTTTTCTTTCACCTAGGGATGTAGATGTAAAGTGTAGACATGATTTTATGAGTAGGTATAAAATAACAAAGGTTAAATTTTTTGAAGAAACCGTATTTCCGGATACGCCTACGACGGTTGTTGCATTTTCATTCGTAAAATCTCCAAGACTTCTTGATTCTCAATCGATTAAATGGGTACAGAGACCGTCGGGTAAAAGTAAAATTTTTAAGATGGAGAAAAGTAATAAATGGATTATAGGTGGAGACATATATAACATTCAAACAAATCCTACCATAAAAATTTCACGTTTTGTAAAAAATAAGAAAGCTGAAAATATAACAAATCTTACGTTGTGTGCATTGGATAGTGGAACCATGGATGGAAGAATCCGATTAGAATATAAAAAGGATTTTGTGTATCAAGGAATTGATACGAGTAGAACGTATGCAACATTATGCATCAAAGGTATGATTCTGTCCGAAGAAGATCAGATAAGGGTAGCTAAAGAATTTAACGAATTATTGGAAACTAGACGCGAACAATATTGGAGTTTATTTTTACCACAATACAGAGAAAGTAAGGAATATGCACGTAAACGGATTCCATTTGATTTGTCTTACAAATTAGTATCTAATCTATTATCAAGCCACTCGAAATAGTCATACAAGTCCCCAATATAGATATTTGGGTGTTTAAGATGACTAAACTTGGACATGTGCTTGGAACATGTATCACCATCTAAAATGTTGACAAAAATTACATTTTTATCAAATGTATCATTGTTTGTCAATTTTAACTGAGCCTTGACGAAGTCATACACACACTTGAGAGATCTCGTTTGTGAACCCCCATCTCCGACGATACACTTGAAATCATAATAAATCTTGAAGTTGTTAAAAATTTGTATTCCGTCGAAGTCTTCGGTCCAGTCGAAGCTACCGTTTTCGCCCCTGTACGGTTGGGGGTTACGTTCGAATGCGTTCGTTTCGGTATTTATACGCATATCACTTTTTTCGCAAGGATGCCTGGTTCCTTTTTCGATCATTATTCGTTGGTATTTCTCAGCTTTCATCGAATTACCACCTGAAATATTGTCTACGTCGAAAAACTCATGCCTCGATTGCTTGGTTAATTGAGAACCAGGTTTAACTTCAGAGGGACGAGATGGGCGAACTCGTTGACTGAGGAGATTTCTTTGGAGTTCGTTGAGAGGGATGTCATCCATGTCCGTGTACATTTTTCTTGAAAATATAATATTCTTTCACGACTTAGGTTTACTTTATCCGCAGACGATCACCCCAATTTAATTCATTCCTTTAAAATAGGATGATACTCACAGATCAGATAATTAGGTACCTCTCCAAAGATATCATGTTACCGACACGATGTTACGCAACTAAAAAGCAACTCGTGTCTGTAAGGGATTGTTGTGATTGTAAGATATTTTGTAAGAAACCACCGAAGGGTTCGGTACCTGCTTACGCGTTTAAAACTTCTAACGCAAATCCTTATCCACCGAATAACACGTCCTCCTCTACGTCATTAGCATCTAATTATTAAATTTACTTCTAATCGAGGAAAAAATAGACTACGCTTGTGAAGGTCACTTCCTCAAGTCAGCATCAGCCGTATAGTAAGTCGTGGTTAAAGAGAATGGGTGTTGAGTTATCAATTAAAGATGGTAATGTCTAAAAGATGGGAACGTAATAATATCCCATACGAAAAGAGTTTTGCATCCCACCCTACAGCTAAACTTGTAGACTTGGAACACCCGAATAACAAAGGAATCGATTTGACGAAAATATCATGGGGTTCTAATAAATTTCTCACTTTGAAATGTGATTGTTGTCCTCATCATTACATACAAAACCCAAAGGCGATGACCAGACAGAAAAAGCGTGTATGGCGTAAATCAGAAAAAAGATTGAAAAATGAGGGACCTAAGGGATGTCCATATTGTGCTCATCAGAAATTGTGTGATGATGATACGTGTCAATTTTGCCATGATAATAGTTGTGCAAATATTCCATGGTTGTTAAAATCCTGGAGTTCCAACAATAAAAATACCCCACGGCAAACTTTCACGAACGGCCATCGATCGGTAGAAGTTAATTGTTGTGTATGTGAACATCAATTTGAAGTTAAACCCATTAATGTCGTGAGTTCGGGAGCTGCCCGGCGGCGCACTCCATTTCATCGGTCGACCGTCATGTGTGGTTGTAGGTTTTGTGCAAACCAAGAACGATGCAAGGATCCAAATTGTAATATTTGCAGTAAGAAGAAATTTTCTGCACACCCAAAAGCTATTCATTGGAGTAAAAATAACGAAGATACACCTGATGACGTGAGTATGTTTTCTCCTCAAATGAGACTATTTGATTGTCCGGATTGTGGACACAAAGATATACCTATGTTTATTGGAAATATAACTAAACATAATCAATGGTGTGGATATTGTTCTATTCCCCGCAAAAAAGTTTGTGGTGACAGTACTTGTGAACATTGTATTGCAGGTAGTATAGCTTCACTTCCACAATCTGCATATTGGGACTACGAAAGGAATGGTGATTTAAAACCATATGGTGTCTGTCGTAGTACAGACAATAAGCATTGGTTTAAATGTCCGGAATGTAATATTCCTTTTCAAATATCCGGAAGTAGTTTGTGTAGAGGATCTTTCTGCAGCACCTGTCATAGAAAAACCGAGAGAAAAGTGTATAATGGACTCATTAAATACTATCCTACACTGAAGAGAGAATTTACAGCAGACTGGTGTAGAGGTGTAAAAAGTAGAAAACTTCTTCGGTTTGATTTTTGTATCAGGGAAAAGGTTGTGATAATTGAATTAGATGGAGGACAACATTTTGAAGATGTCAAGTATTTTAAATCGTCTTTTGAAGAACAACATGAAAGAGATTTACTCAAGCAACTAGATGCAAACGAGAATGGTTTTAGGGTTATACGATTAATGCAAGAAGACGTTTGGTCAGACAAGTATGATTGGCTTACCGAACTCTTAAAGAATATTGAAGACGATACGAAACAAAATGTTTTCATGTGTAAAAATGGTGAGTATGATTTTTTCAGTGAATCTATGGAAATGATCACTTCCTCAAATCCTTATCCGCCGTGTAATACGTCTTCCCCTTAGTGGCGAAACTATGCACCCTCGCGTACCCCCACGCTTGTGGAGAGGCTCCCGGACGATGCCCGGTTCTCCACGCAGCGAGCCCCCTATTATAGATGGTCTGTACGATTTTCAAAGGAATCTTAGTAGCCTTAGAAATTTCAGGGAGGGATTTAGCTCCCGGATACATCTTCCTAAACTTTTGGGTGTAGGAGGAAGTCTTGGTTTTTTGTCCCGTATCTGTTCGGAACTTGGTGTAGTCTTTTTTGAGCATTTTAGTGTATCGCACTTCAACTTCTCTGAGTGTTTTGAGACCTCGGAAATATTTAAGTGGAGCGTAAATTTTTCCCTTAGTCCTTCGTAGTTCTCCAATTTTTTTAATAATTTGGACATCTGTGAGAGGCATATTACTTTTTCCCAATATTTTTATCGTCGAGAATATAAATGGCTAAAGTATGTTCCATGACTATAACGGATATTACGACACCGAAACATATTGATATGTTTTTTAACACTGTATGGAATTTTAACGAGCCTGTACGAATTGAATTAAACACGGCGTATTGTAATAATTTATCGTTAGGAAGGGTTTTATCTATGAAGAAGGTTCTGGATCAACATAGACCAAACTCTAGAAAGTACATTGAATATAGTACGATTGTAGTTGGTTCTCAAATAGCGCGACGTATATTACAAGTGGGTCTCTTCTTAATAAGACCAGAAAGACCTGTATACATTAAAGTCGCGTGACGAGGGAGTACGATAATGTGAAGGAGTAAAATATATACGACCAGCCGAATGGTTGAAGATACATGGTTGCCGAAGTTGAGATGAAAGGAATGATATACTTCCTCTTACTATTATTTCCAATATAGACTCGTTTGAGAAATTCAGTTATCATGAATACGAGTACCGTGTGAATGGATATTTGTTTTATGATATGTCCCATATATTTAGTTTACATTTTTAAATCGATTGTATTTAATTCTTCACGACGTTTTTCGTCTATGTTAAATTTAAATACCGGTTTTGGCATATTATTATTTTTTCTGTTCAGAGTCATGATGATAATATAATTAGATAAAGGTATCTTTTCACCTACTCTCGTAGTTACAGATTTACCATTTTTAATCATAACTAAATCATTTTTTATAAAACCGTAAGTTATGTCGTCAGTCTTTATAGCTTGTTCATCTTTCGCATGTTTACCAGCATATACATCATTCACAAATCTATCAACTTTTTGTATAGATGTAGTACCTGGTACATCTTTCTTTTTAACTTCTATATTACCAGTTTTATCTTCGGTAAAAGATACAAGTTGAACATTTTCATTTATAGGAGGTTTTTTGAAATATAAAAAATATACAACCACCAAAATGACTAAAATTATCAGAACCCTGGTATGATTCATTACTATAGAAATATAAAATAAATTTCTACGTTTATTATAAAATGGTTTCTAAAATCGATTTCACATTAATTGGCATCGCAGCTATGGCGGCGGCCATATACACACCCATAGCTTCCATGGGTATCGATCGTTTCAACAAATGTGATTCTATCCAGGACAGCGAGGCTTACGCCAATAAGAAAATGTTTCTTTCCCAGACGCTCACTATCGCTTTGACGATCCCCGCTACATTTCTCGCGTACTATCTTTTCGATAAGATCTCCGGTCCTTCTAAGAGTGGCATCCCCCTGATGGCTGTAGTCGCGGGTGTTACTGGTATAATCGCGAGTGTTTTTACTTACCAGCTTCAACAAGCTGATGAATGTGGCAAAGTTAAAGATGACGCTAAAACTTTCGTCGCTCTAGGCATAACGGGTTCTGTCATGCTCACCGTCGGTGGTCTGATCATGTTGGGTATGAGGAATAAGCAACGTTTTTACCCGGTAGCACCCACTGCCTCGACTGAAGCTGTTTTAGCAGCTAATAAAGTCGCTTGAGATCGCGAAAGAGTTATATTAAATAAAAATATATAAAAAATAGATGGAACTTTATGAAGCCGCATATATAACGTGTATGTTAATAGTATACGTTATACGACGGGCTGGTTCTGTATCGTTTGAAGAAAAAGTTAAAATTCTTCAGTTCATTTCAGATTTAGTTTTAAGTTTGGATACTAATCTCTGCAGTATATACAACTGTGAAACCAAAAAGGCGCTTATGTATGCCACGGAATAATTTGCACCTTTCCTGGCTTGGTATATTAACCACAGGACGCTTGATATTATACCTATCAATATTGAACTCATACTATAACTACCCACATCGTCAGTTACATATACATCCTTAAGATGTACTAATATTTGACCTACACCTAAAGATATCGCCGATGTCGCCAAAAAATCATCTATCCGCATCTTTATTTATATAATAAAAATATTTTTATTCTATAAATGAACACTATCCCCGCATCCAAGCAAGCAGATGCTCTCACAGAGCGCACTAAGCTTCTCATCAACAAGTATAAGAAGACTGGTATTAATAAGGAGAACCTTTGTGGTCTCGTCTCCACTCTCATGATGGAGGTTCAGAAGGTCAAGAAGCTTTCTGGACCCGACAAGAAGGATCTCGTAATAAGCCTCATTTACTCTGTCATTGAGGAGATCGACGAGGGTCCCGAGGACAGTGAGGTTGAAACTATTTTAAAGTCTATGGTCCCTGCCATGATTGATAGTTTTTCTGTCATGTTAAAGTTAAATAAGGCTTGCGCTTGTTTGTAAATAACAATGAAGTTCCCATCTTTGGAAACTATGATTATGTATGGAATATATACAGTAAAGGATTTATTACTATATACAAACGATAGACTACAGAAAAGAAATATCGTACCACTTAACGAGTGTGTAAAATGCTCGTTTGTGTATAGTGGAAATGCATGCCATAATTGTATAGCTATTTAGGTTTAATTACTAAACCTAATACAGATTCTAAATTGTTTTGATCCCGTTTTAATGGTTTTTCTCGTTTTAATCTTAGTTGTTCGTTAGTACCCGAAGCGCTCTTTATTTCGTACATCTT
>Ga0315316_10000231_pt1 | contig 34661 bp, 32 predicted proteins | sample M160m3416metaG_FD_203702 | JGI IMG/M metagenome (GOLD analysis project Ga0315316, IMG submission 203702) | Ammonia-oxidizing marine archaeal communities from Monterey Bay, California, United States - M1 60m 3416 | ecosystem: Environmental > Aquatic > Marine > Intertidal zone | place: USA... | reverse complement strand
AGATAAATACTTTAAATCTTCTTCATTCAACATTATCTTCAATTTCGGGGTCGACGGGATTCGAACCCGCGACCTCTGGCGTGACAGGCCAGCGTTCTAACCAGCTGAACTACGACCCCAAAAAAAATGGGCGCTACAGGATTTGAACCTGTGACATCTTCCTTGTAAGGGAAGCGCTCTCCCGCTGAGCTAAGCGCCCCGAATAGGTTTTTATACTATATGCAGACAAGTAAATGTCAAGATAAGTTCAGCGGCTTCTCGGCTTCTGAAGCATCTACACCCAAAGGCATATCAACCAAAGAAACATCCTTAAGAACTGACTCATTAGACACTATCGCATGAGGAATAACATCGTCCATATGACTAACGCATATAACGCTTATGTCTTTCAAAACCTCTTTCGGGATATCTGACAAATCCTTCTCATTCTCTTTTGGAATTAAAACAGTTTTAACTCCACCCCTATGAGCTGCTAGAATCTTCTCTTTAAGTCCACCAATTGGAAGAACCCTGCCCCTAAGTGTGATTTCTCCAGTCATAGCTAAGTCACGTTTTACTTCTTTTTGAATAAGACCTGACAATATAGCTGTAGCCATAGCTATTCCTGCAGATGGTCCATCTTTTGGTTGTGCACCTTCAGGAACATGAACATGGATATCTATTTTTTGATAGAAATTCCTATCCAATCCAAGCCTGTGTCCTCTAGATCGAACATAACTCATAGCTGCTCTGGTAGATTCTTGCATAACTTCACCTAGTTTTCCTGTAACCGTAAAATTACCCTTACCTGGAACAATAGTAACTTCTATATTAAGAAGCTCTCCACCCACCTCAGTCCAAGCAAGACCAGTAGACATTCCAATTTGGTTACTATCTTCAATCTCCCCATGCTTAAATTTGGGTGCGCCGAGTAATTTTTGAACTACCTTTGGAGTAATATTCAATGAATAGTCCTTACCATTAGTAACTACCTCTTTTGCAGTCTTTCTACAAAGGGTTCCAAACTCTCTCTCCAGAGTCCTCACCCCAGCCTCTCTCGTGTACCTTTGTATAGTGAAATTAACAGCTTTGTCAGAGAACTTAACATTAGAATTATTTAATCCATTATTTTCAAGTTGTTTAGGGATTAAATATTTTTTAGCAATTTTATTTTTTTCTAACTCTGTATAGCCAGATAATTTGATAATTTCCATTCTATCTTGCAATGCCCAAGGAATAGTGTGTAAAACATTAGCGGTCGTTATAAAAAGCACCTGTGATAAATCATAATCAACCTCTAGGTAATGGTCATTGAAAGTTGAATTTTGTTCAGGGTCAAGAGCTTCAAGAAGAGCTGATGCAGGATCTCCTCTAAAATCAGTTCCAACTTTATCAATTTCGTCAAGAAGAAAAACTGGGTTTTTAGAACCTGCTTTTTTCATTCCCTGAATAATCTTTCCAGGAAGAGCGCCAATATAAGTCCTTCTATGCCCTCTAATTTCTGCTTCATCTCTAACTCCGCCAAGAGAAATTCTTACAAATTTTCTACCCATTGACCTAGCTACAGATTTAGCTAATGAAGTTTTACCAACCCCTGGAGGACCAACAAGACATAATATAGGTCCTTTGAGTTTTTCTGTAAGAGTTCTGACAGCTAAAAATTCAGTAATTCTTTCTTTAGGCTTTTCAAGACCAAAATGGTCTTCGTCTAGTACCTCTTGGGCCTTGTCTAACGAAACTTCGTCCTCAGTTAAATCTGAGTTCCACGGAAGAGTAACAAGCCAGTCAATATAATTCCTTACAACTGTTGCTTCTGCTGACATTGAGGACATGCCCTTGAGTTTTCTAATCTCCTTTTCTATTCTTTTTCTTATTTCTTCAGGCATATCTTTACTCTTTAGTGCCTCTTCAAATTCTAGAATCTCTGTTTTAAGATCATCTTTATCGCCAAGCTCACTCTGAATAGCTTTCATTTGTTCTGTTAAATAATATTCTTTTTGAGCTTTTTCCATTTGTTTTTTTACTCTATTTCTTATTTTTTTCTCTACTTGAAGAATCTCTAACTCTGATTGAATTTTTTCGAAAAGCATTTCTAACCTTTTAGCGCAATCCAAACATTCCAGAACTTCTTGTTTATCGGATAGTTTAAATGTTAAGTGAGAAGCAATTGTGTCAGACAACTTACTTGCATCTTCAATTGCAGCAATAGTAACCAAAGTCTCTGTAGGCACCTTCTTGTTTAGCTTGGTATAGTCTTCAAATGCCTCTGTTAAGCTTCTCATTATTGCATTCGTTTCAACGTCAGACTGAGATTCTTCAACTAAATCTTCTACTTCAACATTAAAAAACTTGTTTTCATCATCATAACTTATTAGCTTTGCTCTACTAACACCTTCAACTAATATTTTTACAGTTCCATCAGGCAACCTCAACATTTGCACTATAGTCCCAATTGTTCCGACTTTGTATATATCGTCTGGCCCAGGATCGTTTGTTTTTGCATCTATTTGAGCAGATAATAGAATCTTTTTATCAGTTTTCATAGCTTCTTCTAGGGCTCTGATTGATTTTTCTCTACCCACAAATAAAGGGGCAACCATGTGGGGAAAAATAACCACATCTCGTAAAGGTAATAAAGGAAGTTTATAACTTGTACTCATGAAATCCTCCGTATGGCGTTATTTAATTAAGTTAACCATTAAATATAGTTTTGCAACAAAAATGATTAAAAAAAGGAATAAAATGTATAAAAAGGTGAAAAAAAACCTAACTTATTGCAGTTTTAGAGGATTTACTTTCAAAACTTAACATAGGTGCTTTGTTTTTCATTATTACATCTTCAGTTATTACGCACTTTTTTAAGCCATCTAGTGTAGGAATATCATAAATAAGATCAAGTATTGAGTTTTCAATTATAGACCTCAAGCCCCTTGCGCCTGTCTCTCTCTTGATAGCTTCTTTCGCAATACAGATTAATGACTCTTTAGTGAATTCAAGCTCAACATCATCATTAATTTTAACAAGTTTCTGGTATTGTTTGATAAGGGCATTTCTTGGTTCTGTTAAAATTTTAATTAATGCCTTTTCGTTTAGTGTATTCAAATAAGTAATGACCGGTACCCTTCCAATAAATTCAGGGATAAATCCAAAACTTACTAAGTCTTCTGACTGAATAGATTTTAAGAAGTCGTCTCCTTCTAATCTTTTGACAACTTGCTGCTCACCTTTATCAAAACCTATAGAGTTTTTGCCAATTCTTTTGGCAATAATTTTATCTAACCCACTAAATGAACCACCCAAAATAAATAGAATATTATTTGTATCTACAGGTATGAATTCTTGTTGAGGATGCTTTCTTCCACCTTTAGGGGGTACGTTTACAATCGAACCTTCAATTATTTTCAATAAAGCTTGCTGAACACCTTCACCTGAAACATCTCTAGTTATTGATGGGCTATCACCACTTTTTCTTGCTATCTTGTCAATTTCATCAATATAAATTATTCCCTTTTGTGCTTTTTGAACGTCAAAATCAGAAGCCTGCAATAAGCTTACAAGCATATTCTCAACATCTTCTCCAACATATCCTGCCTCTGTATAACATGTGGCATCAACAATTGTAAAAGGTACATCTAAGAACTTAGCAAGTGTTTGAGCCAGTAAAGTCTTTCCTGAACCAGTAGGGCCAATTAAAAGAACGTTACTCTTTTGTATTTCAACTTCTTCCGTCTTACTTTTTTTGCTCTTTGCAATACTATTTGCACTGATTCTTTTGTAGTGATTATAAACTGCAACCGAAAGATACTTTTTTGCTTGATCTTGATCTATTACATATGAATCCAGTTGTGATTTAATTTCATTAGGAGGAGGAATGTACTCTTGATCCTCTGTAACGACTTGTTCGTCTTTTTCATCCTCGATTATTTCAGTACATAAATCAACACACTCATTACAAATATAAGTTTGAGGTCCAGCAATTAATTTTTTAACTTCTTTCTGACCTTTTCCGCAAAAAGAACAGCTTAAATCGTCTTTACTTGTACTCATTACTTTAAATCCTTTTGTGTAATTATATTATCAATAATTCCATAATCCAATGCTTCTTGTGAAGTTTGATAAAAATTTCTTTGGATATCAGTCTTTATAATATCTAGATCTTTATTTACATGCTGTGAGAGCAATTGCGCTAGAACTTCTTGCTTCCTTTTAGTCTCTTCCATTTCTTTTTCTAAATCATAATATTGTCCACCTAACTGAGTTCCTACGGAATGTAACATTATAGTTGAATTAGGTAATGAGTTTCTCTTACCTTTAGAGCCACTAGCAAGCAATACAGCTCCCATACTTGCGGCTAAACCAAAACATAAAGTGGAAACATCAGGAGCTACATATTGAATTGCATCATAGATTCCTAAACCTGCGGTTACGCTTCCACCAGGTGAATTTATATATAAATTAATATCTTTTTTACTATCGACGGATTCAAGAAAGAGTAGTTGCGCAACAACAACGTTTGCCATATTATCATCTATTGCCCCTCCAATAAATATTATTCTTTCATTGAGAAGTCTTGAATATATATCAAAAGCTCTTTCGCCTGAAGAACTTTGTTCCACTACCATCGGTATAAACATATTGTGATTGTAATTTAATCAATAATCTTAGTCAATTAAGAAGAACACTTAAGTTATTTATCAGCCTTAGGCTTAATCTCCTTAATTTTTGCCTCTGATACGAGAAATCTTATAACTTTCTCATCAGTCAATTTAACTCTTACGTCATCCATTAAATTATTATCTTTATAATACTTCTTAACTTTACTAACCTGTGTATTTTGTGATTTAGCAATAGAAGCAATAACCTGCTCAACTTCATTATCGTCTACCAGAATATTTTCTACCTTAGATATCTCAGCAAAAATCAATGCCAGTTTTACATTTCTTTCTGCTGACTCTTTAATGACTACTTTGGTTTTATCATCTATTTCCTCCATTTTTACACCTTTCTCGTTCATTCTAGCTAAATAGTCATTCTCTAGCCTTTTCTCTTCATCTATTAAAAAAGATTTGGGAAATTCAAATTTATTATCGGCAATTAGCTTGTCACCTATGTTCTTTCTTAAAGTTCCCTCGGATTTTTCATTTGTAGATCTTTCTAAATCAGAGGCAACCCTTTCCTCTAGCATCTCTTTGGATTCAATCCCCAATTTCTTCATAAAATCATCATCTAAGGTCGGAACAACTTTCTTGTAAATTTTGTTAATCAATACAGTACAATTAACAACTTTTCCTGCAGCTTCGCTTATAGGAAATTCATTTGGATAAGTAACATCAAAGTTTTTTTCTTCGGCAACAGTCATTGTTTTAATTTGAGCTTCAATATCAGGAATTAACGAATCGTTTCCTAGCTCTATCATTGCATTTTCTCTTACAAGGTCTTTTACAACTTGACCGTCAACTTGTCCAGAGAAATTGATGGACAGAATATCCTTCTTTTGAATTTTTTTTCTCTTTTTAACCTCCTCGTTTGTTGCAAAATTAATCAACAAATTCTCAATGGCTTTGTCAATATCTTTTTGTTCGATTGAAAAAATTTCCTTTTCTACTTCAAGGGATTTATATTGTGACAGTTCAATTTCAGGAATAAACTCAAAATTAAAAGAAAATTCAAAATTCTTATCTTTGTTAAAATCTTTAAATTCAAGATTTGTGGTTTTAACAACATTTATTTTTTCTTCTACAGCTAAGCTTCTTAGGTTGTCATTAATAATTCTAGTTTTAATTTCTTCATCAATTTGATCTGCATATATAGATTCTACTACTTTTAAAGGCACCTTTCCTTTTCTGAAACCTTTTAAATCGGCATCTTTTTGGAATAGCTTCACAACACTATTAAAAGATTTTAGAACTTCTTCTGCTTCTATATCAAAAAAGGCTTTTTTTTCTGTAGAACTTATATCTTCAATTTTAAAACTCATATTATCTCCAATATGGGAGCGGGGGGACTCGAACCCCCACACCCGAAGGCGCTAGATCCTAAATCTAGTGCGTCTACCAATTCCGCCACGCTCCCTTTCAAAAAATATCTTTTTTTGAATGGATAAATATACTGATTACCTTATCTAAAATCAATTAATGACTCATAAAGGTTCAAAAGCAACAGTTACTTTTTTTGAGTTATGTAAATATTTTTCAATAACTTCATTAACTTGCTTCATTGTTACTGCTCTTATTCTAGATGAAAACTCAAATGGTTCTTCTGGGCCAAGTCCAAAGAATAAACCCTGAGATATTCTTGCGTTAATACTAGCATTTCTCTGAAGAGATATATCATTTCTTCCTATCAGATAATTTTTTGACCTCTCTATTTCCAAAGCAGAAATACCATTTGATACTAAATTAATAATTTCTTCATTAATAGCTTGAATACTTTCTTCTTTCTTCTCTGGTGAACAACCAATATAGACTCCAAAATGTCCCACTGTTGGAGAAGGGCTATAAAAGGAAGAAACCGTATAAGCCAAACTTTTTTTATCTCTCAACTCTAAAAAAAGTCTACCTCCCATTCCAGATAGGCATGAATTCATAACATGAAAAGCATATTGCTCATCCGACTCTATTCCAGGTGCATAAGTACCTATCATTATATGTGATTGCTGCTTATCACCAAGTTTTGATTGATAAAATAAATCTTCAACGATAGGTGAAAAACTTGGAACTTCCTTCTTATCATTTTTTGAAGAATTAACTGAAAGATTTGACTCTAAATTATCAACTAATTTATTTAAATCGAAATTTCCAACAGCTGAGATTAATAAATTGTTATCAGTTAAAGATTTTTGATAAGCATCAAAAATATCTTGACGAACTATGTTATTCAAACTTTCCTCTGTACCATATTGATTCATAGAATATGGATGATTGGGGAATAACATTTCATAGAATTTATCAGCAGCAAGAGCTGCATAATTTTGCTTTTTCCTATTTAAATAAGATAAAGTATCTTGTTTAACAATTTCAATTTCATTATCCAAAAAAGAAGGAAAACAAAGTACATCTGAAAAAATCTTCACTAATTCATTTAAGTTTGCACTTGGTCCTAGTAATTTCAGACCAAAAGTATTTTTACCAGAGTATCCTTCGATATCTGAACCTAGGAGCTCTGTTTTCATAGATAATTCATCTTTAGTAAAACTTTTAGATCCTCTTTCCAAAAGCTCAGATAAGATACTAAATTTTCCATTTGTTTTCGCATCTTCATACCTTAAACCTCCCAAGGAAACAGTTCTCAACGAAAATAAAGGGGTTTTGGTATTTTGAAGTACAAGAAGGTCAATTCCATTTTTTAATCTAATATTTACCGGTTTCTCGTGGATTATTTTAGACATAGAGTAGTCTTTGTCTTTATATGATTTCAATTCTTTTTTTATTAATTTAGAAGGGTCAGAGAAATGATTCGTAATTATTTCCTGAAAATGAGATTTCCCCATAGCTTGAACTTTCTTAGGAAAAATTAAATTTAAATTTAAATTCTCTATTTTAAATAATTCATTTGCAACTGTTGAAATTTCTTCAAGAGTTACACCTTTTATCTTATCTAAATAATCCTGTTTTGAATCTATACTGTCTGTTAGTGAGTAAAGATAGCCTATTGATTGAGCTTGTCCTTGTACTGTCTCATTCTCATGTAAGTCATCAGAAATAATAGAATTCTTAGCTCTTTCAACTTGTCCAGAATCAAAATCTAATGTCTGAATCTGCCTAATTTTTTTGATAATTTCTCCAATAGCTTTATCCACATTTTTATCAAGCATTGTTCCATTTAACATGAAAATCCCAGAGTGTCTCATAGAATAGTTGCTTGCGTAAATGGAAGTGACAAGAGACAAGTCTTCTTTTAATTCTTTGTAAAGCAAGGAGCTTGAACCAGATCCCAGAATGTGACTAATAATGTCAAGAATTGCCGTTTCTTTTTCAATAGCGGCCACTGATTTGAAGGAGAGAGAGAAATAAACTTCGTTTACTTCTTTATTCTCAATATTAACAGCTAAATTCTTAGCTATCCTCTTATCCTGGAAGTTTGATTTTTCAACCTTCCCTCCTCTAACTTGTCCAAAAGTTTCATTTATTTTGGATTTCAGATCATCACAATTCGCACCACTAACAATTACTAGATGCATATTTTCAGCCTGATACCATTTATCATAAAAACTTTTAACATCGGATCTATTAAAGCTTTTTACACTTTCAGGTGTTCCAATAATAGGCAGGCCATAATTGGAAGATGAGAAAGTGCTTTTAAACATCATTTCACTTAAACAATTAGAAGGAGAGTCGTTCCCTCTTTTTATCTCTTCAAGTATTACTTCTAGCTCCTTAGAAAGTTCCAACTCGTCAAAAGTAGCATTTGTCATACAGTCAGAAAGGATATTTAAGCCGATATCAACAAATTCATTAGAAATAGTTGTATAGTAAACAGTTTCATCAAAAGACGTAAAGGCATTTACCTCTCCACCATGCGCTTCTAGTTGCTTAGATATTTCGCCCACTTTTAGCTTATCAGTGCCCTTGAAGATCATATGCTCATGAACATGAGCTAGTCCCCTTTGAGAGTCTTCCTCATATGCGCTACCAGTATTTACCCAAACAAAAATTGAGCTAACTGGAGAATAGACATCCTCTTTTAAGAAAACTTTTAAACCATTATCTAAATAGTAAGAATTTAAATTTTTCATGCTAATTTCATTAGCTTACCTTTTGAGTCGCTTTATACTTAACTAATATGTGCTTTACGATAGCATATAGTAGATAGCTGTAAAAAAGAATAAATGACCCTATCTCAATATGGGTAAGAATTGCAATTAGTATAATGGATAAGATAATAAGTGCATTAAACTTTTTCATTCTATTCAGAAAAGTTTTTTTTGCAAAAGGGATATTGCTAACCATCAAAAGTCCTGTTGTTGGCAAGAAAACAAGAAAAAAAGTACTAACTAGTGAAGAGGTAAATAAATTAAACTTATAGTCTATTAGAACTACAGAGATTAATAAACCTGCTGCCATAGGACTAGGAAGTCCCGTAAACACTCTGTCTTTTTCGTCACTAGGTAAAGAGTTAAACCTGGAAAGTCGTAATGCAACACAGACAGAATAAAAGATTACGCACATTATTCCTAAATTATTATATTGTGAAAGATAAACAATATAAATAATTAACGAAGGAGCAACGCCAAAACATACCAAATCCGACAAAGAATCGTATTGGGCACCAAATTCAGAATCTTTATTCAACAATCTTGCAATTTTCCCATCAATAAAGTCAATGAATGCAGCAATATAAAGAAAAATACAAGACCACCACAATGACTTCTCAGTTAAAAAATATGTCTCAATACCTATAAACTCACCATCCACCAAGGGAAACAGCTTTATTAGATTAAAAATCGAAAGCAATCCGAACACTAAAGCAAGGGTGGTAAGTAGGTTCGGAATTAAAGAAAATATTTTTCTGTTTCTCATTATAAATTTACTTTACTTCTTCTAAGAAAATTTCCTTATTTTTTTTATCAAAAAGTACTGTCTCACCTGCAACAACCTCATCCCCAGGTTTAATTTCGGTAGCATAATCATCAGGAACATAAATGTCTATCCTTGAACCAAACTTAATAATTCCAATTCTTTCACCAATATCAAGAACACTACCTTTTGAAACAAAAGGAACAATTCTTCGGGCAACATAGCCTGCAAAAAGTATAAGTACGACGTCGGAATCATTATCAAGCTTCAAATGCATATATAATCTTTCATTCTCTATGCACTCAGGTGAATTAGCGAACTTAAACTTCCCCGGGTAATACCTTGTCTCAATAACCTTAGATGAAACTGGATTACGAGCTATATGACAATCCAATAGTGACAGAAAAATACATATTCTTTTCATTTTGAACTTAGTAAATTCATTTTCCTCAACAGAATCGACAGATATCACTTTTCCGTCAGCTGGAGAGATAATTCCATCAGTTTTAGGGATAATTCTTTCAGGGTCTCTAAAAAAATGAATTATTAATAGAAAAATTATTAATAATAACAATGATACTATCGATAAACCAAAAAAAGCTGTTCCCAACCAACAGACCAAGAAAGATATCAAAATAGGTTGATAGCCTTGCTCAGAAACAGTCCATTTATAATCTATCTTCATTAGTTCTTTTCTTTATCTACTAATTTCTTCTTGAACAATGCAGTCATCATAGATCTAAGTTCAGTTCCAATATCTTCTATGGGATGAGTTTCTCCTTCTTTTAGTAATCGGTTATAATTTGGTCTTCCAGATTCATTTTCTTTAATCCATTCATCCGCAAACTGTCCGCTCTGTATCTCATCTAATACTGTTTTCATTCTTTCTTTAACTGATGCATCAATTAATCTAGGTCCCCTAGTTATATCCCCATATTTTGCTGTATCACTAATTGAATAACGCATATTAGAAATTCCGCCTTGATATATTAAATCAACTATAAGCTTTACTTCATGAAGACATTCAAAATAGGCCATTTCGGGAGGGTAGCCTGCTTCAGTAAGTGTTTCAAAACCAGCTAATATCAAACTTGATACTCCACCGCAAAGAACAGACTGCTCGCCAAACAAATCAGTTTCAGTCTCATCCTTAAATGTAGTTTCTATAATTCCCACCCTAGAAGAACCAATTCCTGCTGCGTATGCAAGAGCAATATCCTTGGTATCTGAGGAAGGATCTTGATGAATAGCAATTAATCCAGGAACTCCTGCTCCTTCTTCATAAGTACCTCTAACTGTGTGCCCTGGTGCTTTAGGTGCAACCATAAACACATTAACGCCATCTTCAGGAACAATCTGATTGTAGTGGATATTGAATCCATGACCAAAGGCTAGGTATTTGCCCGGAACTATATTGTCCTTGATTGAATCTTCGTAAATCTTCTTTTGACTTGTGTCTGGGGCTAAAATCATTATTATATCGGATTTCTTAACTAACTCATCCACTTCAACCACATCAAGCCCTGTCGCTTCAGCTTTTTTCCAGCTTTCTCCGCTCTTTCTTAATCCTACAGAAACATTTATTCCTGAGTCTCTTAAATTTAAGGCATGAGCATGTCCTTGGCTACCAAAACCAATTATCCCTATATGCTTATCCTTAATTAAACTTAGCTGACAATCTTTATCATAAAATACTTTCATAATAATTCTCCATTACTTCCTTTTCTCTCTTGCAATTGAAACAAGACCTGTTCGAGTAACTTCCTTTAACCCCAGTGGTCTTAATATTTCAACAAAAGCCTCTAACTTATCTTTTGTACCAGTTAGTTCTAGCGCATATGATTTTGGTCCAACATCAATAACATTTGAACGAAAAATATCTGCAATCCTTAAAACTTCAGGCCTACTTGTTTTAGTTGGAACCACCCTGGCAATTAAAAGCTCTCTTTGAATGCTTTCTGATTCCGTTAAATCAATAACTTTTATAACATTAATCATATTTTCAAATCTTTTAATAATCTGATCAATTATCCAATCCTCTCCAGAAGTAACAAGAGTTAGTCTTGAATATGAAGGATTTTCAGTCTCGGCAACACATAAACTTTCAATATTAAAACCTCTTGCAGTAAATAATCCAGAGACCCTTGCTAAAACACCAGGTTCATTATCTACTAAGATTGATATGATATGACGCAATATATTACTCCTTTAAAGGGATTTATAATAAACTAATTTTAAACTATTTCTATGTTTTTGGTAATTAGATTCTAACTTCTATTAAAACTAAGCCCTTAATTTTGAGGGTTTTTTTAAGATTTATCCCAATTTTTGAATCAAAATTGAACTGATATGCTTTAGCACCAAAAGACTCAGCTAATGATTTATAGTCAGGGCCTTTGTATTTAGCCCTCTTATTTAGATATTTATCATTTAATACAATTATTGATAAATCTAACTTCTGTTCTAATGCAACAATCATCTCCTGCATATTAAATTGGAAATTTGTACCGCTCGAAATACTGACAACTTTTGCATCAGGTCTAGAAAACTTAGCTCCAATTGCCGCAGGAAAACCATAACCTGGGGTACCATTTCCGCCTGAAAGCACACTATTCCTATAATCCTTAAACTTATAGAACTGCTGATTATTTACGTCCTCGTAACTAAAGTCAGAACAAATGACAGCCTTATCTCCCAAGATATCAGATAATGCTCTATAAATTGCTGCTCTTTTGTTAATAGAAATTTCCTTTTTATCAGCTGCTAAGTTCATCTCTCTCATCTTTATTAAAAAATCTTTAGACCATTCGGATTTATAGGATCCTACTTGATTCGCCATATACTCTAGAAATAAGATTGAAGAGGAATTAATATTAAGATTATTCTTATTTTGAGAATCTAATTGAGTTTTATCAATATCTACTATAGTCATTTCTTTCCTGGAAATAAGGGTCTTTGGCAATATCTTATTTATATCGCATCCCACAGAAATTATATGGTCTGATTCATCAATTAATTTACTAGAGGCATAAGAGCCACCAGAACCAATCATACCAAAAGAAATATCACTCTCTACAACTCCAAGACCAAGCAATGAAGTAAGAGAAGGAATATTAAACTTCTTAATAATTTTAGATATATTTTTAATATTTGCCTTGTAACATGAGCCCTTACCAAAAATCAAAATTGGCCTATCAGATTTTAAAAGTTTATCTTTAAAATTCTGCATCACCTTTTTTGAGATTTTTGGTTCCTCAATATAATTTGGGAGACTTACTTTCTTAGGAATCTTGAATTCGCTTTCACCCAGTAGAACATCTTTTGGCATATCGACCAAAACAGGGCCCTTCCTACCAGTGTTAGATATATGGAGCGCCTCAGCAATCGCTTTTGGTAGATCAATAGTCTTTCTAACTAGAGTGTTATGCTTTGTTGTTGATCTAGTAATGCCGATATGGTCAGCTTCTTGGAAAGCATCACTTCCTAAAAATGGAGTTGGGACCTGCCCAGTAAAAATAAGTACTGGAACAGAATCAACATATGCAGTTGAAATTCCTGTGACTGTATTGGTAGCGGCGGGTCCAGAAGTACATAGAATTATTCCTGGCAACCCACTTGCTCTAGAGAAACCATCTGCCATATGAGTTGCTGCTTGTTCATGTCTAGTTAAGATATGATTTATTTTATTTGCATAAGATGGCATTACGTCATAAATTTTTAGAACATATCCGCCAGGTAATCCAAATATAGTTCTTATGCCAAGATCATATAATGATTCAAAAAAAAGTTCAGCGCCTAAATATTTTTTCATTCCGATTATTATATATTAATTTAATATTTTAACTAACAAAAGAAAAACTATTAAAAGGCATAAGAGGCAAATTCTTTAATATATGCTCAGAATTTATATCAATTTCTATTAAAGCTAATGCACTAGAATCTATAGAAAATTCTTTGTCTATAGAAGATTTAGTATTCTTGCTAAAATCAGATATTTGGATTTTATCTAATCCGCTACCAATCAAAATAGAATCCGCAATATTTAATTGCTTAAAATCTTGCAATTCTATATTAAAGTTTTTCTCAACCATATATATATTTTCGTGTTGTTTTTCAAATTTAGCATAAGCAAATAAATTATTTCTTAAATCAAATAGGGTTATAAGATTGATAAAATTCTTATTGTATGCATTCCCATAAAGTAAGAATGAAGGGATACCATATACAGGAATTTTCCTAAAAGAACTTATTGCATTTGCAGTAGATATGCCTACTCTAAGTGAAGAAAGATTGCCAGGACCTACGTTTACTCTGATTTCTTTTATATCCATAAAGTTAAAAGAGCTTTCAGCAAATAATTTTTCAATTAAGGGAGCAAGAAGTTCACAATGATTAGGCCTCTCAGAATTAATATTCAAGATTCCTTTAATTTCATTGCCTTCTGATATGCACACACTTGTTAGGTTGCTTGATGTTTCGATATTAAGTGACAGCATAAAACTATTTAGAACTTATTTTTTCTCTTACTTCTTTTTCAAGCTTTTGTCCTAAATCTTCATTTGATTGAAGGAACTTCTGAGCATTATCCTTACCTTGACCAATCCTTTCTCCAGAATATGAAAACCATGCACCAGCTTTATCAACAAGACCAAACTCGACACCTAAATCAATCAATTCGCCAAACTTGGAAATACCCCTTCCAAAGATAATGTCCATCTCTGCTTCACGAAAAGGAGGGGCGACTTTATTTTTAACAACTTTTACTCGCACTCTATTTCCTATTACATTTTCAGAAGTTTTAAGTGATGCTATTCGCCTAACATCAAGTCTTACCGAGCAATAAAATTTCAAAGCATTGCCTCCTGATGTTGTCTCTGGACTCATGTAGGAAGGCACACCAATTTTCATTCTAAGCTGATTAATAAAAATAACTGTAGTTTTGGATTTAGAGACTGTTGCAGTAATTTTACGCAAAGCTTGGGACATAAGCCTTGCCTGTAATCCTACATGTGTATCACCCATTTCACCATCGAGCTCTGCTTTTGGAGTTAGTGCTGCAACTGAATCCACGACAACCATATCAACTGCTGAGCTCCTTATCAGCTGATCGACTATCTCTAGAGCTTGTTCTCCGTAATCAGGCTGCGATATAAGGAGATCCTCGTTCTTGATGCCCAAGCCTTTTGCATAAGTGGGGTCAAAAGCATGTTCCGCATCAACAAAAGCAGTAATTCCTCCACTTCTTTGAGTCTCAGCTATAGCATGCAAAGCCAGAGTGGTTTTTCCTGATGCTTCTGGGCCATAAACTTCGATTACACGACCTCTTGGAAAACCTCCTACTCCTAGGGCATGATCCAATGCAATAGAGCCGGTAGATATAGCGTCAACATTTTTGACCGAAGATTCATTATCTAGCCTCATGATTGAACCCTTACCAAATTGTTTTTCTATTGTAGAAATTGTGGCATCTAGGGCCTTTTGCTTATTTTCGTTTGCTTCTTTTGATGGGATTTTTTTCTTATTTTCAGCCAAATTGTTACTCCTTTAAAATAGCAAAAAAACTAAATTATTATTATACTATACTTAACTTAAGCGGTTCTAGCTATTAGTTTCATCTAATAATAAAATTTTTCTCAGAATATCCAGGCATGACAAAGAAGTTCGCAACTTAAACATATCCCTGCTCCCAGGAAAGAAATATTTCTTAACGCTAGTCTTATCTTTGAACGAAACCCCAATAAAAACTGTTCCAACAGGTTTCGAGGGAGACCCTCCTCCAGGCCCTGCTATTCCTGAAACAGCAATTGCAATATCGGCTGATGAGATTTTCCTAGAATTAACAACCATTTGTCGAACACATTGCGGGCTAACAGCTCCATATTTTAACAATACAGACTTAGTGACTCCAAGAACTTTTTCTTTTGCATTATTTCCATATGTTACAAAGCCGTAATGAAAGCATCCTGATGAACCTGGAACATCTGTAATCATGCTGGAAAGCATTCCACCTGTACATGACTCAGCAGTTGAAAGAAGCTTTTTCTTTTTAAGTAACAATTCAACCACAACATTAGGAAGGCTTTTTTCATTGTCTGAGTAGAGGTTGTGACCTAGAGCTGTCTTTATTTTTTTCTCTATAATTATGTTATTTTTTTTAGCTGAGGAGAGGGTTGGTCCCGAAGAAATTAGCCTAATATGCAATTCATAATTATAAGGTCTGAAACCAATATAAGTATTATCTGATGCATATTTTTGTATTCTTTCAGCGACCTCAGATTCAGACAAGCCAAAAACTCGCAGCATCTTAGAAAAAGTCTTTTTGGTAACCTTTTTATTGTATGACTTAAGATCAAGGAAAAAAGATTTCTCAACCATTGACCTAAACTCTTTAGGCACGCCAGGATAAAAATAATACTTTGTGGCATCTTTGATGATGGTAAATCCAGGAGCGGTACCCAATAGGTTATCAATAACTTGTGTGCCTTTAGGGAAAAAAGCTTGTTTCTGATTTAATTTGCTATATTTTCTTTTTCTTCTTGAAAAAATATTCTTAATTTTCTTTTCGATCTCATGGTTAAAAATTAGCTGTTCCTGAAAAAACGAAGCAGCCGCACTTCTTGTGAGGTCGTCATCTGTAGGCCCTAATCCTCCTGTAACCAAAACATACTTAGATCTGTTGCTTGCCAACTCAAGAGCAGATACTATATCTTTCTCAGAATCCCCCACACATTGCTGGTAGTTTACTTTCATACCTCGTGCAAATACCTCTTTAGCTAACCAATAAAAATTAGAATCCTGTGTAACGCCTGAAAGTAACTCTTCACCAGTTGTAATTATTTCAATCGATTCATTTTTCATACAATATCCATATGATACCTTGAATATAGAAATGTAATACGTAAACTCTGTATAAAGAAAATAATTTTATTAGGAGAAAATATGAAAATTGATAATTGGTTAGAAGGTCATTGGGCTTTAGTGTTAGGAGCTTCCAGCGGTTTTGGTGCAGAGGTTTCACAAAAACTTTCAGAATACGGGGTAAATATAATTGGAGTTCATTTAGATCGTAAGGGAACAATGGCAAATGTTGAGAATATAGTATCCAAAATTGAATCAAATGGGTCAAAAGCAAAATTTTTTAACATAAACGCTGCTGACGAAGAAAAAAGAAATCAGGTATTAGATGAAGTGCAATCTATTATTAAAAATGACGAGAAAAAGATTAAAATACTTCTTCACTCATTGGCCTTTGGTTCATTAAAGCCATATCTTAGCAAAGATTCTTCTTCAAATGTTACACAAAAGAATATGGAGATGACTATGGATGTTATGGCAAATTCTATTGTCTACTGGACGCAGGGTGTTGTTAGAAGATCTTTATTTAGTTCAAATGGTCGAATTTACGGTATGACAAGTGCAGGGAGCAGGAAAATTTGGCCAACTTATGGACCTGTGTCCGCTGCAAAATCGGCCCTTGAATCTCATATTAGACAAATGTCGGTTGAACTGGCACCTGAAGGAATAACTGCAAACTCATTATGTGCAGGCGTAACATTAACTCCTGCATTAGATAAAATACCTGGGAATGAAGATATTGTAGGAGAAGCCACAAAAAATAATCCTAGCAATAGACTTACAAAGACTAGTGATATTTCTGGGAGCATTATAGCTCTTTCACATCCTGGAGCTGACTGGATTACAGGAAATGTAATTATGGTAGATGGTGGAGAAGAGTTAACCTAATGGATGAAGATTTATATATTTTTAATTCTTTAAGTGGTGAAAAAGAAATTTTCAAGCCTATAAAATCTGGTGAAGTTTCAATATATGTTTGCGGACCAACTGTTTATAGTAGTTCCCATATGGGTCATGCGAGATCAGCAATTGTTTTCGATACAATAGTAAAATTCTTAAATTTTATAAAATTAAAAGTAACCTATGTCAGGAACTTCACAGATATAGACGATAAGATTATAAATAGAGCGATAAAAGAAAAGGTTAGTCATGATAAGATATCTGAAAAGTATAAATTAGAGTACATTGAAGATATGAAAAGTTTGGGATGCTCTGAACCAGACTTTCAACCTTGTGTTTCAGACAACTTACCAGAAATAGTAGATTTAATTAAAAATATAATTGATAAAGGTTTTGGCTATGAAAATGGTGGCGACGTTTACTTCAATGTAAAAAAATTTAAAGAATATGGAAAACTCTCAAATCAGAGTATAGATTCAATACTTTCGAATACTCGGCTTGAAATAAATCCTAATAAAAATTACGATTTAGATTTTGCCCTATGGAAAAAAGCTAAGGAGAATGAGCCTTCATGGGAAAGCCCTTGGAGTAAAGGAAGGCCTGGGTGGCACATAGAATGTTCAGCCATGAGTAGAAAATATCTAGGTGATACTTTTGATATTCATGGTGGTGGGAGAGATCTAATATTTCCTCATCATGAGAATGAGATTGCTCAATCTGAATGCATTTCCAATAAAAAATTTGCTAATTATTGGGTACATAATGGGCTCATAAATATCAATAAGGAAAAAATGTCGAAATCTATAGGAAATATAATAAATATTAGAGAAGGTTTGAAGGTGTGGAGCAAGAATATTATTAGAATCTTATTCCTAACTCATCATTACAGAACGCCAGTTGACTTATCTAATAAAAAGTTGGAAGAAATAAAAAAAAGCTTAACAAACCTTAAAAAGAAATTACAAATTAATAAATGTGATTCTTCTAATTTTAAACAACTTTGGGTTTCAGCTATGCTTGACGATTTTAATACTGCTAAAGCATTTGGTTTTTATTTTAAATTTATTAATGATGGTAAATTATCAAATCAAAATGAGTCTGAAATGAACGAATTTGAACAAGTAATGGGGATATCGGGATGGAGAGATGAGATAATCGAAGACAATAAAGAAAATTCACTTGATGCAGACTTAATTGAAAAAATAATTTTAGAACGAGATAAGGCACGAGGTGAAAAAAACTGGAAGAAAGCTGATCAGCTTAGGAAAGATGCTGAAAGCAAGGGTGTCAGGCTTTTAGATGATGAAAAAGGAACAACCTGGGAATTTATCTAGACGCCAATCAATTCACGAGCTTTTGCAATAACAGGAGCTTGAGTCTCTCCTCTACATCCAAACCAACATGTCGTACATTTTGTTTTTGTAAAATAGTTTGGCTCATAGTCAGTATAGTGACAAACTGCAGGCATTTCAGAGCATCTTTTGATATGCCCGTCAGGAGTTGCAGTTAAAAAAGAGGAGCCAGCATTGCAAGGTGGCCCATAACCATTTTTAAAAAAGATTGGTATCTGGCTTAAATAATATTCGCTTGATACTATCGTATCTTTCCAATGCTTCTTTAATGAAACCAACTCTTTTACAACTTCTGTTACTTTTTTAATTTCATCATTAATGAAATGATCATCATTATTAGCCTTCATTACTGAGTATGAACTAAATGAAATATTAGCCCCCCACTCTTTTGCTTTTTTAGCCATATCAATTATTTCATCTAAGTTATCATCCATAATGATAGTATTTATAGAAATAGTTTTCTTTAATTCTGTAGATATTTGAGGTATTAATTCAGAAACATGGCTCCATAACCCATTGACACCTCTATTATCAGAATGCCTATCCCCTAAAAAATCTAGGGATATTGCTATCTGGTCGATTCCAGCATCATACATAGATTTTGCCTTATCTATATTTAACATATCTCCCTTGGTTATTATTCCTGTATAAGTAAAATAAGAGGCAGACTTAACTTGTCGGATTATCTCAACAATATCTTTTCTCATCATTGGCTCACCACCTGTAATCATTACTACAAGAGGGTTAATCTTCTTAATTAAATCTGTATAGTCATCTAGTCTTTCTTCATGTTGAGTTTGCCAATAATCACAAAAATCACATCGAGCATTACACTTTTTGGTAACTTCTAAATTTACAAGTTTAGGTGACCTAGTAAACTTTGTTTCCACTAACTTAGACAAACCTAATAGGGCAAAATTGAAAGACTCTAAATAAGATTTATTTCTATCTAACATAGTTTGCACAAAATCCTTTGAGCTTGAGTAGCATAAATTGATTTTAATTTATTAATTTTTATAGTCAATTAAGAAAAACCCTTAACTTTTATACATTATTTAAATATTAATATTGGAATGAGAATCTACATGGTTTATGATTTTTAGTATGAAGTTAGCATCGTCGGATCAAATAAAAGAAATTGATACCCTATCAACTCGCAAGTATGGCATTCCGAGCCTTATTAGAATGGAAGCTGCCGGGCTTAAGTCTTATGAGATAATCAAAGAAGAATATGGACCCAGGAATGCTCTAATAGTTGTTGGCACTGGGAATAATGGGGGCGATGGGCTCGTTATTGCAAGATACCTTCTACTTGATAATTACAAATGTACAATCTGTATAATCAAAACTTCTAAAATAAAATCTAAGGATTTTGATATTAATCTTTCTATAGTAAAAAAACTTGGTGCGAGCCTAATAAAAGATTGGAGAGCTATTAGGCCTAATAAACATGATTTAATTATAGATTCAATATTTGGCGTAGGTCTCAATAGGTCTTTAAGTTCAAATATTCAGAAAATAATTAAAAAATTGAATGCTTCAACTGTGCCAATTTGCTCAGTTGATATTCCCTCGGGTCTTAATCCAAATAATGGTCAGACTTTTTCTGCATCAATTTTAGCAGATAGTACAATAACTTATGATTTTGCAAAACCTGGACTTGTAACTGATCCTGGTGCTAAATTCTCCAAGAAAATTTACATAGTTAAATTACCAACACCAGAGATACTATCAAAAAAACTCAATAATTTTTATATTAATGACAATTTTTTTAAAAATTTTTTTAAAAGTAGAAATAAATCCTCAAACAAAGGTACCTTTGGTCATGTTTTAATAATTGGTGGTTCAAGGGGTATGCCTGGTGCCGTTTCGCTTTCTGGGCTTGCTGCATACAAATCTGGTGCAGGTCTTATAACTCTATGCGTACCAAAATGCATTAGTAGTAGTTTAAAAAATAAAATTCCTGAAGCGATAGTTTTAGATGTTCCCAACTCAAAAGACTTGCATACAATAGATGAATCAAAATTTATAGAAAGTATTAAAAATAGGATAAGAAAAAATCCCACATCTGTTGTCATAGGTCCGGGACTTGGAAACAGAAAGGGCTTACTTAAAATCATAGAAGATTCCTTGGCTTATTTTGACTGTCCTATTATTCTTGATGCAGATGCCTTGAACTTGATTTCTCAAAAGATTAATACTTTGAAAAAGTTTAAAAATGAAATCATAATTACTCCACATCCAGGAGAGATGTCTAAAATTACATCTAAATCAGTTAAGGAGATTCAAGAAAATAGAATCAAAATAGCACAATTTATTTCACAAAAAACAGGTTGTATTTCTCTGCTTAAAGGCTTTAGGACAATAATCACAAACAAATCCGGGCAGGTCTATATCAACGGTTCTGGAAATGAGGGCATGGCCACGGGGGGTATGGGTGATGCTTTAACAGGAATAATCGCAAGCTTTATTGGTCAAGGATACTCGACCACGGAATCAACAATCCTAGGAGCTTATATTCATGGAAAAGCTGGTGATTCTATAGCAAGTGTTAGTAGTAAGAGAGGAATTCTTGCATCAGAAATAATTAAAATCTTACCAAAAATAATTAATAGTTTAGAGAAAGAGTCCAGCACAACTTCAGACCCGGAGATAATCGAAAATCAATAAAAAAACCATAAAGGGACCAATCAAGGAGACTCAAAGGCTAGCAAATGACCTTTCTAAAGATATTGGTGGTGGAGATTTGATTCTACTTAATGGCAATATGGGGTCAGGTAAGACGCAATTTGTAAGGTTCTTATGCGAAAATTTTAATCTGTTAAATACTGTTTCTAGCCCAAGTTTCTTAGTTTTGAACAAATACGAAACAAAAGAAAGTTTTGATATATATCATTTTGATTTCTATAGGCTTAAAGATATAAGAGATTTAGAAGAAATCGGATTTTTTGAAATATTAGAGTCAGAAGACGCTTTGGTAATAGTTGAATGGGCTGAGATGTTTCAAGAATTATTTCAAAAGAAAAAAAATATAATAGATATTTATTTTAATTTTATAAAGGATAATATAAATCTAAGGGAGATTATTGTTAGCAAGTAAAAGAATATGGATTTAATAGTTCAAAAATATGGAGGTACAAGTGTAGGTACCACGGAAAAAATTAAGCTTATAGCAAAAAATATATCCAAACTAAAAAAGCTTGGAAAGTCTATTGTAATAGTCGTCTCAGCGATGGCAGGAGAAACAGACAGATTAGACAAAATTACTAAAAAGATTGCTGATATTCCAAATGAGAAAGAATATGATCAGGTAATTTCAGCTGGAGAAAAGATATCTTCAGGTCTCTTAAGCATTGCACTAATAGAAAGAAAAGTTAAGGCTATCTCTTTAGACCCATCTAAATTTAATCTCTTAACAGACGATTTGCACTCTAAAGCAAAAATATTATCTGTAGGAACAAGAAGAATTAAGGAATTGCTTCGAAAAGGTTTTGTTGTTGTAGTTCCGGGTTTTCAAGGTATAAATTCTAAAGGTGATGTGACAACTTTAGGAAGAGGTGGTTCAGATTTAACTGCAGTAGCTTTAGCTTCAGCTCTTAAAGCTAGTCATTGTGAGCTATTAAAGGATGATGTTGATGGAATATACACAACTGATCCAAAGCTTTACAAAGGTGCAAAAAAAATAAATTATATTTCATATTCAGAGATGCTGGAAATGTCTAGCTTGGGCTCTAAAGTACTGCAAGCAAAAGCTGTAGAATATGCTAATAATTTAAAAGTTAAGTTATATGTAAAATCTACAACAAAAACATCGAACAAAGGAACATGGGTTATGGAAGAAAAAAGAATACCGATAAAAGAAAAAAAAATTATCACAGGGGTAACTCACGATTTAAAACAATCCAAGATTACTGTTTCAGGAATCAAAGATGTACCGGGAGTTGCGTCAAAGATTTTTAAGCCTATAGGAGCAGCTGGAATTGTTGTTGATATGATAGTTCAGAACATAAGCAATAATGATAAAACTGATTTAACATTCACGGTTCCTAAGGACGATTTTAATAAGACATTGAAGATCTTGAAAACTAACTCTGCAAAAATTAATTACTCTAAGATAGTTCAAAATAAAGACATAGCCTTAATATCTGTTGTAGGTGCAGGGATGAAGACTCATACTGGAGTAGCTACTCGTATGTTTGACGCCTTATCAAGATCCAAGATTAATATATCTATGATTAGTACTTCTGAAATTAAAATCTCATGTGTAATAGATCAAAGAAAATGCAAGAAAGCAATCGAATCACTTCATAAGGAGTTCAAGCTAGGATAATTATGTCAGAAAAAGTAACTGCATATGATGTAACGCTAAGAGATGGAACTCAAGGAGAAGGGATATCTTTTTCTGTTCAAGATAAAATTAGGATAAGTCATAAAATAGACGACCTTGGAGTTGAATACATAGAAGGTGGTTGGCCAGGGTCTAATGAAAGGGATGAAGGTTTTTTTAATCAAGCTAAAAAAGAAAAATATTCTAATTCAAAAATAGTTGCTTTTGGAAGTACGCGTAGAGCCAAGAGTACTTGCGACAAAGATTCAAACATACAAGCGCTATTAAAAGCTGAGACTCAAGCGGTAACGATAGTAGGAAAAACCTGGGATTTTCATGTATCTGAAGCTCTTAAAATTTCCAATGATATGAACATAAATTTAATATCTGATTCAATTAGCTATTTGTCAACCAGAGTTAGAGAAGTATTCTTCGACGCAGAGCACTTTTTTGATGGGTACAAGGCTAACCCCATTTTTACAAAAGAGTGCATTAAATCTGCTCTAGATAGTGGTGCAAAAGGAGTTGTGCTTTGTGATACAAATGGAGGAACGACTCCATGGGAAATAAGTGAAATTGTATCAGATATCAAAGAGACCTATAAAGATATAGTGTTGGGAATTCATACGCATAATGACTCGGGTCTAGGTGTTGCTAATGCTTTAGCAGCAGTTAGAGCTGGTGCGAATCAGGTACAAGGAACTATTAATGGTTACGGAGAACGTTGTGGGAATGCTAACTTATGTACAATTATAGCTAATCTGAACTTGAAGATGGGTATTGAGTGTATTAATGAAATAAATCTAGCAAAGCTTTATGAAACGTCAAATTATATAAGTGATATGGCTAACTTACCTAAAGACAGCAAGGCCCCTTTTATAGGAAGAAGTGCCTTTGCACATAAGGGTGGGATTCATGTCAGTGCAATAGTAAAAAATAATCTTACATACGAACATGTAGATCCGGAAAAAGTTGGGAATTCTAGAAGGATATTAATTTCTGATTTAGCTGGTAGAAGCAATGTCATCTATAAGCTAAAAGAGCTAGAAATACTTGAGGGTGTTAGCGATGAGAATATTTTAGAAATTCTATCTGAACTAAAAAAGTTGGAAAACCAGGGTTATGAATTTGAAGGAGTAGATGCTTCTTTTGAGTTGCTAGTTAAAAGAATCTCTAATCAATATATCCCTAAGATAGAGTTAGTGGAAACTGAGATAAACACTAGACAAATTGTTCCATCTAATGAGTCTTCAGCAAAGGTTGTAATAAAAATTGATAATCAAGTAATTGAGAATACAGCAACGGGTTCAGGACCTCTCAATGCATTAGACCTTGCGCTAAGAGGGGCACTTTTAGATAAGTTTGAATTTATAAATGAGGTAGTACTAACAGACTATAGAGTTAGAGTTGTGGGAGGGAATAAAGGAACAGAGTCCCTAGTTAGAGTTATCATTGAATCTAGTGATAAATCTGGTTCATGGTCTACCATTGGTGTCTCTAAAGATATTGTTGACGCAAGTTGGAAAGCACTTATTGATAGCATAGAATTTAAGCTCATGAAGGTTTTTTCTTAGATTTCATATATTGGTTCAAAGATACTTTAAACTCACTTTGAACTTTCTTACTTGCTTTCTTAATTGGACCTACAACCATATTGTCATATGTCTCAAAGGCGGAATCTTCCAGTGACTTGTCTTTTGAAGTCCTAGCTAACTTAAGACAAATGACAGTTATATAAAAAATTGCCTTAAATAAAGACTTTCTTGCTTCGTTTACATTATATTTTTCAAGATGTTCGTTGGACTTTAAGAGAGCAGTAAAACCTTGGCCCGCGAACAAGCTCATTATTTTTGAAAGCTCTTTAGAGTTCTTTGTCTCTATAACCCTAACAAGTGGAGCCTCCAATGCAGCTGAAAGCTGATCGGAACCTTGAGTTAAAACTTTAGCTAACTCCTTAAGCTTATCCTTGTCTTGGGTAGCTAACATTTCTTGAATAGAGTTTTTTACATAGTCCAATGCATAAGTATCTCTAATTTCATCAATTTCCAAACCTTTCTTCTTAAGCTTCTTTATTTCAATAATTTTCTGCAACGTATCATGAGGATATAAAATTTCAGGTGAACTTGAAGAATCTAAAACTTTAAACTTTGCCGGGGGTATAAGCCCTAGTTCTGAATACATACTAATTGTTTCTTTTGGATTCGTCCCCAAATCTATCTTTTTCTTCTGCAAAGTGACAATTAAATCATGGAGATTAATTTTTTTCATCTATACAATTATTCACCTATCAAAAATAAAGTCAAAGGGAACTATGGCTTAAATTTAGAAATAAAACCTCTCCAACATCTATTCTCCATCACTTTTCCCCAAAAAGGAACATACGCTTTAAATGTATGCTTTACATTGTTAAACTCAATCTCGATATAAAGCTTTTCATCAGAAAAAAGAACCGTCTCATTTTTGAGGCTCAGAGCATTCAACATATTAATTGAATTAGTGTTGGCACTTGTAAAATAATCTTTCTTACTTTTAACTTCAATCATTAAGAAGTCATTTTCTAAAAAAAGATTCTTGCAATCTGGTAAAAGAAATTTTTTTTTAAAATCTCCCGAAATGTTCAAATAACAATAGAATCTTCCACCAAAACTGTAATATTCAATTTTAATCATTTATTTATTAATGTAATTTAAAATCCCATTAAGGACCAGGCTAGACTGATATTCATAATTTTCAAATGAGTCCAAAAAAATATTAGAAAGACCCCCTGTTATTAAAACCTTAAACTTAACTCTAGATGAGCTTATCACTTCCTGCACTAAACCATCAATCATTTTAGCCTGTCCATTAATAAATCCTGAGGATAAGCATTCAATTGTTGATTCCCCAATTAACTTGCTACCGAGTACAACTTCTTCTTCCTTTATCATGGACGTATTTTTAATGAGTGCACTGTGTGCTGTTAGTGCACCAGGGATTATGATTCCACCTAGATGAAATAATTTCTTGTTAACAACATCTATAGTTGTAGCAGTTCCCATATCTACTATAATGAGGTTACTTTTAGGATGCAAAAAATTGCCTCCTAAACAATTATAGAATCTATCGAGTCCTAATGTTGAGGGCTTTTTATATTTGGTTTTAAAATTTCTAAAGCTTCTTTTTTGTAGGAATTTTGGAATAATTTTTTTTAGAACAATTTTCAAGATTCCTTCTAAAATTAAATTAATTTCTTTATTTACACTTACAACGTAAACCATACTTATAGAATTATACTTATTTAGTAGGCTTATTTTTTTCTTTAAATTAGATTTGAACAGCGAAAGATTTGTATAATCTATTGAATGAACCTCCTCTATAAGAAAGCCATCACTAATGGCCAATTTAATACTTGAATTGCCGCAATCAATTAACAAATTCACCTAAATATTATATCATTGACAAAGGTATTTATTTAGTATTCAATTAACTATTAATTGGAGGTTTCTTATGAATGAGAAAGTAGATAGGATTTGCTGGGATTGCCCAGATCAACCAGTGAATAAATGGGAAGTAAAAACAGCTGAAAAGAAAAGAGAAGGTTGCATGTTCACTATTTCCTGCTCTAAATGCAGTAAGGAATCACAGGTTTTTGGATGGATGATAGGCTGTGATTGCGATACCTGTAAGAACCAAATGGTTGGCGCTGCAAAGTAAATAAAAAAACAAAGGAACAAGGTTTACCTAAGATGGATAATAGATTTATAGATAAGTTCGATTTAAGGCTTAGAAGACAATTAATTGAGAATGAAGGAATTTCTTCAAAAGAGATTGCCGCAAATTTAGATTCGCTAGAGGATCAATCAGCCAATATGGAAGAAGTCATAATAGAAGAAAACGAAGAAGATAAAAACTTAGCGGAGTAAGTAATTGAAATTTCAATATAAAGTTTTAAATATTTCAGATTTTATTAAAACAGATGAGTCTTCTCATGAACTTAGAATTGAAGAAGGTGCTCATCAAAATGAAGTTAAAGAGCACTCTGACATAACTCAGAACAAACTTAATGAGCTTGGCAAAGAAGGATGGGAGCTGATTTCCATTACCAATCAAAGACTTTTTTTTAAGAAAGCCGTATAACTAATCTTTAGTTTGTAAAACTTTTTCAATCTCAATAGCTAGGACGGAGTCTATTTTCTCTACATCTTTCCAAGTATAGAAATTATTTTTTACATTCATAGCAATATTATTAACGTGTGCCTCTAGAACTTTCTCGGCACCTTCTAGTGCTTGTCTTAAGTCTTCTTTTTCATTATCAGAGAGGCCTTTAGATTGAGATTTGGCTAGCACTTCTTCTCTTTCTTGCCTTAACTTAATCCATATGTCTCTTAGCTGAAGAATAATATTTGTTTTTGGGTCCATCATTATATATTACCCTAAAAATTTACTAATCATTTCCTATCTTTTCTTACTGTAACAGCTCGTAGTTTAAGGTCTGAATCTGTTCTAACTTTTTTAAAAATATGAATCCAAATTGCTTTTAATTTTTCTGCAGGTGCACTGTCTTTTAATGAGAAATGATACGGGCCCTTTTTTCTAAAGACTTTGCCCCACTGCGTAACATTAAAATCGTAAAATTTAACATCAGAGTGTAAGGCATTATTACTAATCAGTTCAACCTTATAATCTCCTTTCTCAAGCTCACTATGTATGGCAACCGATAGAATTGGTCCAACATAATCCTTATCTATAATCATCTCTCCATTTATCCATTTAACTGATGGGTAAGTGTTGATTTTATCATTTGAATAATAAAAGAATTCTTTATTGTTTAGCTCTTGTGGATTACACCCCTTATTGTGATAAAATTTATTATCCAGCAAATCTTTAAGTATTAGTTCTTTCTTATTTAAACATGGGCCTGGGAAAAGTCTCAATATGTTATCAAAATCACTTTCAGAAAACCCTTTTTTTGAATAAATTTTATCTATAGCATTTCCTTCAACAGGCTTAATTCTAAAAGAGTTATAAATTTTATTCTGTGATTCTATATCAAAATATGAATACTCTCCAAAATATGAGCCTCTTACACTTTCCGTTACAACGTTCAGACCAAGTTTTTCTTTAAAATCTTCAATTATCTTTTTTCCATTATCAGTAAAACCACTTTTATTAATTATTATCCCTGTATAGCCGTAATAAGATGCATACTTAACCAATTCTTCTATATTGCTTGCCATAGAGCTTATCTGAGTATTGATGGCACAAGCTGTTCCTTCTTTAAATGCCATCCAACTAAAACTTACATTTTTTTCTACTAATAGATATGCCCAAAGATCTCCATAATAAGACCCATTCTCATGTTTAGTTTCTGGAAAACAACGATAAGGAAGCTTCAAAATCATATCCCCTTCCTCAATGTGTGGACTTAAAGAATCATAGAACTCTTTTTGCGGCATATAAACGCTCTGTATATTTCCATCTGGCCTTTCCCCAAAAGGTGAAGACAAACCTCTAAAATCTAACAAAGAGAGCCATACCACAAAAATAAAAAGAGTTAAGAAAATTACTCTTGTATAAAAAAACAAAATGGGGTTGTCATTAAAGTTGTTCCAACCATTAGTTAAATTATATATGTTTCTAATTTGATCGATTATGATTGCCGCTGCAATAAGTGATATGCAGCTAACCCATGGTGCTACCCTATAATGAGAGCCTAAAACCATAAAATCAGTAAATAAATAAAAAGCGGTTATCAGCCCACCTCTATAGAAAATTAAGAAAATAATTATTAAAAAAACTCCTAGGAATTTGATTTTTTTACTAAAAATATTTTCTTTAATATTTTTAAATGCATAAAATACCGCTATTAAGAAAGATAGTGCGCCTAGAACCCCAAGGTATGATGAAAGAAAATTAATTTTGATAGTTGTATTATCCATATAAAGTTTACTAATGAATCTAAAATATGAGCTTAAATGATCCAAAACGGGGACGAAAAACTCAACTATTGAAATCCCATAGACTGTAGAATGTCCAAAATTCCTCGTCATATAGTCATAAGTAAAATAAGTATTTGATTTAAAAATTATATGAGGATAGATATTAAAGAATAAAGTTAGAAGACCTATGAAAATGAAGAATAAAAATACAAAAATTCTTGTTTTATCCCAATTTGTAGAAATTAATTCTTTGATTAAAAAGAATAATAAAAATAATAGAAAATAAAATGAATTATATACGCTTAGAGACATTCCAAAAAAAATAATTAGTGAAGCAATTAATACAGCCCTACTTAGCAACAAACTTTTGAAAGTTTCTAATCCAAAATCTTTGGTATGAAAGTAATAAATTAATCCTATTAATAAAGGTATTGCAACATTATTAATCTGGACTGAGGTATGAACATTATGTACTGTGATGAATGGTATAAAGGCATATAAAACTCCTAAGCCTAATGAAACAAGTATAGAGGTTTTAAAATAAAATCTTAAAGATAGATACATTGTCAATGAGCAAATAGGAAAAAGAGAATAATAAAAAGTTTTAAAGATGCTAAGGACATCTGATTTAAAAAGTCCAATGATGAAATAAAAAATTCCTAAAACGGACTGTCTCCAAGGCCAGAAATCATGACTAATAGAAAGCGGAGCCCCCATGTTAGGATTAGAATAAACACTATTAAAAATTCCTTCAGAATACAATTTCATATAAGTCAATTCCCAAGCAGCATCTGAATGCAATGAATAGTCTAGGAAATGTTCCCCCAACATAAAGCTACTAAGGAACAGTCCAAGTATAAGAGCTGCAACAATCCCTAGAATTTCATATAGTGCTGTAAGACGGATACTCTTCATAAAAATCAATTGTTCACTTCCAAAATTTTTCGAATTGTAACAGATCTAATTATGATATTTTTTTCTGCAACATTTTTATTAATATTAATCACTAATGGGTTCAATTTTGTAGCCTTAATTTTACTATCTAGACGAAATATTAATTCATTATCAACTGGCAAACTATAGCCCCACCTTGTTGCAGTAATGGAAAAGATATCATGGTTCTTTATTCTTCCATTATTATTGTTAATAAATACTCTATAAGAACCAGGGTCCATATTAACTCCTACCCTAACAGATAGAACATTTCCCTGAAACTTATCATTCAAGTTTATCAAACCATTCTTCATATTAACTCCTGGAGCAACAAAGATGCTATCATCGGCGAAATGAAAAAAAGTTTTATTATAAGATTTCTTTGGATTACAATCCTGGTTGTTGGAAACTAGAATATTACCCCCATTTCTTGCAGTGCTTAAATTCCATTCTTCCAATATATTTTGCCTAACACAAGGGCTAGGGAATATTTGAGTTATTTTGATAATTTCTTTTTTTAGTTCAGCTGGTATTTTTCTTTCTTTCAGTAGTAATGATTTTAAAGGGTCGCCTTCAACTGGAAGAATTCTTATATTATCAAATTCCTTTTTTAATTCTTTAATATCATAAAATAAATAAGTTGAATCTATCAATGGTGACATACCAAAAGTTTCCATCATATTCTTCTTAATTACATTTCCACGATCTATAAATCCACGTTTTTCTACTATGAGCCCGGTGTATCCAAAATAAATAGCATGCTTAACCATTTCAGCAACATTATTAGACATAGAACTTAGCTGACTATTAATGTCACAAGCACTACTCTCCCTGATTGACATAACGGAAAACTTAACTTCTTTGTTAATCAAAATATAGGACCACGTATTAAGGTAAGACGTTCCAAGAATATTCTTTGTTTCTTGAAAACAAACATGGGGGATCTGAAGAATCATGTCATTTTTGGTAATAATTTTATTCAGCTCAGAAAAGAATGCTCTTTCCTCTTCATAGTTTGAACCCTCAGCTGGTATATCCTTTTTATTAAATACCGGCTTACTTCCTCTGATGTCCATTAAAGAAAAAGACACAAGAACTAAAAATAACAATATCGATATTGCTCTTATGTACCGCTCTGTGAGCTCTTTAACTAAGAACCTACTATTAAGGGCTCCATTGTACAAATTATTTAATATGATTCCTCCACTCATTAGAGAAAGACATAAAATCCAAGGAGTTATTCTATAATTAGAGCCTAAAACTAAAAAATCTGTGTACAAATAGAGGGTGGTCATTAGACCTCCCCTGGCAAACATTAGCAAAAGAAATATTATTAAAGCACCTATGAAAGAAATTTTTCTTGTAAAAGAATCGCTTGAATTAAGCCTTTTAAAAAAATATAGAATAGAAAAAAGAAAGGAAAAAATTCCAAAAAGACCTAAATATGAAATATTAAAAAATTCTTTTATCAGGCTTCCTTGTGAATAGAGCTGTGAATAAAATTTAAAAGAATCAATAAAATGGTTTTTGACAGGTATAAAGAAATCTGCGAAAGAAACAGAGTATAGAGTAGTATGGATAAAATTCCTACTCATATAATTAAATGTAAAATGTGAATCAGATTTAAATAAAAGATGAGGATAAATATTAAAAAGTATGGCCAATAAATTCAGTCCAATTAAAAAGAATATAAGCTTTATCTTATTGTAATCTTTAAGTGGTTCAATAAGTTGTAGCACTAAGAAAAAAATAAGAATTATTATAGAATAAAAAGCACTAAAAAGACTCAGTGTTACACTAATGAAAAGTATTAATGCAATAATTAAAGTTATTTTTGATTTTAAAATATCAACAAAAATAAATTGCTTAAAATCTTTGAAATTAATATAAAAAATGAATCCAAGAACAAGAGGAATGCATAATACTCCTACCAAAACTGTTGCATGCTGTATGTTATGCGAGAACATAAAGGGCATAAACGCATAAATTAAACTTAAGCCTAATGAAATTAAATTTGGTAACTTAACAAAATATCTCAAACTGATAAACATTGTTAAGGCTGATATTGGGAAGAGCGAATAATAAAAAATCTTGTAAATCTGTATTAAATCTTTTTCAAATAAACTTATTATTAAATAATAAAGTCCAATACCAATATTACGCCAGGGCCAATAATTATTATCTGCTAATAGAGGTGCGCCCATATGGGGATTTTCAAATATGTGGTTAGTAAGACCTGTTACATATAGCTTTAAATACGACAGTTCAATAGTAGTATCGTATTTAGCTAATAAAACATAGTCTAAAAAATACTCTCCAGCCATATATTTTGATAAAAGAATCGCAATAATAGGAGCAAGAAAAATACAAATCTCAGAATTATATCTTTTAGTAAAAGTTTTCATATTTGGAAATATTACCACATTGAATATATTGATTAAGGTTTAATTCGAATAGTTGAAAAAGCTTCCAAAGCTTCATCGCGAGACTGTTTCAAGTCAACAATTGGTTTGGGATAATCAACACCTAAAGTTATATTAGATAATTTCAATATTTCATCGGGAGCCTCCCACGGACTAAATAAATACTTCGTAGGCAAGTCTTTTAATTCAGGTAGATGTTTTCTAATATAATCACCGTTTGGATCAAACTTACTTCCTTGTATTAAAGGATTGAAGATTCTAAAATATGGAGCAGCATCAGCCCCTGAACCTGCGACCCATTGCCAACTTGAACTATTGCTAGCTAAGTCTGCATCAATCAAACAATCCCAAAACCACTTTTCACCTTCATGCCAATGTAAAAGAAGATTTTTTACTAAGAATGATCCAACAATCATTCTGACTCTATTATGCATATATCCAGTTACCCACAATTCTCTCATCCCAGCATCAACTATAGGGTAGCCTGTCAACCCTTTTTGCCATTTTTCTAACAGATAATAATCTGTTTTCCAAGGAAAATTATTAAATTTTTCTTGGAGATTCTCTCTAGGTAAAGTTGGAAAATGATAAAGAAGATTGTAAGAAAACTCTCTCCAACCTAATTCACTTAAAAAATGATCTAAGTCTTTGTCTCCATTGGAAGAGTTGTGCTTTAGCTTTGCATCATACCAAATTTTATTTGGTGAAATCTCACCAAAATGCATATGAGCAGATAATTGAGAGACATTTTTCTTAGCAGGAAAGTTTCTACCTTCTTTGTAGCCCACTAGTCCATTATCAAGAAATTCGTTCAATTTTAGGATAGCACCCTTCTCTCCTGGCTCCCATAACTTTTCCATTTCTAAGTACCATTTAATTTTTGGAATTAGCTTTAAAGATTCAAGCTTAACACTATTTTTTTTATCAAATATTAGTGGTTCTAGATTAGGCTCTGGTATCGGCTCCCTTGGGGAATCAGACATTAAACACCCCTTTCTATAGAAAGGGGTAAAGACTTTGTATGGGGTACCGTCAGATTTAAGTATATCCCAAGGTTCCCATAATAATGCAGAATTAAAGGTCTCAACATTTATTTTTTTTTCGACGAAACTTTTTTTTATTATAGTATCTCTTTCAATTCTCCACGGCTCATAACATCTGTTCCAAAAAACTGTATCAACATTAAACTTATCGACTAAAGACTGAAGAATCTTAATTGCATCTCCAACATAAAAAGACAACTTATTATCAAGTTTTTTGTTTAAGCTCTCTAGTGAATGGTGCAACCACCAGCGACTAGCCGCTCCCATAGTATAGTCCTTAGAATTTACATCATCTAATATATAAACTGGGAGAACATTCTTGAAATTTAGCGCATTAAATAAAGCCGGATTATCAAGAGTTCTTAAGTCTTGCCTAAACCATATAATAGAAGTTTTAGAGTTTAAAGTCACTTTCTAAAATATAACTAATTTATATATAAATAAATTTAATTAGCTAAAATATAATCATGGCACAACCATCATATTGGAATCAAGCTATCGCATATCTTTCTAACAAAGATAGTAATCTTAGTAAAATAATTCCTCGATATGATGGATACCTTAAATCCAGAAAGAATCCTTTTTACTCTTTGTGTAAATCAATTATCGGGCAGCAAATATCTGTTCAATCAGCAGACTCAGTATGGAAAAAATTTGAAAAAAGATGTAAAAGTGTTTCTCCTAGAAATATTGAGTGTTTGACTATAAAAGATATCCGAGATTGCGGAATAACGAGACAAAAAACAGAGTATATCAAACTACTTTCTGCTAATTTTATTAATAAAAGTTTCAAAGCTTCGAAATTAAAATTACTTGACGATGAAGAAGCGATATCTTATTTATGCAGGAACAAAGGAATAGGAAAGTGGACAGCTGAAATGTTTCTCATTTTCAACCAAAATAGACAAAATATTTTTCCTATTCAAGATATAGGTTTGTTAAAAGCAATTTCAAAAAATTACTCTACTTCTTATCCCCCGAATAATGACGAACTTGATATGTTTAAAGAGCGGTGGAATCCGTATTGCACTGTTGCCACCTGGTATATGTGGAGAAGTGTAGATCCAGTTCCAGTAGAATACTAGTCTTTATAGATGCGAATGAGACCCATCACATATCCCATCATTGGACGAGTTTTTACAGCCACAGAAATAAACTTTTTTACTTTCTTTAGCTTCAAATTTCAATGGACTAAACTCTGTACCTTTATGCGACCCATTACAAAAAGGCTGGTTATCACTAAGGCCACAAGTACAGTAATAGTAAGTTTTGCCACTCTCAACATCTACAGGGAATGGGGACTTTTGAACAATCTTTGCTTCCATATTACAAAAATAACCATATTTAAAAAAAAGTCAATGTTTTAGGGTGTTTATGTGGACATCATAGGTCCACAATTAAAATTTAAAATAATTA
>Ga0315316_10000229_pt1 | contig 34782 bp, 36 predicted proteins | sample M160m3416metaG_FD_203702 | JGI IMG/M metagenome (GOLD analysis project Ga0315316, IMG submission 203702) | Ammonia-oxidizing marine archaeal communities from Monterey Bay, California, United States - M1 60m 3416 | ecosystem: Environmental > Aquatic > Marine > Intertidal zone | place: USA... | reverse complement strand
GAAAAGTAACAAAAATTCCTTTAACTGCAAAAATAAGAAGTGGATGGAATGAAGAAAATGAAAATGCTGTTGAGTTTTCAAAAATGCTTGAAGAAGAAGGAATAGACGCTATAACGATTCACCCAAGAACTAGATTTCAAAGGTATCAAGGGACTGCAAAATGGGAAATTATAAAAAAGGTTGTTGAAAATGTCAAAGTTCCGATTACTGGGAATGGAGATATTAACTCATTTAATGATGCAGAATCTATGATTAAATTTACTAAATGCAACTCTGTAATGATTGGAAGAGCTGCAATCGGGAATCCTTGGATTTTTAATCCTAAATATCAAAAATCATCTATCAATGAAAAGCTCTCTATAATAACATCAGATGTATCCAAGCATATAGAATTTATGAAAGATTTTTTTTCCTATAGGAATGTAGATTTAAATATTAAAAAACAATTAGCCTATTATTCTAAAGGGTTTAAAAACTCAAAAGAATTAAGGCAAAGGATTTTTAGAACAAATGAAAAAATCGACGTCATATTTGATTTTTTTATAGAAAATCTCAATAAAAATTTTCAAACCACCGAGAGTAATTTTGAAAAAACATCAGTCTAGAAATCAAAATTTAAGGCCCACAACATCCAAAGTAATGGGTGCGGTGTTTTCTATGATGGGACATTATAATTTAGAAGGTAAAAATTTTCTCGATTTATATTCTGGAACGGGATCTATAGGATTTAAGGCTTTAGATTTAGGAATTCAAAATTGTTATTTTGTAGACATAAATCAAGAGTTTGTTCGACAAATAAAAAATAAACTAATAAAGTTAAATCTAGAAAACAGATCAACTGTAATTAAAGCAAATTGTGAAACCCAACTGAATAAAATCAAAGAAGTTTTTGATTTTATCTTTATTGATCCTCCTTATGATCAAAAACCTTTTGAAAAAATATTCGATCAACTAATTAACTATAAACTTGTATATGAAAAAACTAAGCTATTTTTAGAACATTCATCTAGAATAAAATTATCTGATGAGTATAAGATATTTAAAAAAGTACAAGAAAAAAAATATGGAGACACAATAATTTCTATATTTTCTTATTAAAAAGGAATCATGGTAAAAAGTATTTATCCTGGAACGTTTGATCCAGTAACTAGAGGTCATTATGACATTGTTGATCGAGCATCAAAATTATTTGATGAAGTTTCTATTTGTGTATATTCAGGATCAATAAAACAAGTAATTTTTAATGTAGATGAGAGAGTAGATATGATTAAGGAAGCTGTCTCAACACTAAGCAATGTTAATGTAATAAAGTTTGATAAATTAACTGTCAGTTTAGCTGAAGAAATAGGAGCCAGTGTAATTATTAGAGGATTAAGAATTGGTGCAGATTTTGAATATGAAAGAGAAATGGCTTTAACTAATAGAGAAATGAATTCAAAAATAGACACAGTTTGTTTGATTTCATCTTTAAAATACCAATATGTTAGTTCAAGTAGAGTAAAAGAAATAGCATTATTAGGTGGAGATGTTAGTTCTCTTGTTCCGGACCATGTTTTATCCCCTTTTATGAAAAGAATAAAAAAATCCGTTTAAAAAATCAAAGTAATTTGATGTGTAAATAACATAGAATTTATTTATTGGAGGAAATATGAATATTATTGAAGAACTAAAAGGGTTAGAAAAATTAATAAGTGATTCCACTTCGTTAATACCTGGAAAAGGTTTAGATAAATCTAAAGCTGTTGATATTATCAATCAAGTCATATCAGGATTACCTATTGAGCTTGATGAAGCAGGAATGGTTACTAGACAAAAAGAGGCTATAATTGATCAAGCTGACAAAGAAGCTGCAAGAATTAGGAATTATGCCGATGAAGAATCTTCTACAATGAGAGAAATAGCTAAACGTGATGCGGCTACAATACTTTCTGACGCAGAAGAAAAAGCGGAGGAGATGATTCAAGAGACTTCTATTGTTGAAGGTGCTAATAAAAAATCTGAAGAAATTATAAACGATGCCCAATCTCAATCAGAAAACATTGTTTTAAATGCTCAACAAGAATCAAGCAGAATGCTTGATGAATCTGAGCAAATTTCCACTGACAGAAGAGATGGCGCTGATAATTATGCTAAAGAAGTTTTATACGCTCTAGAAGAAAGAATATCTACAATTTTAAGTCAAGTTAGAAGTGGCTTAGATTTGCTTGATGATCCTTCAGAGAATGAAAATATTACTATGGAGCAAAACCAATAGGTTTATCTCCCATAATCATCCTCTAGCCTTTCAATATCATCTTCGTCTATATAATCGCCGATTTGGACCTCTATTATTTCTAATGGATCTATTTCAGATATATTTTCTATTCTGTGAGCTATAGTGCGTGGAACACTCGCTGATTCACCTTTTCCAAGAACAGTTTGCTCTTTTCCTATAGTAACTTGAGCTGTTCCTCTAGCAATTATCCATTCTTCATCTCTATGTTTATGAGTTTGTAGTGATAATCTACTTTTTGGTTTAACTGTTAATCTTTTTGATTGATATCCTGGCCCTTTACAAAGAATTTCAAAACTACCCCAAGGTCTTTCAGTTTTACTTTCTTTTTTATTTGAGCCAAAATTAATTGGATTTTGTACCATTTTTATTTATTTTTATTTTTATGATAATTTATTTTTATTTTATGATAAAGTTTTTCTAAGCAATTTAATATTTGGAGTTGATATGTCTAGGCTAGCAAACAAAGTCAGTATTATAACAGGAGGAGCATCTGGTATAGGAGAAGCTATTTCTAATGTTTTTTATAAAGAGGGCTCTAATATATGTGTAATAGATAATAACACCGATAAATTAAATCTATTTGAAAAGAATATTAATTCTAAAAATAATCTTTTAACTTTTTCATTTGATGTTTCTGATGAATTAAGGTGGAAAGATTGTATATCGAAAGTTTTAAACAAGTGGGGCAAAATCGATGTTTTAGTAAATAATGCTGGAATGTCTTTAAGGTCAAATTTTGAAGAAATGAAAAGAAAAGATTGGGATAAAGTATTTGCAGTAAATTCTACTGCTGTAATGCTTGGAACTCAGAATGTAATCGGTAATATGAAAAAGAATAAATCAGGGTCAATTATTAATGTGTCATCAATTTTTGGATTAGTGGGGAGTGCTAGAAGTTCAACTGCGTATCATGCATCCAAGGGTTCTTCCAGGATATTTACGAAAACCATTGCAGCTCAATATGGAAAACATAACATAAGATCAAATTCTATACATCCTGGATTCACAGACACTCCTATGACAGAAGATATCCATTCTATTGAAGAAGTAAGAAAAGAAAGATTAGCTATGACTCCAATGGGAAGATTAGGCAAACCTGAAGACATTGCTTATGGTGCCCTTTATTTAGCTTCTGATGAATCCTCTTGGGTAACTGGTTCGGAATTAGTTATTGATGGGGGAGAAACCTGTTGGTAAATTATCGTTTTTCCTCCCATTCGGATTTTAAAATAGAATAAAAAACTACATCTCTTCTTTTATTTTGGGAAATTATATGTTTTCTAAAAATTCCCTCTTTTTTCATGTTCATTTTTTTCATAACTGCTTGAGACGGAGTATTTCGTAAGTCTGTTTGTGCGAAAATCTTTTCAAGTTTCATATCTTCGAATCCGTAATTTATTACTCTTGTAACTGCTTCAGGAATTATGCCCATACCCCAATGATCTTTGGATAATGAATAACCTATTTCAGCTGTTTTGTTTTTCATTTCTATATAAAGGCCTACTCCTCCTACCATTTTGTTATCAATTAGTATAGAAAATCTTGCATGTTCTTCCCAATTAGAATTCACTGCCTTTTGAACAAATTCTTTAACGCTTTCCTTAGTATGAAAGTCTAAAAACCTATGCCATTCTTGATCAATTGAATAGTTTTGAATAATTTGTAAGTCACATATTTCAATAGGCCGTAAAGTTAATCTTTCAGTTTTTATATAATTGGGTTTTTTTGTAGACATATAAATAAAAAGTAATTTTAAATCAATAATATTAAATAATAAACCAACCTTGAAGTGAAAATCTACTTAGGCTCATACAAAAAAAAGTTATAAAATGATTAAATACAAAAAAAGTTAGATTTATGGAAAACCTTTCAGAAGACAGAATTATAAAAGATAGAATAGAAAAACTTGAAAAAATAAGAAAATTAAACATCGATCCGTATCCAAGTAGATGGATAAGTGATAGAAAATCTATAAAAAAAATTCTTGATATTTTCATTGAAAATGAAGAATCTGAAAATGATATTTCTTCAGATTCTTTTTCTATATCAGGCAGAATTATGGCAAAAAGAGGAATGGGTAAAGTTGTTTTTTTTGATCTGAAAGATCAATCTGGAAAAATTCAACTTCACTACAAAGATGAAGATAATGAAATTTCAAAAGAATTTTTAGACCTTTTGGATATAGGAGACATAATTGGTGTTGATGGAGTTATTTTTAGAACTAGACGTGGAGAAATCACTCTGGATTTAAAAAAAATAGTTTTATTAACTAAATCAATAAGACCTTTGCCAGATAAATGGTCTGGTTTAAAAGATAACGAAATAAGATATAGACAGAGATATTTAGATTTAATTTCAAATGATGAATCTAAAAAAATAGCCATAAAAAGATCAAAAATAGTTTCATCTGTTAGAAATTTTATGAATAATAGAGGATTTCTTGAGGTAGAAACACCAATATTAGTTGATATTCCAGCTGGAGGAAGAGCTATACCATTTGAAACCTTTCATAACACACTTGATAAAAACCTTTTTTTAAGAATCGCTACAGAATTACACCTTAAAAAACTTATTGTTGGAGGTATAGAAAAAGTTTATGAAATAGGAAGATTGTTTAGAAATGAAGGGATAGATCATGACCATAATCCCGAATTTACTACCATGGAGTCATACGAATCTTATGAAGATTACAATACTGTAATGAAAATGGTTGAAGACCTTGTTTCGTTTGTGGCAGAAGACGTAAATGGTACAACTAAAATTAAAATATCTGAAAATGAATATATTGATTTAGCCCCACCATGGGACAGAATTGATTTAAGGAAGACAATAATTGAAAATACAGGTATAGATTTCTTAGAATACAAAAATAGTGATTTATTATCTTCAAAAATGATTGAGAAGGGATATGTTGCAGACCCAAAAGAAGCTTGGGGTGTTTTGTTAGATCGGCTTATTTCTCAAGGTGTTGAGACAAAATTAATAAAACCTACTTTTTTACTTGATTATCCAATAGAAATGTCTCCTCTAGCGAAATTAAAACCTAGTTCTAAAGAAATTGTTGAAAGATTTGAAGCTTTTGTTTTGGGTCATGAATTAGCTAATGCATTTTCTGAATTAAATGACCCCATTGATCAAAGAAACAGATTTATTGAACAAGAAAATCTTAGAAAAAATGTTGGAGATCAAGAAGCAGATAGGCTTGATGAAGACTTTTTAGTTTCTATTGAGCATGGAATGCCACCTACTGGTGGACTTGGTATTGGCATAGATAGATTGGTAATGTTATTAACAGAACAAGATCAAATAAGGGAAGTTTTATTGTTTCCGCAGTTAAGGTCAAGAGAATAGTGTTAAATATAAAAAAAATTATAGAAAATAAAGAAGTATATCTAGAGGGACTTTCGAGCAGAGGATATGATGTTTCGAATCTAGATGAAATTATTTCTTTAAATAATTCTAGGGGAAAATTGATTACTGATGGAGATAAAAAAAGGGCACAGAGAAATGAAATTTCAAAAAATATAGGTAATGAAAAAAGAAAACCTACAGATGAGGAAACCTTTTTTATAAAAAATCTATCAGAAGAATTGAAAAATATTGATAATCATTTATCTAAAATCAATGAAAGCATAAAAACTATTATGCTAGATATTCCCAATCTTCCTCATGATTCTGTTCCTGTAGGAAAAGATGATTCAGCAAATGTAGAAATAGATATTAAAGGCTCTCCAAAGCAAGAAGAATTCATTATACCTCATTGGGATATTGGTCCTGACAAGGATATTTTAGACTTAGAAGCAGGTGCAAATATTTCAGGAGCAAGGTTTTTTGTTTTGAAAGAAAAAGGAGCTAGACTACATAGAGCGTTGATGAATTGGATGATGGATACTCATACGGATGAATTTGGCTATTCTGAAATTGATCCCCCGTATTTAGTAAAAGAAGAAACAATGATAGGTTCAGGAAATCTTCCTAAATTTAGGGATAATTTATATAGAGACGAAGAAACTGATTTATGGCTTATACCTACTGCTGAAGTTTCATTAAATGCACTACATCAAGGAAAAATTATACCCCCTGATATGTTGCCTTTAAGTTATGTTGCTAGGACTCCAAGTTTTAGAAAAGAGCATACTTCAGCTGGAAGGGACATAAGAGGAATTAAAAGAGTTCATCAGTTTTTTAAGGTAGAAATGTTTAAGTTTGTAGAACCTGAAAATTCAATGCAGCATCTAGATAAAATGATTGATCATGCTAGAACTTTATGTGATAGATTAGGATTGGCCTCAAAACTTATTCAATTGGCCACTGGAGATATAGGTTTTCAATCAGGAATTACTTTTGATATTGAAGTTTGGGCACCAGGATCAAAAGAGTGGCTTGAAGTTTCTTCGATTTCTAACTGTTTTGATTTCCAAACAAGAAGAAATAATACAAGATATAAACAAACTCAATCTTCACCAACATCATTTCCTCATACTTTAAATGGATCTGGATTAGCTTTACCAAGGATATGGGTTGCCATAATAGAAAATGGTCAACAGCCAGATGGAACTATAAAAATTCCTGAGGTACTAGTACCTTATACTAGATTTGAATCAATTTAACTTTCTCTAATATAATTTATTTTTTTTGAAACCTCAAAAGACCTTTGGTATTGAACAGGCCATTTTTCTATTTGCCCTTCAGCATAAAGACTCCAATATGGATTTCTTAATAATTCTCTGCCAAGGAATATAATATCTGCATCACCTTTATCTAAAATTTCTTCAGCTTGATTGTTCTCAGTAATTAGTCCTACTGCTCCAGTAAGTATTTCAGCTTTTTCTCTAATGCTTTTTGATAAAGGTACCATGTATCCAGGCTTTAGTTCAATTTTTTGCTCAGAATAATTTCCTCCTGATGAGCAATCAATCATATCTACACCAACATTTTTTAGTTTTTTAGAGAATTTTATGGAAGAATCAATATCCCAGCCTTTATCATGATATTCAGTTACAGAGATTCTTGCAATTAAAGGGATTTCTTCTCCTATTTCTTTTCTTATTCTTTTTGCAATTTCAACTCCAAAAATTGTCCTGTTATCAAAGTTTCCTCCATATTCATCTTCTCTTGTATTTGAAATTGGTGATAAAAATTCATGAGCTAAATACCCGTGTGCTAGATGAAGCTCTATGCATTTGAATCCTGCTTTGACCGACCTTTTTGCAGCTGAAACAAATTTTTCAATAAGTTTTTCAATTTCATTGGACGATAGTTCTTCTGGTACTTGAGATTCTTCATCAAATGCTATTGCGCTAGGACCTTTAGGAACCCATCCGCCATCTTTTTTTACTATTTTACCTCTACCTTGCCACGGTCTTTTAGTTGAAGCTTTTCTTCCTGCGTGGGCTATTTGGATTGCTGGAGTCGATCCTTGAGAAGTTATAAAATCTGTAATTTCTTTTAGACCAGAAATATGTTCATCTTTCCATATACCTAGATCCCATGGACTAATTCTTCCTTCGGGCTCTACTGCGGCTGCCTCAGTCATAACTAAACCCGCACCTCCAACGGCCCTCGAACCTAAGTGGACCATATGCCAATTGTTTGAAAATCCATCTTCAGAAGAATACTGACACATAGGAGAAACCCATGATCTATTTCTAATATTCTCTTCTCTTATTTTGATTGGTTCAAATAATTTACTCATCTTTTACTCCGTTATATTCTTCCATAGCTGTTTTAGTTCCTTTTTCGATAATACTTATACAAGCCTCAGCAGCTTCAATACAACTATTATTGACTAATTCAAAATTTTTTACTTTAGAAAGTACAAATTTTATTTGATCTTCATTTTGATGAGGTTTTCCTACCCCGACCTTGAGCCTTAAAAAATCTTCTGTTCCTAGATGATTTATAATTGAATTTAATCCATTATGTCCACCACTACTTCCTTTTCTTCTAATCCTTAGTCTTCCTTCTTCTAGCTTTATATCATCAGAAATAACTATAGTCTTTTCTAAGGAAAATTTTTCCTTTTGAAGTAGATCTTTCATAGCTATCCCAGAGTTATTTACGTAGGTTGAAGGATATATTAGATAAATACTGTATTCATCTAAATCTAACCGTATTTCAATATGATTTTTCTCATTCTTTTCGTATTGTTTATTTACAGAAAATTTTTTCTCTAAAATATCTAAAACCCACCAAGGGACATTATGTTTTGTTTTTTCATATTTTTTATCAGGATTTCCTAGACCTAAAATTATCCAATTATTCATATTTCTTTCTAGTTTGAAATCAAATTTAAAAAATCTGATATATTTATTATTTCAACATTATTATTTTGAGCATCTTCTAATTTTGATCCTGGGTTAGTTCCCAATATCAAATTATCTGTTTTAGATGATACTTTGCTTGTAACTTTTCCACCATTGTCTTTTATTATAGATTCAATATCATTTCTGCTATATTCATCAAAGGAGCCTGTAACAACAAATATCTTTCCCACTAGTGAGTTTGAAGAGGACAGTTTTTCTTTAATTTTTGTTCCAATATTTAGCGCTATAAAATTCTGGATTAGACGAATATTTTTATCTTCTTCGAACCATATAATTATTTTTTTAGCGACTATAGGACCTATTCCATCTATATTTTCTAAAAAATCCTTAAAACTATTTTGATCTTTTGAATATTCTTTTATTTCAATTAAATTTGGAATTTTTTCAGTTATTAAATCGGCTATTTCTACACCCACTCCTTCAATACCAAAAGATGTTAACAAATTACTAAAAGATTTTTTCTTTGAATTCTCTATGCTTTCTAATAATTTATCTACACTTAATGCACCAAAACCTTCAATATCTAATAATTCACTTTTTTTATTTTTTAGTAAATAAATTTCATCAAGACTAGTAATAAGTTTTTTATTAAACAAAATACTACAAATTCTAGAACCTAAACCTTCTATGTCCATACAGTTTTTCGAAGCAAAATATTGTAGAAGTCTTTCAAATTTATTAGGACAAGATGAATCTATACATCTTACGGATACTTCATCTTCTGAGTGAAGTAATTCGCTATTACATGGATCAGGACAAAATTTAGGGAATGTGAATTTCTCTGAATCTGAATCTCTTTTGTTCTTTTCGGAAACCTTTAATATTTGAGGAATAACTTCACCTGCTCTTTGCAATTTAACAATATCTTTTTCTCTAATATCTTTTCTTTCAATTTCATCTCTATTATGAAGGGTTGCTCTACTTATCTTAACTCCATCTATATATACAGGCTCTAATTCTGCCCAAGGCGTCAATACTCCTGTTCTTCCAACATTAAAGTTTATTTTTTTAATTTTTGTTTCAACTATTTCAGGAGGGAATTTATAGGCAGTGGCCCATTTTGGAGTTCTTCCTGTACTTCCAAGTTTATTTTGAATTTCAGTATTATCTATTTTTATTACAATCCCATCTGTTCCGTAATCTAGATCAAATCTACTTTTAGACCATAATTCTATGTATTCAAATAGTTCTTTTTTATTGTTTATTTTTTTATAATTTTTATTTGTTCGAAACCCTAATTGTTTCATTTTTATTAAAGATTCATACTGAGAATCAAAGATTTCTTTGCCATCTAAGTTATACAAGCTATAGAAAAAAATATCTAAAGGTCTTTTAGCTGTTTCTTTAGGATCTAATTGTCTAACGGAACCAGAGGCAGCATTTCTAGGGTTAGAAAAGGTACTTAACCCATTAGATTCTCTTTCAGAATTAAACTTATTAAATTTAGAATTTGGGAAGTATATTTCTCCTCTTACTTCTATTCCATTAGTATCTTCTATTGAAAGAGGAATAGATCTAATTGTTTTAACATTGTTTGTTATCTCTTCTCCTTCTACTCCATTTCCTCTTGTTGCTCCTTGGAACATTTTTCCATTATCGTACTTTACTGAAACTGCCAAACCATCTATTTTGAGCTCACAAACTAATGGAAATATATCTTTATCTGCAGCTTTTGAAGTTTTTTCAATCCAGTCTTCCATTTCTTCTGCCCCAAATACATTAGACAAACTAAGCATAGGAATTGAATGTGTAACTTGATGGAATTCTAAAGTTGGATTTGATCCAACTCTTTGGGTTGGAGATTCGGAAATAATTAGATCGGAATGATTTTTTTCTAGCTCTATAAGTTCAGTGAATTTTTTGTCATATTCAAAGTCTGATAAAGAAGGGGACTCTTCAATGTAATATTCTTTATTAGCATCATTTAGCTTTTTTCTAAGAATTTCTATCCTGTTTTTAATTTCTTTAGACGTCATGAAAAATATAAATTGTTCTTATTCAAATTATAGATTTTATTAGTTGCTATTACTATGTTTTTCGGAAAATTATTGACATAGATTTATACTGTATGAATAGCATGAGTCTATATATTTATCCCAATGATTTTCGGCTATAAAAAAGACAAACCTATTTAATATGAATCAAATTGATATAAGAAAAAAAACTAAAACTAGAAAATAAATTATTCTTTCTGATATTCTAGTTGGTATACAATACTTCTATATACAAATTATGGCTCATTTAAGACCTTTTAAAGGTATCAGATATAATCAAGAAATTTCAGGGGACCTTACTAAAAATGTGTGTCCTCCGTTTGATAGTATACCCAAAAATTTACAAGAAAAGCTTTATGAGATTTCTGATTATAATACAGTTCGATTGGAATTAGGTATAAGAGGAATGTATGAAGACCCATATTTTTCTGCAGCTGAGATTCAGAATTCGTGGATGAAAAATGGAGTTCTCAATCAGGATGATGCTCCTTCTATTTATGTAACAGAAGAAGAGTTTAAATTTGGGAATCAAATTATTACTAGAAAAGGTTTTATTTGCGCAATAAAAGTTGAAGAGTATGAAAATAAAATAGTAATTCCTCATGAAAAAACTAGAGAGGAATGGGTAGAAGACAGGCAAAAATTGATGGAAGTTGCAAAATCAAACTATAGCCCATTACTTTGTCTTTATGAGGATGATTCAAGGGAAACTATTGCCAATTTAGTAAAGTCGATATCAGGGAAAAAACCTTACATTGATATTGAGCCGGATAATTTGCAAAAAATAAAAGTATGGAGAGTTACTGATAAGGGAACTATTTCTTTAATAACAGATAATTTCAATAAATCTAAAATATATATTGCAGATGGACATCATAGATATGAAGCTGGGTTGAGATATCTATCAAAAATAAAAAAATATAGAACCATAGAAGAAAATGAATCAATAAATTATAGAATGATTCAACTTATTTCTATGAATGAACCAGGTTTAGTAACTCGTTCGTATCATAGATATATAAAATCAGATAAAAACATATCTAAATACATAAATGAAATTATTTCTGACGAAAATATTTTACCTATAGAAAAAAAAATTTCTCTTGATGATACAAAATACCTTCAGTCTTTCTATCAATCAATTTTAGAAAATAATAATCAAGATGTTATTAGATTTGGAATCATTATAAAAGATCGAGATAATGTGACTTCATATACTTATTCAAATAATAATACTTCAAAAAACAATGATTATTCATTTTTACATGATAATTTTATTCAAGAAAAACTTGACAAACAAATTGAAGAGAACATTGCTTTTGAAACAGATCTTGATGAAATAAAAAACCAGTTAAGAAATAACAACAAGATAATAGTTTTCATTATGAGACCTATACCCATGAAAGATTTTGTAAAAACTGTAAAATCAGGAGAGGTATTGCCTCCAAAAGTGACTAATTTTTTACCAAAACCTCCAGCTGGATTAGTTTTCCAAAACCTTGAAGGGGATCTCTAAAATATTAAACTATTTTATTAATAGATTCGCTAATATAACTTATATTTTTACTAGTTATACCAGCTATGTTGACTCTTCCTGAATCAACTATATAAATTGAATACTCGCTTCTTAATTTCTTCACATCTTCAGTGTTAATGCCACTAAAACTAAACATACCTTTTTGGTCAACTATAAAGGAAAAATCTTTTTTGCATTCTAATTCAATTAAATTTGAATTAAGTGATATTCGCATTTTTTTTATTCTGTTTCGTAAAATACTTAAGTCTTTTATCCATAAATCTTTTAGATAGTCATCATTTAGAATAATCTTTACTATTTCAGATCCATGGGCTGGAGGATTTGAATATATTGTCCTTGCTGTTTTTTTTAATTGACTTAATATTATTTCAGATTTTTTTTGGTCATTGGTTTTATAAATTAGACATCCAACTCTTTCACTATATAATCCAAAATTTTTAGAATAACTTGAACAAATAAAAATATCATCTAGTTTTTCACAAAGTTTTCTTACTCCTGTTGCGTCTTCATCAACTCCATCGGCCAGACCTTGATATGCAAAATCGCAAATTGTAATTATTTTGTTTTTTTTCAGTACGGACCCTAATTCGTTCCATTGATCATCTTCAAGATCACATCCAGTTGGATTATGGCAACATCCGTGTAAAACAATAATATCTCCAGAAGGTATTTTTTTTACACTATCTATCATTCCTTCAAAATCAACAATATTACTAGTTTTATCAAAGTATTCATATTCATTGGTTTTAAATCCAGATGCTTCAAAAATAGGTTTATGATTTGGCCATGTAGGATTACTAAACCACACAGTTGATTTAGAAGAAAAATTCATAAGAAATTCTGAAATTAGTTTTAGTGCTCCTGTTCCTCCAGGAGTATTAAGACCAATTGGATAAAAATTATTTTCATTTAATAGTTTTTCACCCATTATCATATCTATTGATTTCAATAGAAATTCTTTGTCTCCATCTATTGGTTTATATGATTTAGAAATATTCATATCCAATAAGATTTTCTCAGCTTCAAGAACAGATTCAAAAGTGGGAGTTTTACCAGTATCATCTTGGTAAACTCCAACTGCTAAATTTACTTTTTTAGGATTTTGGTCTTTATTGAATTCATCAGTTAATCCTAAAATAGGATCTTCTGGCGCTTCATTTATATTTTCAAAAAACATAGTATCCTCAATCAATTATTTTTTTAATTTTAAACAAAAAATAATTTTTTAACTCCTAATTCAAAGAATTTATTTTATTCTTCAGAGTTTTCAGATTCACTAGATTCAGAATCAGCACCCTCTTCACCTTCAGCACCTTCTTCACCTTCAGCACCTTCGACTGCTTCAGTAACAACCTCTTCTTCTTGAACTCTAGGTGGTTGAATCCATGCAATTTGAGCTTCTTCATCCGAAGTCAAAATGGCTCCTTTAGGGATGTTTAAGTCTTTTGCTAAGACAGACATTTCTAAGTTTTCTAATGTTGAACAATCTGCTAATAATTCTGAAGGAATTTCAAGTGGCTTGGCGAGAATTGTAACTTCATAAACACCTTGAGTTACAACACCAGCTCCACCTCTAGTACCTGGAGCATCTTCTTGATTTGTAAGGGACACTGGAACTTGAACTTCAATTTCTTTCTCCATATCGACTCTAAGAAAGTCAACATGAACAAGCACATCTGTTACGGGGTGTCTATCTACATTTCTTACTAAAGTGTAAGTTTCATCTTTTCCATCAATAGTTATTTTAATAGGAGTTGTGTAACCAGCTGATTTTAGAGTCTTGTATAAGGTATCTTCTTTTACTTGCAAGCTTATAGAATCCCCTAGACCATACATGTTTACAGGTACTACACCAGATGATCTTAGAGCTTTGTTTTTCTTTCCAAAAGTACTTCTTTTCTCTGTTTTTAATATTATTTCTTCAGCCATTACTTTTCCAATTTTTATATATCTAAATTAAGCCAACTATTCAATTGTATAATTTTTTTAAAGCCATATAACTTGAAAACCCTCAAAAAACAACTATTTAATATAAATATGCTAGTATATAGATATGTTAATTCCAATGAAAATAGATTATGCATTAAGAATGTTGGTCTACCTTTCAATAAATAAAGACAAAGGTCTTATTAAAACTGAAGAGGTCTCTAAAGATCAAGGTGTTCCCTTAAAATTTCTCCAAAGAATTTCTAATGAATTACAAAAAGAAGGAATTATTGAATCTAATAGAGGGCCTTTAGGAGGGCATAAACTAAAAAAACATCCAAAAGATTTATTTGTCTCAGATATTATCAAGCTTTTAGATTATACCCTTTCTCCTATTGAATGTATTCATAATGAAGACGTTTGTATTCATTCAGATAAATGCAGTCAGAGAGAATTGTGGATTGGTGTTGAATCAGTGCTTTTAAATCACCTAAGTAAAATTTCAATTGAGGATTTATCTGATAGACAATCAAAATTGAACGAAAAAGATGTTTCATTTATCTAGACTTTATAAACTTAGTTAATTTTTTTGAAAGGTGCTTCTTTGAAAAGAGTTGGTTTTATCCTTAAGGTACGCGAAAAATATATCGAAGAATATAAAATTCACCATAATAATGTTTGGCCTGAAATGAAATCGGCATTATCCAGGAATGGTTGGAATAATTACTCCTTATTTATGAGAAAAGATGGCCTAATGTTTGGTTACTTTGAGGCTAAAGAATCTTTCCTTGATTCTTTAGAAGAAATGTCAAAAGAAGAAATAAATACAAAATGGCAAGATTTAATGTCTCCTTATTTTGAAATTCCTGAAGGAGCTGCGCCTGATCAATCAATGCTTGAATTAGAAGAAGTTTTTCATTTAGATTAATGAAATTATTATGAGGAGTAAAAATGAGATTAAAAAATAAAAATGCTTTAATTACAGGAAGCGGAAATGGTATAGGAAGATCAATAGCAGAAGTTTTTGCAAAAGAAGGCGCTAATGTCATTGTTGCAGATATTGAAGAAGACGCAGGTTTGAAAACAGTAGAAAATATTGCTAAACAAGGTGGGAAAGCGGTATTTGTAAAAGTTGACACATCTAACATATCTTCAGTAAAAACTATGATTGAAAGTTCTATAAAAGAATTTGGAGATATAAATATTTTAGTAAACAACGCAGCCGCATTTGTGTTTGGGAAAATAGAAGATATTACAAAATCTGATTGGGATAAGGTTTTAGGTGTAAACGTTATAGGTTATGCGAATTGCGTTAGTCAATCTTTGGATTCTTTGAAAAAAAATAGAGATAGTAATATTATAAATATCGCTTCAGTTTCATCTTTTATTGCTCAACCGGAATTCGTTCCATACAATACCTCTAAAGGAGCTGTGATACAACTTTCTAAGTGTTTAGCAATGGATCTTGCAAAATATAAGATTCGTGTGAATTCTATTTGTCCAGGTTCTATCAGAACTAGAGCAACAGACCAACATATAAAATCTTTAGGTCTTGATCCTGAAAAAGCATACACTGACTTTGGAAATGATGCTCTGCTAAAAAGAAATGGAGAACCAGAAGAGATTGCATATGGGGCATTGTTTTTAGCTTCTAACGAAGCTTCATATATTACAGGAACCCAGTTAGTAATTGATGGCGGTGCAACAATTGATTGAAGATGATTTTGTATTTATTGATTCCCATGTTCACTTTTATGACATGAATCACCCAAAGTTGCATTATGCCCATTGGCAACCAGATGAAGATTTACCTTTGAAAGAACTTGGAACAAGAAATTACCTTGCTAAAGATTTCTTATATGATGCTAAAAAATTAGGTATGAAAAAAGCGATTCATGTTCAAGCGGCAATTGGTTCAAAAGATCCAGTCGAAGAAACAAAGTGGCTAGAAGAAGTTTTTCTAGAAACAGGAATCCCAAGTGCAATAGTTGGGCATGTAGATTTAAGATCGCCTAATGCAAGAGAAATTATTGAAAAACATTTGCAGTATGAACATTTTAAAGGCATAAGAGATTTTTCATATGGAGATTATTTGATAAATAAGGATTTTAGAAAAGGCTTCAAGTTACAAGAAGAGTATGGGCTAATTTCAAGTATTGCTGTTAGATGGGAAGAAATGGAAAAACTTGCTGATCTTGCCAAGTCATTTCCAAACATAATTATAGTTTTAGATCATGCAGGAAATCCTGATTATCGTACCAGGGAATATTATGGTAACTGGAAAAATGCTATGTCTAAAATTTCAAAAATGGAAAATATTATTTGTAAAATATCAGGTCTTGGGATGGGAGATCATGATTGGACAAAAGATTCTATTGCTCCCTATGTTGATATATGCATGGAGTTATTTGGGATTTCTAGAACTATATTTGCAACTAATTGGCCTGTAGATAGTCTTTACAGTGATTATGCAAAAGTAATTAATTCTTATAAAGATTTAACAAAAAATTTATCAAAAGACGAGAAAGAAGCGTTTTTTTTTAAAAATGCAGAGGCTATTTATAAAATTTAATATTCAATACTTGTTTTAGGTCCACCTTCGTCATTTAGATCATCCCACATTGATAATGGTGATGCAGCTTGAACCCCAGCATCAACAGGAAGAACAACACCTGTTATCCATTTTGCTTCATCACTAGCTAAATATACAACAGCCCATCCCACATCCCATGCCGTTCCTTCTGTACCTAAAGGTCCTGCTTTTCTTCTTAGGTCTCTCCATTCGTCATCCATTTTTTTGAATCTATTTGGAAAAGCTCCATAAACATGCCCAGGCGCTACACAATTAACTCTAATATTTTGTCTCCCGTGATGAACAGCCATAATTCTAGAAAGATGAGAGATAGCTGCCTTAGAAATTGAATAGGGGACATTCCTCGTTGAACCTGCTTGTGTTCCATCAATTGAAGAGACATTTATTATGGAACCTCCTCCAGATTTTTCCATTGCAGGGATTGCATATTTTGAACCCATAACCGCACTTTTCATATTGAGGTCTATTGATCTATGCCAATCTTCTTCTTCTATTTCTGTGACCATTCCACCACCTGGACCACCTACATTATTAAATAATATATCAAGTTTCCCGAATTGTTTAACTGATTCATTAATCATAGCTTCACAATCTTTTTCAGAGGTTACATCTCCAATAAAAATCTTTCCGATTCCGCCTTCTTTTTCTATCACATCCAAAGTTTCTTCGGCTCTTTTTATATCGATATCACAAAGTAAAATTTTTGCACCTTCTCTTGCCATTAGTATTGCTGTAGCTTGTCCTGTACCAGCAATTTCTCCTCTGGTACCTGCACCTGTAACTATTGCTACTTTTCCTTCAAGTCTTTTTCCAGATGGCATTTCTTTACTCCTAGAATATAAATTTTATGATTTTATTTTTATATTTATTTATAATTTAATCAATATAAATTTTATCTTTTTTATATATAATGAGTTTATGAATTATTTAAACACAATTTTATTTGACTGTTGCAATAGTAAGCGTTCGAGCTATTGATAATTTAGTTTAATAATTGTTCGGACCCCCAAATTAGGGGGTTTTTTTTTAATAATATTTTGGAGAAAAAAATGTCAATAACACCTTTAAATCCATCACAAGTGGAAAGATATAGCAGGCATCTTATAATGCCTAATGTTGGAAGCAAGGGACAAAGAGCCCTTCTTGATGCAAAAGTTTTGGTCATTGGAGCAGGAGGATTAGGATCTCCTGTTTCGTTGTATTTAGCTTTAGCGGGAGTAGGGAATATAGGGATAGTAGATTTTGATGTAGTGGATGTATCTAATCTTCAAAGACAAATTTTACATACTGATTCAGATGTTGGTAAAAGAAAAGTTGAATCTGCGAAAGAAACGTTACTTGCCCATAACCCAGATGTAAATGTTACTATTCATGAGGAACCAATAAATTCTTCTAATGCATTTGAAATTATGAATAATTACGACATTGTAATTAATGGAGCAGATAATTTTGCAACTAGATATTTAGTAAATGACGCTGCTTATTTACTAAAAAAGCCATTAGTAGATGGTGCTATATTGATTTTTGATGGTCAAGCAACTACATACATCCCAGGAAAAGGGTGCTATAGATGTATTTTCCCTGATCCACCACCTCCTGGTGAAGTGCCAAGTTGTGCAGAAGCAGGTGTAATAGGAGCTCTTCCAGGCTTAGTAGGGTCTATACAGGCACTAGAGACAATTAAGTTGATTCTAGAAGTTGGAGATCCATTAGCAGGAAGAATGTTGCTTATTGAGGCTTTAGGCATGGAGTTTAGAGAAATTAAAGTTAGGCAAAATCCAAATTGTAAATTATGTGGAAACAACCCTGAAGTTACAGAATTGATTGATTATGAGATATTTTGTGGTGTAAAAGTAGTTAACTAGTTTATGAGAACACAATTGAACATAGATAATTTTAGCATTGGACAGTTAAAAAATATTGGAAATACAAGCTTAGTAGATTTATCTTTACTGAGCCAAAATGATACTGTAAAAATTTACGCAAAATTAGAAAGCGAAAATCCTACAGGTTCTATAAAAGATAGAGTAGCAAAATGCTTGATTTTTGATGCAGAAAAACAAGGGAAACTCTCGCCAGGTCAAACTATTATTGAACCTACATCAGGAAATACAGGAATTGGATTAGCAATGATTGCTAAAATTAAAGGCTATAAAATGATAGCTGTTATGCCTGATTCAGTAAGTCAAGAAAGAATTTCTCTCTTGAAATCTTTTGGAGCAGATATAATTTTTTCTGAAGGCAAAGAAGGAACTAACGGATCGATTAAACTTGCACAAAAAATTTCAGATGAAAACCCTGAATATTTCATGCCATTTCAATATGGGAATCAAGCAAGTATAAAGGCTCATTACTATACTACGGGATTAGAAATAATCAAACAAATGCCTAGTATTACCCATTTTGTAGCAGGTCTAGGAACAGGAGGAACATTAATGGGTGTAGGAAAAAGACTAAAAGAATTTAATGATTCAGTTAAGGTTATTGCAACTGCTCCTCATCCCGATGATGTAGTTCAAGGATTAAGATCAATAGAGCATGGTTACATTCCACCAATTTTAGACTTAGATAAATTAGACGGAAGGATAATGGTTGAAGCAGAAGAATCTTTTTTTTGGACAAAAAAAATTATGGAAACACATGGTTTGTTTGTAGGAGTTTCTTCTGGAGCAACTTTGGCTACATGTGTGAAATTATCTAAAAGGCTTAAAAATTCAGTGATAGTTACTATATTTGCTGATGGTGGCTGGAAATATCTATCAAGCGGAATTTATGAGAAAGAATTTTCAGAGATATCTAATGCTATTAATGGAAAGGTATGGTGGTAAATGAACAATTTTTCAAATATAGAAAAAAATAAAATATTAAATCTTAAAATCAAAGAAATGAAAGAATTGATTTTCTCAGGAGAAATTAATTCTGAAGAATTAGTTTCTATCCATATAGATCAAATTGAAAAATTTGATTCTAAAACTAATGCAGTATGTACTTTTACTCCTGAACTTGCATTAGAAAATGCAAGAAAAATTGATAAAAATAAAGATTACAATAAGCCATTATCAGGAATTCCTATTCTTATAAAAGATTTAAATAAAACTGCAGGAATACGCACAACAATGGGTTCAAGAATTTATTCTGATTTTATTCCTGAAGATGACGATTTAGTTGTACAGAAAATAAAAGAATCAGGAGCTTTAATACTTGGAAAAAGTAACACTCCTGAGTTCGGAGCAGGTTCCCATACATTCAATGATGTTTTTGAAACAACATATAATGCATATGATCTTTCAAAAACTGCAGGTGGATCCAGTGGAGGAGCAGGAGTTGCCTTAGCTATGAGAATGATTCCTATGGCTCAAGGGAGTGATATGGGCGGATCATTAAGAAACCCTGCAGCTTGGAATAATGTTGTAGGATTTAGAACTTCTATAGGTACCATTCCACAACTACCTGCGGATATTACATATAATATGATGAGCGTTAATGGTCCAATGGCTAGAAATGTAGATGATATATCCATTCTTTTATCTTGCATGGCAGGATATAACAACCGAATAGGTAACAGTATTAATGAACCTTCAGAAAGATTCCTTGATATCAAATTGCCTGATCCAAAAAAAATAAAAATTGCTTATACTCATAATCTTGGAATTTATCCTGTTAGCCAAGACATAAAAAAAGCTTTTAGTAGTTCAATTGAAATTTTTTCTAAAATGGGATTTATTATGGAAGAATCTTTTCCTAATCTAGAGAATGTTGATAATATTTTTCAAACTTATAGGGCTTATACGTTTGCTAATGCTCATAAAGAACACATTGTAAAAAATAGAAACCTTATGAAAGACACCTTAATTTGGAATGTAGAGAAAGGGCTTGAATTAAAAGCAACAGATCTTGCGCTTGCTGAATCTCAAAGATCAATTATAGATCAAAATATAGCAGAATTTTTTGAAAAATACGATTTTCTTGTTTTGCCTTCGACTAGTGTTTTGCCCTTCGATAAAAACATTGAGTACATTAAAGAAATTGACGGAGTAGAGCTTGAAACATATATTGATTGGATGGGACTTTGTTATGCAATAACAGCTACAGGATGCCCAAGTATAAGTATTCCAGGAGGATTCATAAAAGGACTTCCTACAGGAATACAAATAGTAGGTAAAAAGTTGGATGACTTAAATGTATTGCGAATTGCGAAAATATTTGAAGAGGAAACTAACTTTTATAAAATTCAACCAAATTTAATAAATTAAGGAGAATAATTGTGATTGATTTTGCTGCGAATTTATCAATGCTTTATACAGAAAAAGATTTTATAAAGAGATTTAAATCAGCTTCTGAATTTGGATTTAAAGGTGTTGAGTATTTATTTCCATATGATTTCAAAAAAGAAGATATAAAAAATGAATTAGTTAATAATAGTCTAGAGCAAATATTATTTGATTTCCCTGCTGGTGATTTTGCTGGAGGAGATAGAGGAATAGCTATATTTCCTGATAGAAAATCTGAATTTCAAGAAGGAGTACAACAAGCTGTAGAATACGCGGATATATTAGAATGTAAAAGACTTACAGTTCTTGTTGGAATTGATAATGGTAAATTTACAACTAATGAATTGAATGAAACTCTGATTGAAAATTTAATTTATGCCTCTGAACAAACAAAGGATAAAGGGATTAATGTTTTAGTAGAAGCATTAAATTTAATTGATGCTCCGAACTATTTTGTTTCAACAACAAACCATTGCAAACAAATAGTTGATTCAGTAAATAAAGATAATGTAAAAATTCAATTTGATATGTATCACATGCAAATAATGGAAGGTGACCTAATAAGAACTTTTCAAAATAATAAATCTCAAATTGGGCATATTCAAATTGCAGATAATCCTGGAAGAAATGAACCTGGAACAGGTGAAATAAATTACAAAAATATATTTTCGTTTTTATCAGAAAACTATGATGGATGGATTGGTTGTGAATATAGTCCTTTCAATTCTACTGAAGATGGATTAGATTGGATTAAAAAACTAACGGAATAAAATGGTTAAATTAGAAGCAAATCTACAGTTTATGTTCAATGAATATGATCTGATTGACAGGTACGAACAAGCAGCAAAAGCGGGGTTTAAGGGAGTTGAGTTACAAGCACCTTATTCTCTTGAAATTGACCAAATAAATGAGAAACTCGAGAAATATAATTTGAAGCATGTTATTATCAATCTTCCAGTGACGGATCCTGATACTAATTTATCAAATATTGCATTAAGACCAGATAGAAAAGATCTTTTTTTAGAAAGATTAGATTTAGGATTAAGATATGCTTCAAATCTAGGTTGTTTAGGTATAAATACTGGAATTGGGACAAAACCTGAAGGGTTTGAAGATGAAGAAATATATCAAACATTAATTCATAATCAAAAAATTGCCTCCGAAAAATTATCAGAAAAAAATATCATGGCACTTATAGAGCCTATTAACATTGTTGATCAACCAGGTTTTTTTATAAATACATCAACTCAAGGGATTGAATTTTTAGAAAAATTAAACCATAAGAATGCTTATCTTCTTTATGATGTTTATCATATGCAAATCATGGAAGGGGATTTAGTAAGAACAATATCAAAACTTATAAATAAAATTGGGCATATTCAAATTGCAGATAATCCTGGAAGAAACGAGCCAGGTACAGGAGAAATAAATTATTCTAAAATTTTTCAGATACTTGATGAAATAGAGTATGAAGGATGGGTTGGTTGTGAGTATAAACCGTCTAAAAATACTCTAGATTCAATATCTTGGATTAATAATAATTATTATGAATAATAAGAACTGTAACTCCATATCAAATCTTATTTCAACCGTTTTTTTCATTGGTTATTTCCCATTAAGAGGAGGGGGAAGCTGGGCTGCTTTAGTTTGTTTGATATATTTTATTTTTTCAAAGTATATTTTAGTAGATATTTTTGATTTGAGTACGAATATTTTTTTTGTCATTAATTTAATAATATTATTACTTTATTTACCAATAGGTATTTTTGCTATCAACAGGACAATTACAGAAGACAATCCTGATCCTCATCATGTTGTTTTTGATGAGTGGGTAGGTATGTTTATACCAATGATGTTTATCGATTTTAATTTTATAGCTTTATTAGTCTCTTTTTTTATTTTCAGATTTTTTGATATTTTCAAACCTTTTCCAATAAATTTATTTGAAAAATTACCTAAAGCTTACGGAGTTTTGGGCGATGATATTATTGCTGGGATCTTTACGTTGATATGCATTATGATAATCCAAATATTTTACACATTCCCTTCATTGTAGAAAATTTATTACTTCTTTCTTATATTCTTTTGTTTTTTCTTCGTGAATATTATGTCCACAATCAAATTTTTTTATACTTAAATGCTTCATGTTATTCGTTATAAAATCTATTTCTTTTTTGATAATTACATCACCTGTTTTTTTTTCATTTCCTACAAATAAAAGTGTTTTAATATTTGAAATTTCCTTAATTATTTTTTCAGGATTGAAACCAATTAATGCTGATCCGTTTATAGTTTCTTCTAATACTCTGTAATCAAGGCGACTTAAATTTGAAGCAATATTTTCTATATTCTTAACATTTGATAATTTTGAGTTGTCTTTAAATATTTTTAATATTTCTTCTTTAGAATTATATGATTTTGCTAATGAGAGATTATAGTTGAACCTTTTGCTAATTCCTTCTTTTCCTGCTCTCCTATGATGAAAAAAAGGAGGGTCCTCTAAAATAATGCTTCTTATATTTTTTTGAGATAATGCAGCTACCTGAGAGGCAACACAGGCGCCTAAAGAGTGTCCCAAAATATCTACTGGAGAGCCTACTATTTCATTGATAAAAAAGTTTATATCTTGACTATATTCAGACCATTTATAACTATTCGAATGATCTGAATATCCGTGACCTCTGAAATCTATCTTATATACAGTTCTTATTTTACTTACTGCTTTATCTATTTCATTCCATGTATTTGAAGAACTAGTGATCCCATGAAGAAATATAATAGGGTTACCAATCCCAATTTTTTCATATGAAATCTTTTTATTGTTTATATTTAGGTATTTTTTCATTCTTCTATATAACTAACTAAAGCGTCTGAAAATTCCTTTGGGAAATCTCTATGAATATTATGACCAGATTTTTCCCAATTTAGTATTTCAATTTTAGGATTTAATTTATTAAGTTTTTCTAGTTTTTCTACAGAATTTATCCCGCCAAAATCTGGATTTGAATGATTTAATATTATTCTGCAATGTACTCTTTCATATATTTCTTCTATAGAAAAATCATCTTTGAATTTTCTTGGAACTTCTAATAAATAATTATCAGTTAACTTTCTAGCAGTAGCTATTTCTATAGGAATATCATCTCTCCAGTCAGGTCTTAGTTTTATTAAGTTTTTAATCGCCTCATCTAGATTTTTAGCTTTATCTATTGTTTCCGCAACTAACTTTCCTCTACTAGCTCTTCCAGTTTTGTCTACAGGTTGAGAGCCTAAAAATGGGTCTTCCAATATAACTCCAGAAACTTGATCTTTATTATGCGTAGCAACAGCAGAAACGATTGGACCTCCCAAAGAATGGCCAACAAGAAAAGTGTTCTTTAAATTAAGTATTTTTATAACTTCAGAAATATCCTTTGCCCAATTTGATCTTTTGTGATTGTCTAATGTTCTCCCTGACCTTCCAAATCCTCTCAAATCAACAGAAAAAACATTATAATTTTTAGGAATCAAGTCCATTATCTGTATCCAAGATTGCCAACGTTCTAAAAAACCATGAACAAAAAAAATATTAACTTTAGCTTTAGAATTTTGCCTGTAAGCTAAATTAATGGCTACATCATTAGTATGAATATATGATTCTTTGTACATTTAATAATAATTAGTATTAGATTCAATGAAATATTACCTTATCCTATTAATAAAAAAAATATATATGATAGTTTAAAAAAAATATATTAAGGAATCAAAAAATGAAAATAGAAAAAGTTGAATCTATTTTGTCAGGGAATAGTCATTTTGTAAGAATTATTACAGATAACGGCTTCGAAGGAATAGGGCAGTCTGCTTGCTGGGGATACATGGAAGCAACTCATTCTATTATTTCTAATTTTGAAGATTATTTAATAGGTCAAGATCCACTTAAAATTGAACATCACTGGCAATATTTATATAGAATGGGCCCATTTAAAGGATCTGTATTGACAGCTGCAATAAGTGCTATTGATATTGCATTATGGGATATTAAAGGTAAATTTTACTCTGCCCCTGTTTGGCAACTTCTTGGGGGTAAGTTAAGAGATAAGATTAGACTTCATCTTCTTATGGGTAATGATAGACCGGATGCAGCTGATCAAGGAACAACTGCTGAAGGGATAAGATTAAATGCAATAGATGCTGTAAAAGAAGGATTTACGGCTATAAAAATCGATCCTCTTCCTGATGGATATGAATCAATGTCATTGTCACAGCTAATAGCAGAAACTAAAGAAAATGTTTCTGCTTTACGTGAAGGTGCTGGGATTGAAGTAGATATTATTTTAGAAATACATAGAAAATTAAATCCAATGAATGCAATTGCTTTAGCTCAAGAATTGTTTGAATTTCATCCTTTGTTTTATGAAGATCCAATTCAAATAGATTCAATAAAATCACAATCAGAAATAGCAAAAAAAATTTCATTACCAATGGCTAATGGCGAAAGAATGCATACAATTTGGGAATTTAAAGAAATGTATGAAATAGGAGGAAGTCAATATGCTAGACCTGATGTAGGTTTAGCAGGAGGTATTACACATGTGAAAAAAATTGCTTCTATTGCTGAATCATATCATTCAGCAGTTGTAACGCATAACTACTTAGGACCTGTGATAACTGCTGCAGCTTGTAATATTGACACCTCTATTCCAAACTTTATTACACAAGAGTTTTCTACAATAGATGAAGCACCTATAAATAATTTAATCAAAACTGACTGGATAAGAAAAAATGGGTATATAAGTGTACCTGATTGTATAGGAATAGGGATTGAGGTAGATTTTGAAGAACTTAAGAAACAAAAATTTGAAACAAGGCTTCAAAAAAATATTCCAATTAGAACGGATGGATCAGTTGGTTATTCTGTATAATTTTACTCAGAGGTAATTATGGATGATGAAGAATATTATAAAAAAATAAGAAAAATCAATAGGGAAAATCTCTATAAACAAATAAATAAAAATAAATCAGATAAATGGGAAAATTTTGAAATTACAGGAAGATTAGAAGATAATGAAAAAAAACATGAAAAAGATAAATCAGATTAATTTTTTTAATGTTTCTCCAATTTTAGAAGGATCATCTGCATGATGAGCACCAGCTTTTTTTAGTATATTTATTTTCTCGCTAGCTAATCCCATTTTCCCACTTATAACTGCCCCAGCATGGCCCATTCTTTTTCCTTTTGGAGCGGTCGTTCCTGCAATAGTAAATACTACAGGCTTGCTAATATTATTTTTGATAAATTCAGCTGCTTGCTGTTCTTTTGTTCCTCCGATTTCTCCAATTAAAACAATGGAGTTTGTGTTTTTATCTTGCTCAAAAAATTCTAATGCATCTATAAAACTTGTACCATGTATTGGATCTCCTCCAATTCCAATACATAAAGATTGTCCAAAACCAGCATCTCCTATTTGGGAAATTGCTTCATAAGTAAGAGTACCTGATCTGGAAACTACTCCTACTTTTCCAACATTACAAATATCACCTGGAATTATTCCTATTTTTATTTTTAATTCAGGAGATATTATCCCAGGACAGTTAGGCCCAATTAATTTGGTCTTTTTACCTTTTAAGTAACTTTTTACTTTTACCATGTCATGAACAGGGATACCTTCAGTTATACATACTACTAAATCTAAACCTGCATCAATTTGTTCAATGATCGCATCAATAGCGAATGGAGCAGGAACGTATATGACGCCAGCATTGGCTCCTGTTTGGTGAATGGCATCTTTAACTGTTTCAAAATAAGGTATTTTGTTTTCAAATAATTGATCATTTCTATTTGGATGAACACAGGCAACAACATTAGTGCCATATTCTATTGACTTTTTTGCTTGAAAACTTCCGTCTTTGCCAAGCCCTTGTATTAAAACTTTTGTGTTTTTATTTAATAACATTTTTAATTTTCATTGCTTACTGAAGTTAAAAGTTCTGCAGCATGTCCTAAATTTTTTGCAATATGTATATCCAGATTTGAATCATTTAAAATCTTAAATCCTATATCTGCATTTGTACCTCTCATGCAGACAATAATAGGTAAATCAAAAGACGTCTCCTTTGCTGCCTCTACTACGCTTTCTGCTATAAGATCAGCTCTAGCTATACCTGCAAATAGATTAATAAGTAAATACTCAACTTTTTTATCAGAAACAAGTATCCTAAACGCTTCTTTGATTTTATCTTTATCTGTAGAACCACCAACATCTAAAAAATTTGCAGGAAAACATCCTGATTTTGTAGTTACATCCATAGTAGCCATAGCTAATCCAGCTCCATTAACTAAACAACCGACATTACCTTTATCTAATTTTACGTAAGCTAAATCAAAATCTTTTGCTCTTGTTTCCATAGGATTTTCTTGGTTTTTATCTCGCAACTCGAAGATTGTTTTTTGCCTAAATTGACTATCATCATCTATATTTATTTTGCAATCAAGAGGGATTATATTTTCTTCTTCATCTAAAACTAACGGGTTTATTTCTATTAAAGTGCTATCAGTTTCTAAAAAAGCGTTATGAAGATTTTTTACTAAATTATAGAATGAGCCAACTGATTTTTTTGGAATTCCCAATGAGTGAGTTATTTGCCTTATTTGATAAGGCTTAAGACCTAAAATTGGATCAAAAGTTACTTTTATTATTTTCTCAGGAGATTCTTCAGCTATTTTTTCAATATCCATCCCACCTTCAGAAGAAGCAATCATGACAGGTCCCTCTATGTCTGGGTCTATTATGATAGAAAGGTAAATTTCTTTTTTAATATTTGTTAACTCAGTAACTAATAATTTTTCTACAATCACTCCGTCTGAATCAGTTTGATCGGTTATAATTCTTTTTCCGATTATTTCACTTGCAAATTTTTGTGCATCATTAGCAGTTTTGCAAAGCTTAACTCCTCCTGCTTTACCTCTTCCACCTGAATGAATTTGTGCTTTGACTACTACTTCACTATTAAACTTTTTTACAATCTCATATATTTCATTTGGGCTAGAACCAACTTCCCCTTTTGGAAAATTAATACTGTATTGACTTAGCAGATCTCTAGATTGATATTCGTGTAAATTCATTGCAGAAAGTAAATTTTTTATAAGTAACTATCTAATTAAATCCTATATTTCTGAAATTCATAATAGTTTATAAGCAGACTTTCAATTTTTTTATTAAATAATGTAATATTGATATCTGATTTTTTATTTATTGTTTTTAGGAATTACTTCTTCAAAATCCTTATGTTCGTTGTAAGGAATTATTTTAATTTTATTTTCATTGGGAATCAAAACTACTTCTTCTTCGCCACTTTTGTTGTGATAGAAAATTACATCATCTTTAGTTACATTCAAGCTTAGGAATCTATTGTGTTTAGATTCTGACTTGAGTATTTTATTTCTTGCATAAAACCATGAGGCAATTCCTTTATTCATTGTCCATGCGATGCCCTTAGAAGTCCCAGCTCTATAAATAGTAAAATTTCCATCAGGTAATCCTTTTTTGATCTCATCAGAAATTGGAAAAAGTTTAAATAAATCTACCCACTTATTTAGAAGCTTATGATGTTCTAATCCAGTCTTAGCCCAGACATCTTTTTTCCATTCATTAATCATCATAGTCTCATATTGATTATCAGAAAAATGAGTATATGCTAATCGTTCAATATCTATACCTTCAAATGCTTCAGCAAAGCTTTTGGGATGTTGCATCAGTTTTATTATTATTCCTGTATCACCTGAAAGAGCTAAGCTACTTATATAAGCTTCTCCATTATCAGATGCTTTGAAAATCCCTAATGCAATTAATAAATCTAAATGTTTTTTACAAGGAATAGAAATAAATAAATCTACCCACTCTTTAGGCTCATATGGTTTAGTCCTCATGTTTATATTGTAAAATATTTTAGAAACAAAGGTTTGACATCTGTTTATACATCTATATAAACAGATCTATCTATTTGAATAATTAGTCTGGCTGATCCATAATCATGTAATATAACTTTATAAATAAAGCTAAAAAAAACAATATGTTCAAAATTTACATAAGTATAATTTTATTTCTATTTTTAATCCTTACGATTTATTCTTCAGTTATTGTAAGTATCGAATATTTTGATAATAATCAAAATCAAAATGTAAACAACTCAGAATGGCGTACCCATCGGGATGAAGGGCAATTCAATCCTAAAATCCGTAAAAATGAACTTGAATTTGAAAAAAAACAAATGGAAGCTCACACAACAAAAGAAATAGAATCCATCGATTTACAATTGGAGTATATAAAAAATAATGAACACGAATTATTAAGAAAACAATTAGAATTGTCTAAAAAAAATCTTGAAGATAATCTAAATATCGATTTAATGAGAATGGATTTAGAAATTCTGAGAATGAGTGTTGAATAATTACTAAAATACTGTTCAAAACATTTTATTTTTCGAGAATTTAAAAAATAAATTATAGGCACTATAAGAGATATAATTTATCAAAAAAGTTTGCTAATACTAGAGACGCTATCAATCATAATGTAATATCATTAATTTACTATTAAGATTTTTAGGGGATAAATATGGAAGCGTTTTGGGCATTAATAATTGTATTTGGATCTACTGGGATATGGTTAATAATTCTTCAATTAATCAATAATTATCTAGCTAAAAAGGAAAAATAATCTTACTAAAAGTCTTAATTTTTAAACGCTCAAACTAGAAAAATGATTTTAGATTTAACTACCGCAGCCTTGATGCTTCCAGCAATTCCTTTTATTATGTTGTCTTTTGGTACTCGATTTACAGTAGTTTCTGAATTGATACGAAAGATACATGATGAATATGCTTCAAATATAGATTTAGATGATTTGAGAGCTAAAAGAATGCTTGGAGAAATATCTACCTTGAAGACTAGGCTTAAGATAATTCAGGTAAATCAAACGTTGGCTAGTATGAGTTTTCTAGTAAATTTATTTACAGTATTTGCTATTTATACTGGCTATCAAAAGTTATCAGAATTATTTTTTGGTATAGTTTTATTTTTGCTTATGCTTGCAATAATTTTATTCATAATAGAAATCGCCATTGCTACAAAATCCTTAACTCTTCATTTAAAAGATATTGATTCCATTGATAAATAATTATAATTTCATAATAAATAAATGCTAGAAGTAAATAAGATTTCTTACTCTATTTTCCAGAGAAAGCTTTTTGAGGATGCTTCATTCAAAATTCCTAGTGGCTATCATGTGGGGTTAGTAGGGAAAAATGGTATTGGTAAAACAACTTTATTTAATCTCATTGATAAATCTTTAGGTTTAGATGAAGGTTCAATAAATATACAAAAAGATAAAAAACTTTCAGTTTTACAACAAGAAATCCCACAAAGTAATTTATCAATTTTAGAATATGTAATATCTAGTGATTCTGAAGTTCAAGATTTAATTAATGAATTCGAATCTTCTCAAGATCAAAATAGAATTATGGAACTTTCATCAATTTTGGAAGATTTAGATGCATTTAAAAATAACTGGAAAGCTTCATATATATTGTCAGGACTTGGATTTCATAAAAATGAACATTCTAAAAAACTTAGAGAGTTATCTGGTGGATGGAGAAATAGAGTTGGATTAGCAGCTTCTTTATATAGCAATCCAGATTTATTATTACTTGATGAACCAACTAATCATCTAGACTTTGAAAGCGTAGTTTGGTTTGAAAATTTTTTAAGAGATTTTACTGGTACTTTTATTATGATAAGCCATGATAGACATGTATTGAATAATACAGTTGATCATATTCTTCACGTTGAAAATCTTTCTTTGAATTTATACACGGGTAATTATGATCAATTTGAATCTCAACTTGCTCAAAAACACATTGCACAAGACGCTATGTATAAAAAACAACAAATATTTAAAAATAATGTTATGAGATATGTTGATAAATTTGGAGCTAAAGCTACTAAAGCTAAACAAGCGCAAAGTAGATTAAGAGCTTTAGAAAAATTGGATTTAGTAGATGCTGTTATTTCTGAGAGAGCAATAAAATTTAGTTTTCCGGAACCTAAAAATTTAGGGTCTTCAATGTTACTTATTAATCACTCGGATGTTGGTTATGACAATTTGCCAATTTTAAAAGATATTAATCTAAGTATCTCTAGTGATTCTCGGATAGCTTTAGTTGGTGCAAATGGAAATGGAAAATCTACTTTAATAAAATTAATTTCAGGGAAATTAAAGCCATTAAATGGTCAGGTAATAAAAAATAAAAACTTAAAAATTGGATATTTTGCTCAACATCAGGCAGATGAATTAAATTTAGATAAAAGTGCTTATCAAACCCTTTCAGAATTAGATAAAGAAAAGCCAGATTTATTTATTAGAGGTGTATTAGGAAGGTTTGGTTTTGATAAAAATAAATCTGAAACAAAGATTGAAAAACTTTCAGGTGGTGAAAAGACAAGATTACTTTTTTGTATTATGAGTTATCATTCTCCAGATCTTTTATTGCTTGATGAACCAACAAATCATTTAGATATTGATTCAAGGATTTCCCTTATAAATTCTTTAAATGAATTTGATGGAGCAGTTATATTAGTAAGCCATGATAAAGATATTATAGAAAAAGTTACTGATCAAATTTTAATTGTTAGAAATGGACAAGTTAAACCATTTCTTGATGACATTTCTAATTATGAAGTTTTTGTAAAAGATCAGTTTGATTCTACAAAAAACAAAAGAAAAAAGAAAAAACAGACATCAAACAAAAAAATAAAAAAAATAGAAATCAATATAAATAAACTGGTTTCTCAAAAAGAAGAAATTGAACTAGAAATGAGCTTGCCGGGGAATTTAGATAATTATGAACTTTTAGAATTACTGTCAACAGATTATAGAAAAATAAAAGATCAAATTAAAAACTTAGAAAACGAATGGATTTTAGAAAATGAATGAGACAATGGCGGAGGGGACAGGATTCGAACCTGCGGTACCCTTACGGATACTCCTGTTTTCAAGACAGACGCTTTCAACCGCTCAGCCACCCCTCCCATTATTGAAAACACTTTCTAATTATATATTAAGGCTTTAGTTATTTAGTAATAAAAAGGTATTTTTTTTTCATTGATATCTTCTTAGTAAGTATCAAGTGCTATTAATTAGAAGATTTTAACGTTTGATTGGAGTTTGTTTTTATTCCAAACTACCCCAAGTTGGCCCCGTTTTTATGTCTACAAGTACGGGTACTTCCAATTTGATTGCATTAGGCATAACTTCATTTATCAATGCCCCTACTTCCATTAGCTCTCCTGGAGCAACTTCAAATATTAATTCATCATGTACCTGAATAAGCATTTTAGAATTCATATTTTGTTTTCGAATTTCTTCACCTAGTTGAATCATTGCTATTTTAATTATTTCTGCGGCTGTTCCTTGTATAGGCATATTTATAGCAACTCTTTCAGCAAATCCTCTTATTCTTGCATTTGGTGAGTTTATATCATCTAAATACCTTCTTCTGCCTAGTAAAGTTTCTGAATATCCTTTTCTTTTTGAATCATCTACTTGAAGTTTTTGAAAATCTTTAATCCCAGGATATTTACCAAAATACAAATTTATAAATTCTTTTCCTTGTTCTCTACTTAAATCTGTTTGTTGAGAAACTCCATGAGGGCCTAGTCCATATAACACTCCAAAATTAAGTATTTTTGCAATTCTTCTTTGTTCGTCAGTTACTTCATTTGTGTCATACATTAATTTTGCTGTTGAATTATGGATATCTTCTCCATCTACAAATGCTTTTACTAAGTTTTCTTCTTTTGATAAGTGAGCAAGTACTCTTAGTTCAATTTGAGAATAATCAACAGACAACATTTGGTAATTATTATTGGAGTTTACAGTAAAAGCAGATCGAACTTCTCTCCCTATATTAGATCTAATAGGAATATTTTGAACATTTGGATTTTGGCTAGATAATCTTCCAGTTGAAGTTCCTATTTGATTAAAAGTAGTATGTATTTTTTTTGTTTTACTGCTTACTAAATTGGGTAATGAGTCGACGTATGTTGATTTGATTTTTGATAGCTCTCTGTATTTCAAAATTCCTGAAGAAATTTGTAAAACTCTATCATCCAGGTTTTTATTTTTTGAATAATTTTCTAAAACCTCTGCATCAACAGATATTCCGGTTTTAGTCTTTTTTATAGCCGGAGCTTTAAGTTCTCCTACTAATATTTCAGACAATTGTTTTCCAGAGTTTAAATTAAACTCTTTTTCAGGATAAATATTATGAATTGTTTGTTCTATTTCGTTTAAGTCAATATCAAGTTTTTTTGACATTTTATCTAGCAATCCTAAGTCTAAGTTGATACCGTTATATTGCATTTCTATAATTTCTTTAATTAATGGGATTTCAACTTTATAAAAAAGATCTTCTTGATTATATTTTTTCAATTCATTTATAAAAAAACTCCTTAATTTATAGGTAATTAAGGAATCGTTTGCTGCATATTTGTATACTTTTTCTAATTCAATTTGATTTAAACTTTTTTGATTTTTCCCTGTTCCTATTAATTCTTGAATATTTGTCATCTTTATATTGAAAATTTCTTCAGATAAACTTTTGAGTCCTATTTTTCTTTTGTTACATAAAGATGCTGCAATAACTGTATCAAAATTTAGATTATTTACTTCAATCCCAAAGTTTTTTAGAACCATGAGATCAAAATTTGCATTATGAGCCGATTTTGAAATATTTGGATTTTCAAATAAGGCTTTTACTTTTTCAAAAACAACTTTGTCAAAAAAAAGTTTTTGATTATCATGTTTTATGACAAGATACCAAGCTAAATTTTCCGATTTACAGAAAGATATTCCAATAATTTCATCATCAATAGTATTTAAACCGGTTGTTTCAGTGTCAAAAGAAAAATGATCTGATTCATTTAAATCATTAAGCATTTTTTCAAAACTATGCGTGTCGTTTACTAGTACAAAATTATTATCTGGGATTGTTTTATATTTTTTTTCTGGAATTGATGTTGCTGATTTACCATCATTAAAATTAATAATTGATTTTAAATTATTTAAACTATTTCTTAGTTCGTAACTTTCAAATACTTTTACTATTTCATCTATATCATGGTTTGAAAATTCACAGTTTATAATTTGAAAATCAATATCCACAGTTCTTACTATATTTGTTAGCCTTAGGCATTCTTTAGCTACATCAATGTTTTCAGACATGATGTTTTTTATTCTTTTTGCCCCTCTAATTTTTATATTTTCTATATTTTCTAAGTTTTTGAATAATTCTTCAAAATGTCCAAATTCTAATAGTAATGTTCTAGCAGCTTTTTTGCCTATCCCAGGAACACCTGGAATATTATCTGAAGGATCACCTTCTAAAGCTTTTATTTCTGCAACGAAATCAGGACCTAATCCATCATATCTTTCTTTTACTTTCTCTGGATCATATATTCTTATATCGCCATAGCCAGAATACATAAGGACTTTTGTTTTATTATTTACTAATTGAAGTTGATCGGCATCTCCGGTTAAGATAAGGCACTCTATTTCATTTTTATTTGCAACAGAACTTATTGTTCCTACTAAATCGTCTGCTTCAAAACCATCTTTTTCAAAAACAGGAATGTCTAATGAATTTAATAAATCTTTTGCAATGGGAATTTGTTTATGAAGATTTGGATCTGTAGGAGGCCTTTGAGCTTTATAATCTGGAAAAAGTTCATCTCTAAACGTTGCTGCTTTTGTGTCAAAGCATACGGCTATGTGAGTTATGTTGTTTTCTCTAATTGATTTTATTAGAGTGTTTATGAACCCATAA
>Ga0315316_10000227_pt1 | contig 34846 bp, 31 predicted proteins | sample M160m3416metaG_FD_203702 | JGI IMG/M metagenome (GOLD analysis project Ga0315316, IMG submission 203702) | Ammonia-oxidizing marine archaeal communities from Monterey Bay, California, United States - M1 60m 3416 | ecosystem: Environmental > Aquatic > Marine > Intertidal zone | place: USA... | reverse complement strand
CAAAAACCTTTCCAATAATAAGTGCAAAGAAGATTGGAACTCGAAGATGTCTATGATAATTTCTTCCGAGTATTTTCTTAACAAAAGCTACAAGCTGATTCATGGTGAAATCTGGTTTATCCACAAAGTTATATACATGTATACCTGGATCAAATGAAATTGAATAATCTATAAATGCTGCTAGATTTTCAACATAAGCCATGGATTTTTTATTCAATCCACTGCCTATCATTAAAAAAAGCTTTGAATAAATCTGATTTAATAGATTATAGACATTTCCCCGATTCCTCTCTCCAAAAACTACGGTTGGTCTTATAATCACAAGGCTTCTCTTAAGAGGCTCTTCTTCTTGCCATGATTTGTAAACTCTTTCTGCAAGTAATTTTGTCCTCCCATAATCATTTGACGGATTGGTTTCACTTCTCTCATCAACCTCACTAGAGACTTCGCCATATACAGCTACAGAGCTAGTAAATATTATGGTATTTATATTCTTCTTTCTTGCTAAATGACAAACATTAGTGGCCCCATCTACATTAACTTCATCATATAGACTTATAGGTCTCACATTGTCCTTATGCTCAGCTGCAAGATTAATTATTATTGAATCTTGGCTGATAGAATTCATCAGTTCCATTTGTGAACGAACATCTGCTATTTTTGTTTTTTCTGGAAAGTTAAAGCTTGACGATTTATCAATAATGTAAAAGTCTTTTTTCTGTTCATCCAGCCTTCTACATAATCTTGAGCCAATAAAACCACTACCTCCTATCACATCTATTTTCATTTTGTCTTTCATTTTTCTATTTTGATAAGTTAGTTTTCTTCTCTAAAAAATATTCATTCGACCCATAGACAATAGCTATAGATAAAACATAAGAAAAAACGATAAATAATTTTTCGAAGCCACTATTTATAATTAACATGAGCAACATTGAGCCAATGATTGAAATTTTTACCCTCCAATTTGATCTTATTGATAATACCCTTGAAGCAATGACTGAAAATAAGAGTAAGAAGGTTAAAATACCAGCATCATAAGTAAAACCAGTTACAAAACCATCGCCGCTGATTTTACTCTCTCCTGAAAGAAACAATCCAGTATTACCTCCAATACCAGTTCCTAGTATGAATTCTAGTAAAGTAAAATTTTTAAACAAAAGTAGCCAACTCTCTAGTCTTTGTGAATCAGATGCATTGAAGCCACTGTAAAATTCCATGATGATCTCAAAATTAAAAATAAATAGTAAAGCTGGAACAATTATGAGTAAGAATGAAAGAGTTGCTCTCTTTATGTTTTTGAATGAAATTAAATGAACAACTAGTATAAAAAACAGAGACAAATATAGCGCCCTAGAAAAAGCTATAAAACTGGTAATAGCAAAAATTATTAATAACCAGTTTTTTGTCGATTTCTTTTTAAAATGACTGAAAAATAAAATCCATGAAAAAGCAAGCAAGAAGTTCGCATAATCTACAACGGTTCCGCCTATACCACCATTTGCTCTAAAGGTTACTAATGGATTAGCGCTTGTAAAATTACTTCCATATTCCCTAAGGATAGCAACATTAAGAATTTGCGGATGCTGAAGCATACAATAAAAAAAGGTAATTAAAAAATATACAACAAAATAATGTTGTGCAGAAATAAAGATCTCTTTCTCTCTTCTTGACGTTAAAAGTATTTGAAATAGGTAGACCAATAAAAACGTTCTTAACAAAACATAAAGACCTGAAATCACCCCCATTACATCTCCAATCAAAACCAGAAATAAAGCCTGAATAATAAAGATAATTGATATAGATACCAACAGAAGTGCTGAGGGTATATGTGTTTTTTTATAAAAGTTTGTATCCAGAACAGTGATAAATAGCAATAATATTAAGAATTGTACTGCAGTTATTAACTGATTATTTATTGGTAAGAGAAAATCAAGCCATGGTCTCAAAGCGTTCAATATAAAAATTGAAGCTATTAGAGCTATAATGATAATGTCTGTTTTAAAAGTATATTTACTGCTCAACATCTTCATCAACTATGTCATGGTAATAATTAATTTTTTTTGCCAAAATTTTTGTATCTATTAAACCTATAAGGCAATTCATTAGCAGAGAAAATGTCAGTTATTAACCTAGTACCTCTAAATGACGCCCAAAAGAATTGCTCAAGATAGAACAATATAATACCAATCAATGTATTAGGGATTAGTAACTTAAAGATACCTAAGTCTTTATAAACTTTCGACAATACAAGTATCTCATTCATTCTAATTTCAGGTATTTTGGATCTCATTGATTTTGTTATTGATACTTGGTTATTCTGATTTGACAAGATTATTAAATCTTTACAAAAAGACCACTTATCAATTTCTGATAACTGTCTGTAAAACCAATCAACATCAACCAACCATGATAGTTCCGGATTAAATTGTGATGATTTTGATTTTCTCACAACGATATTACTGGGTGAACCAATAAGATTTCTTCTAAATAGATACTGTGGAAATTTATCTAAAATAAACGAAGTCATATAATGTGGCATGTGAAATTTATAACCCATATTTGATCCTTTGACCAAAGCTGATCGCAGTATGATTAGATCTAGGCTGGGATCATGTTTGAGAAACTTTTTAAGATCTTCAAAAAAACTAAAATCTAACGGGCATTCATCATGATGCATAAATAAAAAATATTCACCTTCACAGTCTTGTATTAGGCTATTCCAATTGCTAACTGCACCTTGATTATTAATATTCTTTCTATACTTAATTTTTTCCTCTATAAAAAGACGATGAGACTTTACAACTTCCGATACCTTCTCGGATTCTGAGTCATCATAAATCAAGCACTCATATTCATATATTTTAGATTGCTCTAAATGATCTAATATGACTTGTATACCTACTGGTTCCTCATAAGCTGGAATTAGTATACTTATCCATGGTTTTTGCATGATTCTTTTATTTTTAATTATTAACTTGATTTAAAAATTTCTTTCTAATCTTAAGCTGTAAATAGTTAGGTATGATTTTTCTAAATATCCAAGATCTTAGTCTTACAAACTGATAATAAATGTCCTCATTGATTGTCATAATATTTATATTTTTTGATGAAACAGAAAAACCCTCCTTATCTAGGTATTTATATACTCTTCTGACCCATTTTCCTTTCACAACACCATTCAGGTAAGGCAGAACTGTGGTATCAACTGAATAGAAATCTGAATACTTATTGCTTCTCTCGCTACCATATATTTCAAAGTCCCAAGCAGACTCTTCAGCTTTAAGAAGATCTTTAAGAACTTCTTTCTTGAATAGTGACCATACAGTTGCAGTTCGGTACAATCTATTTTCCTCTATCCTTCCAATTCCCTTTGATATTTCATAATCATATTTGGGAAGAGGGCTTAATCTCAGGCAACTCCAATTTTTCTCAACAGCTAATTCAGAAAGGTGAATGACTTTATCGGTTTCTATTTCTTTGTATAGAAAAATATCATCAAATATCATGAGAATATATTCTTGATCAATTCTCTCAATACACTTAAGTATATTGTCCGACCAAGAGATTTCGTTCCCGATCTCAAGTGGAGTAAAAGGCTCTAACTCTGGGGTCTTAAAATTTGTCCCTAGATAAATTTTAAATGGGCAATCAGGCCAAAAATCTTTGTATGTTTCTGATAGAGGCAGCCATAAATCTTCAGCTCCATCGTAACTACATATCAAAATACAAATGTTTGTTGATTGGTTGTTAGAATCAGGCATTAAATAACTAATCTTTTTTTACCTATCTTTACCTATGATTACAATGTCCTGAAAACTAAGAAAGCTAGATCTTCCACACCAAGACCCGTAATGAATAGGATTGATAATCTTGAGTCCGCTCTCTTTGATGTATGAGATCGCAGTTTTTTCGTCGTAAGCTATCGCTTCTTCAGGTGCATCTTTGTCTGTCGTTAAACATGTTTCAGTTTCAACCTTATGAATAAAATCCATTGTGCTCTTTTTACCCTTAATGAGTTTTGATGATTCATGATTGAGTAAGAAGAATGTTGCAAAACATCTTCCATCATCTTTTAAAACTCTCTGAATCTCCGATAGATAATTATTTAGATCATCTGGGAGCATATGTGTAAAGACTGAGGTGAGAAATACAAAATCGAAATAATTGTCATTAAAGGGAAAAATATATTTATCAGCATCAATACCGTCTTTATTGTAAATTGGATTAACAACTTCAGCATGCTCAAAATGAAAGTTCTCATATTTATTCGAGATATTATTTTGAGCCCACTCAACTTGATCTTTCATTATATCAAACCCAAAGTACTGTCCGGTCTCAGATAAATAATCTGTGAAAGAAACAGCCATTCTGCCTGTTCCACATCCTATATCTAAGACTCTGTCGTTTTGTTTTACGCCTCCAAGCTCAACAAAATAATCAAAAAATTCTTTTCCAATACCTAGGTAGTTCTCTTTTCCGATAAAATGGGTAGATGGTGGAGGAACCATACTTTTTGATCCCCCGCTCAGATAATATTTCAAATCCAAAATACCAAAAAAGATTTTTTTTAAGATTGATTTAATAAAATTTGGTAATAAACCTCTAAGACTTTGTCCAATTCTATCTGATCTTGCCTGGATCTCTGAAGCTGTCTTTTTCATTTACCCTCTCCTTCGAGTTAGTTTTTGCTTTTTAAATAAAATTGATATGTCTTACTGAGCCCATCTCTTAAGTTTGTTTTTGGGTATATTTCAAAGCTATTAAGTATAGATGTATCTAGGAGTTTCCTTTGTGTTCCATCTGGTTTAGATTTATCAAATATAATTTCACCTCGAAACCCAACAACTTCTTTAATCAATTCTGATAAATCTGCTATTGAGATATCTTTACCATATCCTACATTCAGATGTGATGAATTATCAGGAAGTTTTGAAAAGAAAATATCCCTCTTGATTGACATTACTTCAAGTATAACCTCAGCTAAATCATCTACATACAGAAACTCTCTCATTGGTTTTCCAGATCCCCAAACAACTACTTCAGAGTCATTATTGAGCTTAGCATAGTGCATTCTATTCATTAGACCAGGTATAACATGGGAGGTTAAATCATCAAAATTATCATTTGCTCCATATAAGTTTGTTGGCATCAGGCTTCTAAAATCTGTTTTGAATTGTTTATTGAATGCCTCACACATTTTAAGGCCAGCAATTTTTGCGATTGCATAGGACTCGTTTGTTTTTTCTAAATAGTCTGACAATAAATACTCCTCTTTAATAGGCTGAGGACATTCTTTTGGATAGATACAACTACTACCTAAAAATAGAACTTGTCCTACATCATATTTCATAGAAGCTTTCATTAAGTTAGTTTGTATCATTATATTGTCATATATAAAATCAGCAGGTTGTGAAGAATTTGCCACAATCCCGCCAACCTTAGCTGCTGCAATTACTACACAATCAGGCTGATTTTTTTTAATAAAGCTATCAACTGCCTTACTATTTATGAGATCTAGATTTTCTCTAGATTCAGTAATTAGCTCATATTCTTGAGGGTATAAATCTGCTGATCTTCTAACAGCACTTCCTACCATCCCATTATGTCCAGCTATAAATATTCTTTTCATCAGCTATTTCTGTGAATCAATAGCATTACTCAATTCCACCAAAATCATCATACTTAAGGTCATAGCTCACCATGCCTGAAACAAGCTCTTTGAAAGAAATTTTTCGTTCCCACCCCAACTCTTTCTCAGCTTTAGAAGGGTCGCCAAGTAATACTTCCACTTCGGCTGGACGGTAATACCTTGGATTAATTTTGATAATCTTGTCTCCCGTTTCAGAGTTCATGCCAATTTCATCCTCTCCTTTTCCTTTCCATTCTATAGAGATGCCTACTTCTTCAAATGCGAGCTCAACAAATTCTCTTACAGTGTGAGTCTCCCCGGTTGCGATCACATAGTCCTCGGGCTCTTCTTTTTGAAGCATCAGCCACATAGCTTCAACATAATCTTTTGCATGACCCCAGTCTCTTTTTGCATCTAAATTTCCAAGCTCTAAAATGTTTTGCCTTCCTTGTTTAATTCTAGCAACAGCTCTTGTTATCTTCTTTGTTACAAATGTTTCTCCCCTCCTTGGGGATTCGTGATTAAACAAAATCCCATTACATGCAAACATTCCATAGGATTCTCTATAGTTAATAGCTAACCAATATGCATATAATTTAGCTGCGCCATATGGAGACTTTGGATAGAAAGGTGTTTTTTCACTCTGTGGTTCCGTACCAGGAAGACCTCCAAATAGCTCTGAAGTAGATGCTTGATAGTATTTGCATTCAACTTTAGCATCTCTGATGGCATCTAATAGCCTAGCTGCACCAATACCACTTACTTCAGCTGTATACTCTGGCAATTCGAATGAGACCGCAACATGTGACTGGGCTCCTAGATTATATATCTCATTGGGCTGTATTTTCGAAATCAGTCTATGCAAATTACTAGAGTCAGTTAAGTCACCATGGTAGGTATGAAGATCTGGATGATCCATTATATGGTCGATCCTTTTTGTGGTGAAAACTGACGATCTTCTTAAAATGCCATGAACTTCATAACCCTTAGAAAGTAAGAGCTCGCAAAGGTAAGAACCATCTTGGCCAGTAATACCAGTAATAAAAGCCACATTATTAGTCATATTTTTTTCTCCAGTATCTTAAACTAATGCACGAACGATGACTGATGGGATATTAGGTTAATGTTCTAAAGATATCTATAGTTTCTTGTGCACATCTATCCCAGGAAAATATCTTGGCCCTCTCCTTCCCACGCTCACTTAATTTGGATTGAAGATCTTCATCGCTCAATACATCTGTTATAGCTTTTTCCATTTCAATTGGATCTCTAGGATCATCTATCATGTAGGCAGCATCACCAACCACTTCTGGAAGAGAAGACATATTACTGCATATAACTGGTGCGCCACAGAACATTGCTTCTAGAGGTGTGATGTTAAATCCTTCATATAGTGATGAGCACATAAATATATCTGCTGCTTTATAGAAATTGAATACTTCCTCATCATCTGTGTATTGAATCCATCGTAGATAATTTTTTATACCGTATCTCTCAGCCATTTCATCTATATCAAAGAAAGGATATGAGTGATTTTTGCCGATAATAACTAAATTGATTTCTTCGCCTGTCTTTTGGATTATGTTAGAAATAGATTCCATCAATACAGGAACATTTCTTCTGTTCATAATTAATCCAACAAACAACACAATCTTTCCTTTAATATTGTGTTTAAGTTTTAATTTATGAACTGCTTCATCATCGCTTTTTAAATCTAGTTTAAGAAATTCCTCCTCGACTCCTAGATTGGTGACAAATATTTTACTGTTATCCACATCATAATATTTGAGTATTTCGTTTTTTGTTGCCTCTGAACCTGTAAGAATAATATCTGCTCTATTAACAGTAGGACCCGTTAGCATCTTTAAAGCTGCAAGATTTCTCTTTGGAAACCATTCTGGATGAGCAATATATGAGATATCAAATATAGTTACTATTTCTTTAAATCTTTGAGGAAAGACTGGTAATGTGTAATTAGATGTGAAATAAAGGTCAGCAGTTTTATTCTTCCTGAGAGCATTGGGTAAAAATATATTCTCCCAAATAGGTCCAATATTGATACTTTTTGGAGTACTAACAAGAGTGCTTTCTACATTCGAAGCATTAATAAATGGATCTGAAGAAATTTCATCTTTAAAAAAGATTTTATAGTTATTCTCGTGATATTTTTCACTCCAAATACGAATTATATTTGCTAAATATCTTCCAACTCCGGTCCTTTTACCCTCTAAATTTCTGCCATTTATGAGTATCTCCATGCTACACCTTTCTATTTATTATTCTGAAGCCAATATATCGTTTTAGCTAAGCCATCCTTTAGTGAAGTTCTCTGCTGAAAGCCGATTTTCTTTATCTTGGAAATATCTCCATACCACTTAGGAACATCTCCTGGAAAGGATTTTCCAGAAGGCTCAATTTTAATTTCTGAGCAGTCCATTTCCTTAGCTATCATTTGAGCAAGATCTAGTAACTTTATTTGCTCACCACTTGCTAGATTATAATCTTCACCTGGCTCACCATTGGATGCAATTATTTCAAGACCATGAACTGCATCATCAATATAAAGATAATCCCTTATTTGTTTTCCGTCACCTAGGATTTCTAAGCTTCTATCATTATGTTGTATCTTTCTGATAATATCGTGTATCGCAAACCGACTCATGCCTAACCCATAAACACTGAACATTCTTGCTATGCGAACATCTAACCCATAGCAACGATGGTATACAAAGCAATAAGACTCGCCCGCGACTTTGGCTGCTCCATAAGGTGATGATGGTTTTACATAAGATTTTTCTGAAACAGGCAACTCATTTGTTGTATCAAATATGGATGCAGTAGATGGAAAAATTACTCTACAGTTGAATCGTCTTGCTGACTCAAGCACTTGAAAAAGTCCATACAAAGTATTTTGAAAATCATTAGCGGGATCATTTACAGAACTAGCAACATTTGCGTTAGCTGCCATGTGAAAAATTACTGTATCTTTACTGAGAAATTGATCGAGTATATTCTCTTCTTTTATATCAAAAATTTTTGATTTGTTGTGATCTCTTCTGCATGGCAATTGATCAATAGCTATTATTTCAATAGATTGCTTATGAAGACTTTCAACCAAAGCGTTGCCTATAAAGCCTGAAGCACCAGTTATTAGAGCTCTCGTTATTTGATTTTTTACATTAATGTCAAACTCTTTCACGGTATTTTAATTACTTCCTTGACCTTTAGATTCTTTTGAAGACCTATGTCAAATACTTTCTCATTTTGAATATTTCTTAACCTTTCTTCAAAGTTGTCAAAAGTCAGCTTGCCATTCTTATCTTTATATTCTCTAAAATTAGCTTTCTGATAGGCTTCTTGAGGAGAGAGGATGCTTAAATTTGATGATAATAAGTCATTCCTTACAAAAAAAATGTTGTTACCAGCAGTATTCCCTGCCACTAAGCTATAGCCTTTTCCCTTTGCGAGATCATCCAAAGCACTAATTGACGCGCCATAAAGCACTCCTGAGTGATGTTCTGAATATCTAGTAAAGTCGTCTCTATAACAAGTAGTTACTTTAGCAAAAGGACCAAAAATACTATTATATTCGCATATTACTATTCTAGGATAAAATGACTCTATAGAATCCCAAATCCAATAATCATTACCATCTATGTCAATAGAAAGCATTCCTATATCAGGATCGATTCCGCTATCAGTGAGAATTGACTCAATATTCTTCTTTGAGATGAATGCATTTTCCGCCTTGATGTTATGCGCCCAATAAATTTGATCTTGTTTTAGATAATCAATGTCTGACTTATTTCCATCTATTACCAAGCCTGACCAATTATTATTTATAAGTAGGAATCTTGTATTTGATTGCAAATAATTTTCAATACCAAATTCAACGAATACTTTATTCTTAATCTCAATTTTGTTGACAAGATACTGGATAATTCCGTCTTCGCCCCATTGAGAAAAGACTCTGAATTCACTATCAGATATACCGAGATCTAAATCATTTATTTGACGTGCCTCTATTCTTCCTAAAGCCTCTTGGATCAAGTTAATTTTTGAAAGTACTTTCTTAAAAAAACGGATATATTTTCTTGGGTCGATGTAATTAAGTAATTTGTTCACGATGGCTAGCATTTTGATCTAATTTAATTTGAATTATTTTTTTTAATCATTAATTATAAATATTACTCTTAAGAGTTATCCAATTTCTTTATGAGTTTTGCTGGATTTCCAGCAAAAAAACAGTCTTGTGGAACATTATCTAAAACAAGACTATTTGCACCAACAATGGACCTCTCTCCTATTTTTACGCCCTTCATTATCGTAACATTCGCACCAATCCATACATCATCCTCAATAACTACTTCCTCTTCTCTTAAATCTATTTCTTTAGGCTGACCTTTTGTAATAATCTCTTTATATTGAAGATGTCTTTCTACCGGATGTTTTGGATGTGTATCATTGTCAAAAATATTGCAATTATGGCTTATCAAGACCCTATTTCCAATCTTTATTGATTTTCCAGACCATATATGAGTATTTCTTCCAACAAAACAATAATCCCCTATAAAGATCTTACCCCCATGACCAAGTATCATAAGTAATTCAGCTCTAATATGAGTATTATCACCAATTACCAAATCTTCCTTTCTACCATTGACATTAGACATATCTACACATGGATAGATCACGCTATCTATCCCTAAAATATATGACCTTTTAGGAAATATTTTTCGAAAAATTCGCTTAAAGAAATTCATCTACTCTCTCTCACAGATAATATCATCAATCCATTCTAATTCCTTTTTGGAGGACTCAAAGTCAGAAATATGATCTCCTAAAGCAATCATCTGCTTTTTGAGTATTTCTTGATTATACTCATCATCACTGAGTCTCCTATTCAACTCCACAAAAAGATCATTAATATAAACCTTAGATTCAGGTAGATTATCATAATAAACAAATGGGTTATTATATAGCTCAGGAATATCTAAACATATTACGGAAGTTTCGGTCATAAAAGCTTCCAAAGCAATGCTTGAACTTACTAGCATCAGAATCTTGCTCTTTTTTAAAACGAGCTCATTATTATCAGTATGAATTTCATAATTCATCTTGAAATCATCTTTATAAATACTCTTTAAAAAATAATCCTTCCAATATTCTTGATTCATAGATGGGTGAAGTTTAAGAACAAATATATATTTCTCTTGTTCGGTTGCTTCCATCTCAGATAAAAGCTTAGGGATCTTCTTCAAAAGAAAATGATTTAGTTCATCACTTCTTGGGTTAACTGCTAAAGTCAAATAATTCTTTAATTTTTTAGATTTACTTGCTAGATAATGATTATGAATATCAGTGCCGATTACCTTAATCTCAGTTTTCTTTATTTGATCAACAAAATCACGCTTTGTTTTTTCACCCCAAACAACTAGATAATCTGAGATCGTATAATCAAACATTCTATTTGTTGGGGCCATCTGACCATGCTGATGGGTTATGGTTGGAATATTTTTTAATTGAGATGATTCAGTAAAAACTCTCTCCAACAGATGTAAATCACAAACCGTTAAGGTAACTTCAGGTTTATATTCATCTATCAATTTTTTAGAAAAAGAGATGTATTTTTTTACCTTTGAGAGAATGAAAGACTCTTCAGCCTTCAGGTGCTTAAAATTCCAAATATATTTATCAAAACAAATACTAGACACCTTCAGATATATACAAGCGATATTCTCCGATGTGTAATAATTAAAAACACTTTTACTATCTGTAACAATTAAGATTTCTCTTTTGTTAGTGACTTCTGAAATCAGATTATTCAATACAGGAAATGCTCTATGTGAATCTGGATAATTACTAACAAAAAGATATTTCTTTTTGAAATTTGAATTCGAAGAAAGAATCCTATTTTTTTTAAACTCTGACCCTCCAAAAGAAATAGTCCCAAAATACGAAAGACTCCAAAGTAATTCTTTGATTCTTTTTTTGAACATATCTTGTGGCTTATGTGACGAAATATGAGCAGAGCCATAAAAAGTTATCAAATAATCACTTAAGTTGAATCCATCAAAAAAAATTGGATTAACTTTCTTATGATCAGGTGCTTTCATGCTAATAACTTTCTAGTAAAAAATGGAGGATGAAATTTATTTAAGTCAGACAGTTTATAGGTCCCTTTTTTATATTTGACGGATATCTAAACTATGAATTATAAGTCTTGGATCGATTTGGGCTGAATATTTGCTCCTTATCAAGCCTACAAAGCCTATCGTTTTCTTTGTCAGCTATAATTATGGATCTATCATTCAGTCTATGAATCTTAACCGGGTTATTCCAATTATAGTCTTCCCTTCCTTCTGGATTGATGTTCTTGATAACTTTCCCACTATAATCTGTTGCTAGAATCTGATGTTCTCCTCTTACACACAAAAGAATAATATCATTAAAAGGGCAGACAGCTCTGATCACGTGAATGTCACTTTTCAAGAAAGAAAAGTCTATTGTATTAATTAATTTCAGCTCTGAATTAAATTCATAAACAATTAACTTATCAAAATCTGCTGTGAAAATATGATTATCATCTCGGATTGATATGGTCTTTATAAGTATCCTTTTATTTCCAGATACCTCGGCCATATTAACTTCGTCTTGGAAAATTCCCTCAAAATCAACCTTCAATATTCTTCTATTTAAAGTATCGGCTATAAAAATATACCCTGAATCAGATGCGTCCATATCTTGTGGGTCATTTAGAGCTGGCTGACCAGAGTAAGAGCTATATTTAATTAGATTGTTATTTTTTAATTTATATATATTCAATTCAGACTCATTTGAGACTCTTCTTTCAATAATCGCAAAAAGACTTTCTTCGCCATGCTGATGGAAACAAATTGATGAAGGTCTCTCAAGCTTCTTATCTTGGATTTTAAGTACGTCTAGATATTCAAGATCCTTATTAAATAACTGAATAACCCCATTCCCCCTATCAGCAATAAATAATCTACTTTCAGAATCTGATGTAACTCCAGAAGGTCTATTGAGCTCCCCAGGAAAATATTGTCTTTTGATAAAACTTTCTAGATGCTTTGAGTCTAGATCCATTTTCATAATTCTGTCATTGTTCATGTCACATATATAAAGAAAATTACCATCGACAAGACCAGAAATTGGTAAATCGAAAAAATTAATCTCATGTCCCTTGGAACCAATCTGGAAAAGAAAGTTCACCTCATGATCAAAAAATTGCACTAGGTAATTTTTGTTATCAAATACAATTAAATATCTCTCTGTAATCCTTATATCAGAGGGGTTTCTTACTTTTCCATGCCCTCCTCTTCCGAATTTTAAGTGTTCTGTATATTTGATTTTTTCTTTAGTTGGTTCAATCCTAATGAGTTTTGGGGAATCAGAATCAAGCATAAAGATGCTTTTTTTCTTTATTATTATTGAGACAATATCTTTATTTTGATTTAGGTCAGAGTAATCAAAGTGAGCAGTAAGTAAATCCTCTTTCTCATCAAATTTCATAATGACTGAATTCTCGGTATCACAAAGAAATATTGCTCCATGTTCCTCAGAGCAATTAATTGAGCTGTAATTGCCATGCTTTAGTTTTATGCTTTTCTGCTGTATGAGCTTTAGATCAAATTGCTTTAACAATTTATTTTCTACATCTAAGACATATATATTTTTATTATTTATAGAGAACAAAGATGATTCGTGAAGACTTAATTCATCAAAACTTTTTGATACCAAACAGACGTCGTCGTCCAGTACCAATATTTTCTCTTCAGGTGGTCCACAAATTATTATCATTTTTCTATCGCTTGATAGAAGTATCTGCTTCGGTCTTGCGAATCCTTTTATTTCAACTGCCATTTTTGATGAGTGTCTAATCTAATGATTTAGGATAGTGAATTTTTCCTTTTATATAATGATCCAAATAATGTTTTTCAAAATTAATGCCTTGTCTAATTGCCTCTTTCCTCATTCTAAATGGAGGCTCGAGACCAATATCGAGTAATACATATCCGCTAGTTTCCAATATGAGGTCAAACTTTATTAGATATTCCTCTAATTTTAGGCTCTTCATGATCTTTTTTAGTGAATCTATTATTTCGAAATCTCTAATTTTGTGATGATATTTATGAGTAAGCATTCCAGTTTCGAAATCAAAAACATTAAATCTATCTCCATAAATATTTACACGTAATGACACTCCGGGATGCTCTGGTTGTAAGATATATTTTTCCTTAAAATACCTGTCTTTATTCCAATTAAAGAGTTCAAATGGGATTGAATTTGCATTAAACCTATATACATAGTTAGGGTTCTTGCTAAAGTCAGATTTCAACCAATACCAACCATTATCTTTTTCATTGAGTGCATCTTTAAGGGTATCCTCAGAATCTATATATGAAGTTTCAGGTATAGGCACACCTAAATTAGCGAAATACTCATAATATTTCTCTTTATTTAAGCAAATTTCCACTGACTTACTTGGGATATATTTAATAGAAAAAGTTTCACAAAACAATGCTGCGCTTAAGTAGGCAAACTGAGCAGATGCAGTAAAAACTAGATCATCTTCAGAAAAATCCTCAGATCTACCTATCTCTATCAGTTCGCTGATAGAGTCATACCCACAATGAAAAAATTTATCGCAGTACAGCCTCCCTGGTGCATTTTCATTAATATCTGTCCCAATTATTTTTAAATTATAATCTTTTAGTGTCTCTAAGTATGGGATCTGAGCAAAATTGCAACCTAAAAAAAGTATCTTTTTCATATTCCCGCCTTAATTATTTCTTGCTCTAGTTCCTCTTGTGTATTTGCAGAAAATGTCTTAAAACCTCTTTTCCTATTTATCGAATCTCCCTTTTTAAACAGTATTGCTGTTGGTTTAATATAGTCACTTAAGTTTGGTACATCACCACCAGCCATAACATTAAGGGCCGTTTCAAGAAAGTCATATGAAAGTGCTTTTGGATAGAAGCCTTCAATTAGAAGGTCGCCACCAAAATCTAAATGTATTTCGATTAAATGTAATTTCCCCTTTTGGTCTTGCCTAAAATTAATTAATAAGGGTGACCTAGATATTTTATAGCTATCTATCAAATCTTTAGCAAGTTGATGAGCTTCCTTTTGCAATTGGTTATCTTTGGAATCTGAAAATGTTTTAAAACCTTGGCCTGATATTGTCCCATCACTAAGATTAAGCTTATTTATCTCCTCTAATAAACAAATAGGCAATAATTCACTATCGGAGACTAAACTTATTAGTGAATAATCCTTTCCTGGAAGATACTCTTCAATAAGAATAGTTTCATCCATTGTTGCTTTCCTGGCAAGAATGATAGCTTTTTCAATATCTTCTTTTTTTTTCACCAAAGTAACGCCACTTTTACCGATTAAACTAAGAGATGGCTTTATAACTACTGGATAATCAAATACAAAGTCATTAAGTGAACTCCCTTTTTTTATGATCTTAAATTCAGGTGCGGGAATATTTTTTGGGCATGATTCCCTGAGTTTGTACTTATGAACAATTTTATCAGCACTATCTATAGGTAAAGATGGTATCTCAAAATACTCTGAAATCTTACTTGCAACAATTACTGGTAAGCCAGAGCTTCTATTTAAAACTCCAGAAACACGATACTTCTCTTTAATCTTTGATAAATCGTAAAGCATTTCATTGAATGAATATGTGCTTTTCTGAATATAATGGTCAACGTATTTTAGCCCAATTGCTGAAGGATCTTTATCTATTGCAATTATAATATACCCGAGTTTTTTCGCTGATAAAATTAATGGTAATTGTGATCGGCCAGCTGCAATACAGATAATTGCTTCCTGTTCAATATTTGTCATTTATGGCTCTCTTCCTTTAGAGATTTTGATATATTTGTTCCGCTCTTTTCCAATCATCAAGATCATCAATATCAACGACTCTCCAGCTAGGTATCAAAATTACTGTCGCATTAAGATGATAGCCTTTTGACTTTTCTATCCAAGTTTTTGGTTTTGCCCAATAAAATTGTCCAGCATCATGAAGTGCAACTGGCAAGTCTTGAGATCTAGATGAGTAATACTCTGGGTAAAGCATTTTTAATCCTCCGGATTCTAATTTCTCAAAGGATCTAAATATTGGATAATTGAAAGTAGTTGCTGCGAATACATTTTCCCAATCCCCATTCTTAATCAATTCATAACCTTGAAGAATATCTTTTGATTGCACTAGTGGAGCTGTGGGATAAATGGAACAAACATAATCTAAATCGTACCCAATTCTTATTAACTCACTTACGGCATGACCAATAACCTCATGAGTTCCAGTAAAGTCATCTGAAATTTCAGATGGCCTCATGAACGGTACCTCCGCACCATATTCCATCGAAATCTCTTTTATTTCTTCATCATCTGTAGAAACAATAATCTTATCGAATATACTTAGGGCCTTAGCCACCTCTATCGAATAAGCAATTATTGGCTTTCCCAAAAAATTCTTTATGTTTTTCCTTGGTATTCTCTTGCTTCCTCCTCTAGCAGGGATAATTGCTACATTCACAATAATTCTCTTAAAGCCTCAATAACAAATCCCTGTTCATGAGATGTCATAGTTGGGAATAAAGGAAGCGTTATTACTCTTTGGCTATAGTCTTCTGCATTCAAACAATACCCCTCCTTAAAACCTAAATCTTTATAGAAAGGATGAAGGTGAACTGGCATGTAATGAACATTTACTCCAATACCATAATCTCTCAATAAGCTAAATAATTCTTCTCTCGATTTATTGGCCTCATTCTGATCGACTAGCACAACATACAAATGAAACGCAGATAAATTTTCTCTTCTTACAAATGGTAACTGTAAGGGTAGATCTGATAATTGATTATTATATTCTTTAGCAAGTAAGTTTCTTTTTTGAACATAATCATCCACTCTTTTTAACTGACTAAGCCCCAATGCTGCATTTAGGTCTGGCATTCTATAATTGAAGCCCAGAACATGTTGTTCGTAAGACCAAATTGGGGGGTTTGTTTGTAGCATTTTATTCTTGTCTCTTGTTATCCCATGAGACCTATATAGTTCCATTTTATCTCTCAAATTTTTATCATTTGTCAGCCCGATACCGCCTTCTGCGGTAGTAATGATTTTTACTGGATGGAAACTAAATATAGTTATATCAGACCAAAGACAATTACCAATCTTTTGACCATTCCTACTTGCACCTATGGCATGTGCAGCATCTTCAATGATCTTGATATCATATTTTTCTGTGAGCTCTCTTATTATCTCTTGATCACAAGGTTGCCCAGCAAATGCAACTGTTACAAGAATTTTTGGTAACATCTTTTTCTTTGCAGCAACTTTAAGTCTTCTTTCTAATTGCTCAATATCAATATTATACGTGTTCTTATCAATATCTATGAAATCAACTTTAGCACCACAATATAAAGCACAATTTGCAGAGGCAACAAAGGTATTTGGAACTGTCCACAGTGTATCTTCTGGGCCTAGGTCGAGAGCTAAACATGCTAGATGTAATGAGCTTGTAGCTGAGTTAGATGCAACCGCATATTGAGCACCTACATATTCTGCTAGATTATCTTCAAAGCTCTCTACTATTGGTCCCTGCGTAATGAAATCAGACTTCAAGACATCTATAACAGATTTTATATCATTATCAGTGATATCCTGCCTTCCATAAGGTATTGGTTGGTATTTTCTTTTATTCATAAAATGATTGACTATCTAACCAGTCTTTACTCTTATATGGAAACACTAGATTTTTCCTACCTTATTTTTATTCTTTTTTATCCAATCTCTTAATTGATCGACCTTCATCCAGTCTTTGTTTGAATCGGATGTGTAGACAAAATCTTTATTTACTTTTTTTCCAGTTTTATTATTAGGAGCATCTCCACCCCATTTCCCTATTGAAGGAAGAATCTTATAATAGTCAGTAAACTCATATGTATGATCAGCATCTTCAAATCCAATCATCTGCTCATGAACTTTCTCGCCAGGTCTTATGCCAATAATCTTGTGAGGAATTCCAGGTGCAATTGCCTCAGCAATTTCAGTTACTTTCATTGAAGGTATTTTTTTAACAAAAATTTCTCCTCCTGCCATTTCGTCAAATGCTTTCCAAACTAACTCTACCCCTTGCTCAAGAGTAATCATAAATCGAGTCATTCTTATATCAGTTATTGGTATTTCCTTTGAAGACTCTGCTAGCTTCATGAAGAATGGGATTATAGAACCTCTTGAGCCAACTACATTCCCATATCTTACAACTCCAAATCTTGTATTATTCGCACCTGCATAGTTATTGCCTGAAATAAATAATTTATCAGATGCTAGCTTTGTTGCTCCATAAAGATTTACAGGATTGCTAGCCTTATCTGTTGAAAGTGCTACCACTCTTTTAACCTTCTTATCAATGGCTGCATCGATTAAATTCATTGCTCCATGAATATTGGTTTTGACACATTCAAATGGATTATATTCTGCAGTTGGAACAATTTTTGTAGCAGCTGCATGAACGACAAAATCAACATCATCGAGTGCTCTGCTAAGTCTCTCTTTATCTCTAACATCTCCAATGAAAAATCTAACTCGTTTATCATCTTGATATAACTTAGCCATCTCCCATTGCTTCATTTCATCCCGAGAATATATAACTAAGCGTGATGGATTATATTTCTTCAGTGTCATCGGGACAAATGTATGACCAAATGAACCTGTTCCACCTGTTATAAGGATATTTGAATTTTCTAACATACTAAATTCCTCAATTGATAATTGTTGCCATTTCTAAAAATTCTTTATTATTTTGTAGCAAATATTCATAATTGCCACTATCAACTACATGTCCGTTATCAACAAGATAAAGTTTGTCGCATTTTTGAACAGTGCTCAGTCTATGGGCAACTATTATTATTGTCTTTGTCTTTCCAAAATTATTTATAGCATCCATAACTAGTGCTTCAGTAACATTATCAAGAGAGCTAGTTGCCTCATCAAAAATCAAGATCTCACTCTCTCTGTATAGGGCTCTTGCTATACCAATTCTTTGCCTTTGCCCACCAGATAACTGCATTCCATTTTGACCAACCTGAGTATTTAACCCATCTGGCAAAGTTGAAATAAACTCATCCAAATTCGCCAACATGACTGAATTTTGAATTCTAGATTTATTTATCTCATTTATTGATTTTCCAAAGGCAATATTCTCTTTGATTGACGCATCAGATAAAAATATAGATTGAGGGACAAAACCAATCTTTTCCTGCATCAGGCTAATATTATTTTTATGAATGATAAATTCTCCATCAATTACAATTTCACCGCTATCTGGTGTTATAAGGCCTAATATAATGTCAATTATTGTTGATTTGCCTGAGCCTGATGATCCTACTATTCCAACTGTTTTATTAACCGGAATCTCAATATTGAGGTTATTAAGTGCTGAATTTAATTTACCTGGATATGAAAAACTTATATCCCTTAACTCGATTTTCTGTCCAATTTTAAATTGATCAAAATTAGATTCATTTTCTTTTTCAATTAGTAACTCTTCATTTTGGCTATTCTTAAAATCTTCTCTGATACTATCAAATGCTGATAAATTACCTTGAATCGTTGAAATGCTAGCATAGACTTGTTGAAAAGCAGGTAGTAGCTTAACTCCTGCTAATGCATAAACAGATAAAACGGGTACAACCGCACTAAGAGATCTGTCATGAGACCCCATTAGGTAAAGTATAAAAATTATAATTGAGCTAAATGCAATCAGTTCCATAAAGTATCTAGGAATCTGAGAAAGCGCAACAATTGAACCTTGTCCTCTCGCAAACACTCTTCCAGATCTTTTGAATCTTTTCATATATTTCTCTTGAATACGAAGAAATAATACATCTCTAATTCCACCTAAGCCCTCAGAAAGCTCTTTGTATCTTTCCGTATGAGAATTTGAAACATCCTTACTATTTTTAGAGAGCCTGGATCTAATCATTTGATATATAGAAAGGTATGCAATGCCAAAGATTAATAGTGCAATTATAGCAACATATGGATCATAAATTACCATGCTCGTTATTATGAATATTGCTGTAAATATCCTTGCATTAAGCATGATAAGAGGATTAATAATCCCAGACTTTACTCTATTGGTTTCGGCAGTTATTTGTTTAATTAGATTAGCGCTGTTTTCTTTAGAGTGGAAAAGCCAGTTTTTATTTAGATAATAATTAAATAGTGTATTTTGAATGCTCACTCCCAGTTCCTGACCAAATAGTGATAGAACCCATATTGTATATGTAGAGATCATTGTTCCAATAGCCAAGATACTTATAACTATTACCCCTAGGAATAATACAAACTCGCTTGTACCCTCTGATCCAGACCATTCATATACATTAGCTAAAATATTTTCACTATATAAAATTCCAGGATCAGTAACCACCAACATAAATGGTCCTATTGATGCTACCGTTATCAACTCAAAACCAGCAGTTATGATTGCGAGAAGTTGTATCATGAAGAATTTCTTCCTCTGGATTGATCCTAGAAGCAAAATGAGTTCAGTAACTTTTTTTATCATCTTTTTTATTGAAAATTTCAGCCTTGCTCAATTTGAGTGCTAATGTATCTCTCTCATTTAAAAGGGGCTCGGACACAAAAGGCCATTTAATTGATATCTGATTATCATTCCAAATTATAACTCTCTCGTGCTCAGGAGAATAAAACTCGGTTGTTTTGTAAACTAATTCAGCACTTTCTGAGATTGTATAGAATCCATGGGCAAATCCCTCTGGTATCCATAGCTGTTTCTTATTCTCTGAAGATAAGATTTCTCCTACCCAAGAACCAAATGTTTCTGACTCTTCTCTTATATCAACTGCAACATCAAATACTGAACCATCAATAACTCTGACAAGTTTTCCTTGAGACATTGGTGGCAACTGATAATGCAAACCTCTCAAGACTCCTTTAGATGATTTGGAATGATTGTCTTGAACAAAATTCACTTCAATACCAATAACCTCCTCAAAAACTCTTTTATTAAAACTTTCATAAAAGAAGCCTCTCTCATCGCCAAATACTTCTGGCTCTAAGAGGATAATTTCAGGAATATTTAATAAACTAAATTTCATAACTAGACTATTAGTGATTTATTTTAGCGTTTAGAATTTTGAGTAGATAATGGCTGTATTCACTGTTGCTTATTTCATTACTCAGATCCTTTAGCCTTTTGTCATCAATCCAAGAATTTATAAACGCAATCTCTTCTGGACATGCGATCTTCAAACCATCTCTATTTTCAATTGCATGCACAAACTGTTGAGCATCAAGTAAGCTTTGATGGGTTCCAGTATCAAACCATACATCTCCTCTTTCCAAGATTTCAACCGATAATTTATTTTCTTTTAAATAGGCAAGGTTTAAATCTGTAATCTCTAACTCACCTCTGGGAGAAGGACTCAATGATTTTGCAATTTCACTCGCATATCCATCATAAAGATATAGTCCAGTTACAGCATAATTTGTATGCGGATCCTTAGGCTTCTCAATAATAGTCTCCGCTTTACCTTCAATATTAAATGATACTACCCCATACTGGTGTGGATTTTTGACATAGTAAGCAAATACAGATGCTCCTTCGGTAATTAAATTTGCTCTATTTATAGATAACTGAATAGAGTTTCCATGAAAAATATTATCTCCCAAAATTAATGCCGAGGGTGAGCCAGATAAGAAATCCTCTGCAATCAGCAAGGCTTGTGCTATTCCCTCAGGCCTCTTTTGAACTTCATATGATAGATCTATTCCCCATTGAGCTCCATCGCCCATTAGATCTCTAAAACTACTAAGATCTCTTTCAGTTGAGATTATCAAAATTTCCCTTATTCCAGACATCATAAGCGTTGAAAGAGGGTAGTAAATCATTGGCTTGTCATAGACTGGAAGAAGCTGCTTTGATATCACTTTTGTTAAGGGGTAAAGCCTAGTTCCAGAGCCTCCGGCTAAAATTATTCCTTTTCTCTCTTTACTCATTCTGCATTCGCAACTATCTTCTTTAATAGATGATTAGAGTAGTGCTCCCAATTTAAAATTTCGGTTCCAAATGTTTCAATAATCTTAGTTGTGCTTAATATCGAATTTTTTGGTCTTATAGCAGGAAGAGGGTACTCATCTGATGAAATCGGATTGATTATATTTGTTTTCATATCTTTGTATCCTAGGCTCTTAAGTCTCTCAAAAATTGAAACCGCAAAACCATGCCAACTAGTCTCACCTCTGGCTGTCATATTGTATATTCCAAAAACCTTGTTTATAGAAATGTCTTGGTAAAATATTTTTTGCAAGCAATCTAGTGTTAAATCAGAAATAAGCTTTGAGCTTGTGGGAGTGCCTACTTGGTCATCCACAACATCAACAGATTCTTTTAACCTAAATGCATTAATCATTGTGAGTAGAAAATTCTTCCTTATATCTGAATATACCCAACAAGTTCTAAAAATTAGGTATTTACAACCACTGCTAATTATTCTCTCCTCTCCAAGTAATTTAGATTTACCATAAACCGATAGAGGATTGATCCTACTTTCCTCTGTGTGTATTCCCTTAAGGTTCCCATCAAAAACATAATCTGTAGAATAATGAATTAATATTGCATCCTTCTTTTCAGCCATTTCAGCAAGGTGCTGGACAAGATTTGCATTTACATCAAAAGCTTCATTTGGATTACTTTCTGCCTTATCAACATCTGTATAGGCTGCTGCATTTATAATCACATCTGGTGAAAACTGCTCAATAATTGAATCTAGTCTTTCAAAATCTTGAAGATTAATATCTGATCTTTCTACTAGCCTCAGATTAAAGAAAGGTTTTAACGAATAGTTTAATTCAGAACCAACTTGACCAGAAGAGCCTAATAATAAAACTTTTATGAGTAATTCTTTTTTATCCATGCTCTATAGGCACCACCAATTATATTATCAGTCCATTCTTGATGCTCAAGATACCAATTTATAGTCTTTCGGATTCCGGAAGAAAATGATTCAGATGGCATCCATCCAAGTTCCTTTTTAATTTTATTACAATCTATTGCATATCTTCTGTCGTGGCCTGGTCTGTCTTTTGTAAAAGCTATTTGTGACTTATAAGATTGCTTGCTTGGATGAACTTCATCAAGAATTTCACAAATATTTTCTGCAAGCTCAAGGTTGGTAATCTGATTGAGGCCGCCAATATTATATACATCACCTGGTAGCCCATTATTTAGAACCTTATTAAGGGCATCACAATGGTCATTGACATATAGCCAGTCCCTTATTTGTTGGCCATCGCCATATATTGGTATTTCCTTTCCCTCAATAGCTCTCAGTATTGTAAGAGGTATGAACTTTTCAGGAAATTGGTATGGACCATAATTATTTGAACAATTAGTGATTATGGTTGGTAGGTCATAAGTTCTATTGTAAGCCCTAACTAAAAAGTCAGAGGAAGCTTTGCTAGCAGAGTATGGGCTATTTGGTTTATATCTAGTCTTTTCATTAAAAGCAGGTCCTGAAGGTGATGCTGATCCAAATACTTCATCAGTAGAAACATGTAAGAATCTAAATCCAAGTCTTTCATTTTCACTTAATTTATTATGATACTCTCTTGAACATTCAAGAAGGTTAAATGTTCCAACTATATTTGTTTGAATGAATCCTGAGGGTTCATGAATTGATCGATCTACATGAGATTCAGCAGCAAAATTGATTATGGACTTTGGTTCATACTTATTTAAGATTTTATTAACCAAATCACTATCGCCAATATCTCCGTGATAGAATCTATAATTAGTATTATTTTCAAAATCAGAAAGGTTTTTAGGGTTTCCAGCATATGTAAGCAGATCAAGATTAATAATCTCTTCCTGACTATTTTCTAACAAATTAATGATGTAATTACTGCCTATAAAGCCAGAGCCACCAGTTACAAGAATTGTCATAATTGTACTTTTCTAAGAAACCTTTATTTTTGAATTTGCCTAACTTTAGAGTGTTATTTAATTATTCTCAGAAACCAATGCATAGTGTCTAAAAACTATCACTAAGATTGCTATTATTGTGCCCAGTATTGTTCCTAATATACAAATCATAGGCCTATTAGGATAATTCTTTGCCTCAGGGATAAGTGGCGGTTCAATCATTTGTAAAACATACTCACTGCTGATTCTTGCCATCATCTGTGTCTTCAGTTGAGCTTCAATCAAATCATTCATAGAGTTCCTAAGTTCAACAAGTCTTGTTTTTTCCATTTCAGATTTTAGGAAATTTAGAGCATCTGAAGACTCTTGCAAATCTTTTTCTTGAAGCAAAGAATTAATACCATTAATAATTAACATCAAAAATTCTTTGGCAAAAACCGGTGATATATGTTCTACAGAGATACTAATATATCCATTGGTTGGGTTTTGATTTGCAGAAACGATGCTCCTATACCTAGGATAGACTTCTTGAACAGATGGTATCTGAGATGTTGGGGGATTGACTCTCCTTACCCATTCTTTTGTTTTATAATCATACTTACTTCCATCAAAATCTATTGAGCCAGTTTTCGAGTTATAAGATTTTGCAGCCATAAGTGATGGTAAAAGTTCCCTATCAGATTCAATCAGCCTCTTTAAGAAAGCCTTTGATTCAATATGCGCAAGTATGAGATTACCTTTTTCTTCCCTTCCAGATGCTGGTAGTGAAATACCGGCTAATGAGGCAATACTACCTAATCCACCACTATTAAATGATTGGCTTGATTCAGAAGCAACATTTAGCAATGATCCTGATTTATAAGTATTAGTAAGCGATAGTGAATAAATCACTGATATTACAGCAGCTATTGCTGTGAATGTAATAATAAATGATCTACTATCCCATAGAACAAAAAAGAACTCCTTTAGATCAACTTCAAAATCCCTGTTAATTTCATTTGATTGTTTCATAACTCTAGTTTAAGTTTTCTAATCTCTTTTTTGAGTTCATTGTACTCCTCTGAGCGTCTTTTCAGAAAGTTTTTTGTTAGAATTGCTCTCTCAGATATAGCCTTAGGAGTCAGAATATATATATAGCTTTTTTTATTATTTGAATCTTTAAAGTTAGATAATTTTAGAAATCCTTTGTCTATAAGGCCCTTAATTATATAGTTGGTTTTACCCAGACTGAGGCCTAACATAGAAGAAATTTCTCTTTGTGTGAGATTTGGGTCTTCCTCATATATTCTAAGCACCCTGTATTCGTAATCTTGATCATTCATATTAAAACAATAGCTACCGCAGGGTTTTAATAGCTAAAACCACATTATATTTTAAAATTATTTTATGACTGTTCATTTGATGAACAATTTTATTATAATAAGATTATCTGTTCATGCAATGAACATTGCTTCAATTTAGATCGTTTTTTTAATCTCTTAACTTGAATGTTTCGCTACTAATGCTATTTTTAATATGCTTTGATGAGATCTCTGTTTTTACATCCTGATTCAATATACTCAATAATACCATAACTCGATTTTTGCTAGTTTTAGTGAGGAATCTTACATTTAGATTCTTAAATATACTTTCTTTTATTTCTAACATCTCACCCTTCTTGTATTCCCTCTTAATGTCATTTAAGTGACAAATATCATTATCATCCAAGTATGAGTAAATCTTATGGATTGCATCTTCTGGAACAAAGGAAAGTTTATTCCCAAATGTAATTAAATTTGTGACTCCAATAGTGGAATTTATGGTGTTCCAATTTTCTTTCTTTAAATCTACTAAAATGAAAACGTATCTTGGAAACATGGGGTTGACTCGATAAGATTTCGAGTCCTTTCTACTAACGCTTGAAATCATTGGAAGTAGTGTCTTAAATCCTTGGTTTTCTAGATTCTTTTGAGCTTCTAGTTCACTTCCAGGCTTTGTATATGCAAGTAGCCATTTTTTTTTCTTTTGATCCAAGATCAGTCTATTAGCTTATTTATATCAACTCTGTATGAGATTAACTTAAGATATTAAAAACTATTTACTGCTGCTGCTGCAAGTGCCATTTGATATATTATCTGTGTGACCTCCGTAGTAGCTCGAATACTTGAGAATGGCTGAACCTGCAATGGAATGACAATTGTATCTCCAGGAGCTAGCTCTGAACTGCCTCCTCTAAAAAATCCTGAAGTCAACTGCGATGGCGATACTACACTTCCATCTGATTTAATTAAATAAAGATTAGACTCATCAGCAAATGAGGTTAATCCTCCACTCAAACTGATATAGTCATCAATCCCTAAATCTTTTTTGAATAAGTGTGAATTTGAAACAAAAACTTCACCAATAACAGAAATACTTTGAATCTTTTTAGGGATATGTAGTTTATCTCCATCTTCTAAAATTATATCCTCTATTTTTCCTGATAATATTCCATCAAGATCAATAACGAGTCGGCCAAGAACTTCTGTATCATTTGTATCAGATGCTATTAGTGATGTTAGTTGGCTTATAGCATTACTATCAAGTGAGTCTTTGCCTAGACCGCCAGTCTGGCTTGACAGCAGTATCTTCCTTCTCAACTCATCTTGAGCACTTTTCAATCTGTCTTTTTCAGCCTCCTGAATAGCCTCTCTTTGATAATATGCAGCATCTATTGACCCAAATTCAGTAAGTCCGCCTGCCCTTCTAATGAGATCACCCAATGTTTGATTCTCTGTAATAGGATAAGTGCCTGGAAAGAAGACCTCTCCACTAATTTCAACTGATTGGAAGTCTGTAGCCAACTGCTTAAGTATTACAGTGTCCATCTCATTAAGCTTAATTTCACTTGCCTCTCTTATAGAAGCAAAGTTATTTTTACTAACAAATTTCTTATCTTGCTGATTTAATGTATTGAGTTCAATTTCAGCCTGATAAGTTCCATTCTTTGGTCCGCCGGCGGCTTTGATAGCATCTGATAAAATCATTTGATTTGTGAGTGGATATTGTCCTGGGAAATGTACATTTCCATAAACTGAAACGAGACTGAGTTTTTCTTTTGTGTCATTTCTTTCAATTAAATCTATAATTGGATCAAGCAACTGTTTCCTACAAAGAGAGGTGATTGTCTTTGATAATTCTTCAGTTTCATAGTTCTCATTCTGAAGCTCTACCCTTTCTCTCTCAAGAGTTTGCTTTAGAACTAGAAAATCTTCTGGTGTTGAAAGTTGCTCTAGATCCTCTATAGGAATTGACTTTTTTGGTCTGAATCCAGATTCCTCGATTATCCTTATAGCTAAATCTTCTGGCAAAGTGCAGTAATCATAAATACTGTATTCATAGTACCTCATAATATCTGATTCTGACATTTCAAGATCAGGCTGGCTTTGCATTTGTCCTAAGCTCATTGTATTTTTCATATCAAGAGCTAACTTTTCTTCCATTAGTGATTTTCTAAGATAGGTTAAAGATGTCCACTCACTCTCAAGAACCATCATATTAGTTTCTTTATCAAGAACATATCTATCTTGTATCATCTTGGTTGTGATTTGATCAGGAGTAATAATGGAAGGAAATAGGATAATTTCATCATGATCCATCAAAGCTATATTTTTACTGGATTCAGGATTACTAAATAAATCTTCTAAATCAATCTGATGAAACTCGAATAGTTGAGATTTTGTATCTTTTCTTTTTATTAGGGCATAATTTAAATCGGTCATCTCCAATAAGTCGTCAGGATCGTCGAAGAGATCCAATAATTTCATTCCGCTTTGCCAAGGGTAGAATCCGGGTTCTTGGGCATGTCCAGAAATTAAAAGAGCATTTTTAAGATTATTTGGAACGGAAAATATTGAGACAACATCACCACTTTCCAGTTCAAAATTCTCACCTTCTTTTTTACTCATATCGATCGAAAGAAGTTCAAACGAATTATTGATACTATTTATTCTAGTAATATTTGTTGAAGATAGATTTGCTTTTGGTGTTAGATTTCGAGAATATTGCAGAAGTTGCTTTAAATTTTCTTCATTTTTAAGCTCATATATTCCAGGCTTATTTACTTCACCCCTTATCGCTACAGTTTTTCCAACTGTCTCGATGAATACCACATCACCCTGCATTAATCTCGAGTCGTTACTTGTATCACCATTAAGTAGGAGGTCATAAAAATCAAATGTTGAAATAACATTGCCATTTCTTTTAAGTTTAATATTTCTTAGCGAGCCTGACTTGTCTATGCCTCCACTCTTAATTATTGCATTAGTCAGTGAAGAAAGAGCGCTTATGCTGTACATGCCTGGATTGCTAGCTGATCCTAAAACAAAAATATCAATTGCCCTCAGAGAGCCCATCGTAATACTTACCTGTGTACCAATTAGCTGATTAGCAATTATATTCTTCAATAGCTCTCTAACTTCGCCAAAAGTAATGCCTGCAACATTTACAGGCCCAATCTCTGGAAGGAAGATGTCACCATCCCTAGTAACTTTAAGTTCATACTTGCTATTCTTGCTGCCAAAAAGAATTATTTTTATAGTATCGTTTGGTCCAATCATATAATCAGGTGGAACAGGTACATCTTTCAGTGGGGCAAATGTACTCGGATTGTTTTGAAAGTAGCTATATCCAAAATAATCTAGAGGCTCATTGGGTAGCCTTACATTTGGTGGGTTAACAAAGTTATTTCCTCCTGTGTATCCATAATCACTCTCTGAAAAGTCAATTATCTCTTCTCTCTCAACAACATTTTCATCTTCATCAATCGCTTCATCATCTGAAATACTCTCAAAGCTACTACCCCCCAGCCCGCCTGCTAGGTTTGTAAGTATTGACGTCTCCATTTGAGCATTAGTATTTTGCCCTGTGATCAAAACTAATAGGAAAATAAATTTATAGCTATATTTCATATAATAAATCTTATTTTTTTAAATCAATTTTTTGAGTGATAGTATCTTATATATAGAGTACATAAAAAGAAAAATTATATTCTTATAGTTAGTCTTTTACAGACAGCCTTTCTAACCAAAAAACGCTTCATGAGAAATATAATTGTTTATATTCTTCAAAACTAATTATATCTCTTTCAAACGTGTATTGTTTTTTTATTGAATTTTCTTTTTCAGTCTCTAGCTTCTTCCAATTGGATTGATTTTGTGTATTTAGCTCAAGAAATCTTTGTTTATTTTTATAAGAAATAGACTCACCGAGACGAATAAATGATCCATTATCAATGAGTGATTCTAGAATCATTGCTGAGGGTGTTAAAGAAGGATCATCGACTCTTTTTCTCATAAATTCAATGTTTGCAGTGTGTCCAATCTCTTTATGCTTATCCAAAAAATTAGCAATGGGTACCATTTCATCAAGGATTTCATTAGCCCAATCAATTAAACTAATATTTTTATCTTTTCTTACTAATTCCAATTTTGGCTTTCTACCTTGCTTAGCAACTTTGATATCATTTTCGAATATCTGTTTTTCCTCTGTTTTGTCGATGGGCTCACTTTCCTTTACGAACGCATAAAGCATAAAGATCTCTAAAAAAGTTATAACTTCTTGCCTAATACCAATTTGAGAGTATGGATCAAGATCCAATGACCTTAATTCAATGAAATCAACGCCACCATTTAATAATTTCTTAGCAAAACGAATATCTGATTTATCAGTACTTTTAGCTCTTGCTGGAGCATAATACTCGTCTTCTATTTGCAATTGATTAGTATTGATTTGACAGAGCGGATCCTCAGTTTCATCAAAAATCTTTGAAAATGAATCGCTTCTTTCATTAGTCGCTTTTAATAGATCTGTGGTGTAAGAATTCAGTGAATTTGATGAAATATTAATTTTCGCCCTTGATAAATTTTGATAGCCATACTCACTCATCCTGATTGAAGTTCCATATGGGGAAAACAGGGTGTTTTTATCTAACTTGATAAATTCATCATTTGATCCTGATAAAAAATCTCTAGTTATTGAAGGAGAGCAGCCAAATAAATAGAGAATAAGCCAGTTCATTCTAAGAACATTTCTTAGAATAGAGAAATAATTCTTAGAGCGTAATTCTAAAGATTCATTCTCAAGATTTTTAAATATAGGGCTTCTCCAAAATTTTCTTGGCAACGAATAATTAAAGTGGACTCCAGAAATAGTCTGCATCAAACGGCCATATCTATGTGATAAGCCTTTTCGATAAACATGCTTGAAGAGACCTTTGCTTGAAGTCCCAAATTTCGCAATAGGTATGCGTCCTTTTCCTATATATGGCGGCATGCTAAAAGGCCAAAGCATTTCTTCATCAACATTGGAGTAAAAAAAATGATGGATATCTGAAAGAAAATTAAGCGCTTTTCTCTTGTCATAAAAGGGTGGTGTAATGAATTCCAGTTGAGCTTCAGAGAAATCAGTTGTTATATAGCTATTACATAATGAGGAACCCAATGATTTTGGATGGGGTCTTTGTGAAATCTTTGAATTAAAATGCCTTAAGCTTTCTTTTTCAATTCCTATCTTTGAGAGCTTTATATATGGCTCTATCTCAGATAATAATTCCTCTTTCATATTCTCTGATTCATAATATAAATTAATCCAAATATTTAATATTCTCACTTGGTGCTGTACTGAAACCGTTGAGAATCTTTTTAATAGACCAGGATTTCTGACTGAGGATATCTATTTCATCTGAAGCATTGGTTACTAAGTTATATAAGCCACCCCCTGAATCAACTTTCGTGCCTGCATCTTTTGTCAGAGGGCTCCAGGAATACCCTGTCTTTTGTCTGGTAGATGAACTTATAAAAAATAGATCCATTGGCATCTCAAAGTAGATCCATTTATTAAAAGCACCTTCCCCAACACACTGAGAATCACAATCTGTTAAGGCTACAATCGCACCAACTCTTGCTCCAGTCTCGAATCTTCTCGACACATCTATATGCGCTCCCACATCTTTACCTAGAAATTTACCCATACTGATCTTTAAGCGTGTATCGTAAAAAGGAATGTCGCGATAGTAAGATAAAAATGCTGTGACAGTCTCATAGTCCTGAAAACCAAGCCTCTGATCGAAGTCTCTTTGTTTTACCCAGAAAGCTTCTAAACCCATTGCCCATCTTCTATTATCAGGAAAATATAGGACCTCTCCTCCATACCCTCCATACATCCATTCTAAATATCCAGCAGAGAATTTGGCTTTTATGTTATTACTTAATCCAAATACATAGTCAAGAGCCATCCGTCTTAACCCTGACTCACCCTCGGTTAAATATAACCTTCTATTTTGTCTGACATGGTAAAGTTCCCCATCTGGAACATGATACGTATAGTCTTTATAATTATTTGCTATATCGATTCCTATATCTGTGGTGAATGTTAGCCCTTTCTTGATTGCATACTCAGTATGAATTAGAGCCTCAAGCTGCCAAAAGTAAAATTTTGCTTGGTGCTGTAGCGTACCCAGAGCATGTGGTTTTATTTCCCAGGAAAAATTTGGGTATAAAAATTCATTCTTAATAACCGTTACATCATTCTCAATTGGTCTAAAGACATCATAAGATAGCATATCTTCATCTAAAGGCTGATTCCTCACAATTCTTTTAATATCATCTTTTCTTATCGTTGACCTTACTGTTTCGATACCCTGATCAATGTTTATAATTGTTATATGTTCAATATTTTTTGGTGCATTACTTGCTAAAACTCTACTCGCCAAGTCTAAAGCGTGAGATGTATTTCTAAATCTTCCCTGACTGATCTCAGCCGCTAACTCATCGCCATTAAAAAAGATATTATGGGTTACAAAGCCAACATTCGCCATCTCTCGAATGATTCTGTTTGTTAGAAATTTCTTCCAATTATCATTTGTAGTATCGTAGTTATCAATGCTTGTGTTTCTTAGTATTTCTGTACCTAAAACTATACTTGGGACTCCTTTAAAATTAAGATTTGAATGTACAGATGCATTTAAGTAGATTGTATTACCTCTCACATATCCGATTGATAAATCTAATTTATCTCTATCACCTAAATACATCCTGTAATTAAGTGAGTAATTAATTCTCGAGTCTAATCGGAATTTATCTCCCACCTCATCAAATCTTTTTTCAAGGCCTATTATTCTTGAATAATCTGAGGAATCATATTCTACCTTTAATGTAAGGTTATCAATTGGACTCATATACTCAAGGCCACCGAAAAAAGCAGCATCGCCTGAGAATAATCTACCAAAGCTTACTAGACCTCCTAAAGTGCCTTGCTCCCCACCTCTAATTTTTTTTGACTCTATGAAAGAACCCAAAGGATTATTAAATGAGTGTTTACCAGCAAGTCTCCCCCAGCCTAAGCCTAAGCTTAAATCAAAGTTTTGAATTTGCTTAGATGCAACAATATACTCACTCGCGTATGCTCCAGTTCCTCCAAAATCAGTAATTCCCATTGCTATTTGGGGGAAGTTTTCTCTTTCTTCTAGTAACAAAAAACGAAGATCAATCCCTTTATCTTTCCACGTTTGCTGACTTCCTTTCATGTATGGTCTAGAGGTACCTTCTGTATACTTTAACGTAGCCTCCATCCAAGGGAATATCTGAACTGATGAGTAGAGACGGTTATAAACTTCTTCTGAGGAGATTCCAAAAGTAAATTCACCGTCATCTAAGAATCTGGCTGAAGGAGTTTCAATTAGACCTACTCCACCATAAGTTGATTGAAAATATGGTGAATTATAATTATCTGCGAAAACACTAATTGGAACAATACAGTTAAAAAATATGAATAATGAGATTTTTTTTATCATATCTAATTTTGTGACCCATAAATAATCATAGATAGTCTCTAAGGTATCTTAACGTGGTTAGCAGTGTCTACATCATATCTAATAATAGATACTTGCCCAAATCTCTCAACTAAGGAGAACATTTTGAGCAAGTACTATGAAGATATAGTCTAGTTACTTGAAGAAGTAGTTGTACTACTAGTTGTGGTAGTAGTAGTTGTTACACCGGTCGTCGTTGTAGCTGCAGCTGACGTTGTTGTAGTAACTGGATCAGTTGTGGTAGCAGTTGTTGTAGCCGTCGCCGGGTCAGTAGTAGTAGCTGTTGTTGTAGCCGTCGCCGGGTCAGTAGTAGTAGCTGTTGTTGTAGCCGTCGCCGGGTCAGTAGTAGTACTAGAAGTAGTCGTCGTAGTTGCTGGCGTAGGCGTAGGCGTAGGCGTTGGCGTTGGCGTTGGTGTTGGCGTAGGTGTTGGCGTAGGCGTTGGTGTTGGCGTTGGTGTTGGCGTAGGTGTTGGCGTAGGTGTTGGCGTAGGTGTTACGGGTTCATTACCGGATGGACTAGTGTACTCTGACGAACCACCACTAAATAGACCTAAGATAGCACCAGTGATAGCAACCCAAACTCCAGCTCCTGCTGCTCCTGCTCCTGCTGCTGCTCCTGCTCCTGCTGCTGCTGCTGCTGCTGCTCCTGATGCTGACTCATCAACTTCTTCTTCTTCTTCTGTTGCATTAGGGTCATCAAATGCTTCGGAACCATCTTCACCTTCCGAGGCTATAGACTTTAAGCTCGTACCGCTTAGGATAAGAGTAAGCATTGAAAAATAAGTTCCGAGTTTCTTAAATAATTTCATCTTTGAATGATCCCCTGTTATTTTCTTTATTTTAAAGCACTCTATTAAGCTTATTAAGCCTTTAATAAGTGATTTTTCTATAATTCATATTGTTTGTAAACAACATTTTCACTTTTTTACATAAAGTTACACGTCGTTAGTGAAGTGGATTATATGTCATCTAGCTTGAAATAGGCAGTACTTAATTGAGTTATTTTTTTAACTGTAACCTATCCGTTTATCAAATGATAAGTATTATCTATAACACTTGATTCTTATTATCTCGGACTATTTTGGCCTTATTGAAGTCCTATTCATTATGAATTCTTCAAGATTAATTATATCTTCCTTACTGAGTGCCCCATCAAATACACTTGAGAATAATTGATCGAAGTCTTTTACAGTATTTGTAAAGTAATTTGTTAGAGGCCCCATCATGTCTTCAGACATTTTATAGAGTGTTCTTCTTGAGTCACCTGGGTCTTTTTCTCGAACGAAGATCTCGCTCTCAACACCCGTTGATAGAACTTTCCTAAAATTTGCAAAGGTCGTTGCCGGGAAAACATCACAAACAGAATCATAAAGGTCGTCTCTACTGACACCATCATCCCCTCTAAATTGAAACAATATGATTGAACATATAATTTGAATTTGAAGATAGCCGGACCTGATGTAATTAGACAACTTTCTGGGCTGGAGATCCCTATTTGATAGCCCTAATGCCCTCATTGCCGCTGCAAATGCTAAAATCTCCATACCTTGATTTATATCTTTAAACTCTATTGTTGATTCTTCAATGGCTTCTGACAGGCTTCGACTCTTTTTATCGATCTCCCACTTTTGAATGTCTTTATTAATGTGACTCACTTTTTCCATCATTATTGATCTTAAAATAATTATTTTTATTGGATATAATCTATTACTCTATTTTAATATCTAAATCGGATCAATAAACATGTTTAAGAAAAAAATACTCATAATCATCTCATTAATGGCTTTTAGCTCAATGACTTTTGCTGAATGCAATTACCCAAAGAAAAAGTTTGATGTCCCATCTGGAAAGAAAGCAACTGAGGCAGAAATGGTAGAAACCATGGGTAAAGTGAAGCAATTTCAAGCTGATCTTGCTATTTACCGAACTTGTTTGGATGGTGAGTTAGCAAAAATATCGCCCGAACTGGAATCTTATGAAGAAATTGAGAAAATGAATGCTCAAAAATACAATGCTTCCGTTGAAGACGAACAAAATATGGCTGAAGAATGGGGCGAAGCCGTCAGGGCGTTCAAATCTAAATAAGAAATAAGGATCGAAACACATGTCAAAAACTGTAACCATCACGGGTGCAGCTGGTCAGATTGGGTATCAGCTCGCATTTAGGATTGCTTCTGGCCAACTTCTAGGAGCAAATCAAAAAATAAATTTAAATCTATTAGAAATCACGCCTGCATTAGATTCCCTGAAGGGTGTTGCAATGGAATTGGAAGATTGTGCTTTTGATACGCTGGATAAGATTAGTATTTCCGATGATCCCAATGAAGGATTTAAAGACAGTAATTATGCGTTTCTGGTTGGAGCTAAACCGAGAGGGCCAGGCATGGAAAGA
>Ga0315316_10000226_pt1 | contig 34874 bp, 31 predicted proteins | sample M160m3416metaG_FD_203702 | JGI IMG/M metagenome (GOLD analysis project Ga0315316, IMG submission 203702) | Ammonia-oxidizing marine archaeal communities from Monterey Bay, California, United States - M1 60m 3416 | ecosystem: Environmental > Aquatic > Marine > Intertidal zone | place: USA... | reverse complement strand
ATTATTCCCAAATATTTCTAAAAAACATCAAGATGCAGTAATCAAAGTAATAAAATCAGTTTAGACATTTGTATTTGGATAGTCTTCAAACCAAAATGCCTTTGATAGAGTTTGATTTGCTGAATGACTAGCTGCAAACATAACTCTTGCTTGGTTTAGTAATTCTTGTTCAAAGTCAAATGGTGCTTTCTTTGTTCCCGTAATCTCCATACAAAATGCATCGATCATTTCTAAAAAGTGATCTTTTGGTTCAATTTCAAAAATTTCATTTTTTCTGCCATCCCAATTATTTTCTGTATTGTATTGTAAGGTAACTTTAGTTGTAAAATCAGGTGGAATTGAATATGCTCTATCTAATGATATTACTCCATCAGTTCCCCATACTTCGTATTTTGCTTGATAGTAACTTCCGTTTGAATATGTAATAGTTGCAGTTTTACCATTTTCATAAACCAAAATTGCTGAGCCTTCAACATCTACAGAAGATTCTGGAATTTTTTTCTGGCTACAAAATACACCTAACGGTTCTTCACCAAATATCATTCGACTTGCACAAATTGGATAGCAACCGGAATCTCTTAGAAATCCTGAATCATACCTAATATCGCTCTCTGGGAATGCTGGAAAACCAAAAATTCCATTAAATGATTTTACCTCTCCAATTTTACCTTCCTTGATCAATTCCTTTACTTTTTGATGTTGTGGATGGAATCTGAACATGAAACCCTCCATCAATCTAACATTGTTTTCTTTTGCAGACTCAACCATCTCTATTGCAGATTTGAGATCATTTGTTGAAGATTTCTCTACGTAAACATGCTTACCTGCTGCTGTTGCCTTGTTAGACCATTCAGCATGTGTATGTATTGGAGTTGAAATGTATACAACATCCACTGAATCATCTAAAATTACATCTTCATAAGTACCAAATTTTTCACAGTTAAATTCACTAGCAAATTCTTTTGCTTTGTCTGTTGAACGGCTACCAATTATTTCAAGTTCTGCAAATTGTGATTTTATTATGGCAGGAATTACAGAACGTTTAGCAATTCGTGAACAACCAATGATACCAAATTTTATAGTTTTCATTTTTCTCACAAATAAGAAATTATTCCTCTAACATGTGGTCCAACAAAGTTTTCAATCTTCATTAGTTGTTTAATTTGATATAATGTAACCCAAATGAATGAGTCTGGGATTTTTAATTCTTCATCGTCGTTCACTTCGACAATCATATTGTAATTTGATTTTAAGTGAAATCTTCCACCGTCTTCTGACTGCCATTTTGCATAGATGATTTTGGGATTATTTTCTTCATCGAAATATTCTGCAAATAGTGGTTTAGCACCACCGTGAGCTTTGAGCAAGTTACTAGTTGTAGCTTGAAGTGTTGGAGATAATTGCAACTTTCCAATATTACCCGGTTCTGCTTTTGCTTGTAAAAGATAATGTGGTATACCATTGATTCTTTTCATTAAAATTCCTAGAATACCACCAGGGTTTTTTGCAATCATGGGTTGAGTCCATCCTTTTTTCCCAACTTCACGATCAAATGTATTTGATACTTTAACTCCAATTACTTGAAAAAATCCACCTGAATCATGAGTCACATTTCCTGAATTTTTATCAACTTTCCACTTGTCTAAATCGTTAATATTGATTTCTTCTACAATCATATCTGATTCTTCTCTTTTCTTATTGAACCAGTCTATTATGTAATCAAGTTTATGGATTTGATTATCATCTCTTAAAGATTCAAGCATTATTTGGATTCTTGAAATTGCGTCAGAATCTAAGTCATATCCATTTTTTTCTAATATTTCTTTAATTTCATTAATTGTCACGTAGAAAGTTGGATAAGTTCTTTAATTATATTTTCTATTCAAATCAATGAGGATGCCTAAAAATTTCAAATAAATGTAAAAACTTTGAGTAGTATATTTTATAGCCTAAAATCCTAAAATCATCAAAGGGTCAAAATTGAAGATAATTATTGGAATTCCAGCATTTAATGAGGAAAAAAATATCGCCTCAATAATTACTAAATTAATGAATATCACAGATTCAATAATTGTTTGTAATGATGGTTCAAGTGATCTAACATCAGAAATAGCTGAGAAAATGGGAGCGGTGATAATTAATCATAAAAAAAATCTAGGATATGGAGGTGCAATAAGAAGTATTTTTCTTAAAGCGAAGGAATTAGACGGGGATATTTTGGTGACATTTGATGCAGATGGTCAACATAGAATTGAAGATATTGAAAACGTAATAACACCAATAATTAATCAAGAAGCTGAATTGGTAATTGGTTCAAGGTTTTTAGATGATAGTGAAAAAGAAGTTCCACAATATAGAAAAGTTGGAATAAAAGTAATTACTAAAATTACAAATGCAAGTATTAAAGAAAAATTAACTGATTCACAAAGTGGATTTAGAGCTTATTCAAAAAAAGTGGTAGATGAATTGAATCCATCAGAATTAGGGATGGGAATATCAACTGAAATTTTAATTAAAGCAAGTAGTAAAAATTTTAAAATTGTAGAAGTACCGATTAAAATATTATATTCCGGAAATACATCAACTCATAATCCAATTTCTCATGGATCATCAGTGATTCTAAGTACAATAAAATATACATCGATTGAACACCCACTGAAATTTTATGGAATACCATCTGTAATATTTTTCATAATTGGGTTATCATTTACGTATATGGCTATGCAATATTATACAGAGATTGGAAGATTAAATACTAATCTAACAATTGTTGCAGCATCTACAGTTTTAATTGCAATTGTATTATTAATTACTAGTATTTTGTTGTATAGTTTAGTAAGCGTTGTAAGAGAAAATAATAAAAAATAGAATTGTGAAGCAGTTGTGGAAAAATTTTAAAGATGTTTTAAAAGAAAATAAAGGAATTTTCTCAATAGGCTTTGGAGATAGTATTGGAAAATTTATCTCCGCCATTTTTTGGTTTGTTTTAGCAGGATTATTAGGGCCAGAACAATATGGAGAGATTCATTACTTTCTTGCAATAGCTGGAATGGGACAAATATTTTCATTACTTGCAACATCACAGACAATAACAGTTTATGCTGCAAAAAAGATAAGAATTGAGCCTACATTAATTCTAATTTCACTACTTTCAGGAAGTATTGCATTTTTAGTAATAATAATAAATTTCATGAGATTAGATGTTGCATTTTTAGTTTTAGGATTTATAATTATTGAATTATCTAATGGGGTTTTATTAGGAAATAAAAAATATTCAGATTACTCAAAATATTTTTTAACACAGAAAGTTTTATTGTTCATATTAGGTATAGTATTTTTTTATGCATTTGGGATAGAAGGAATTATTTCAGGAATTGCATTAAGCTATGTTCCATACGTAATTATAATTATTAAAGAATTTAAGAAAACAAAAATAAATTTTTCTTTAGTAAGACCAAGAAAAGGATTCATTGTAAATAATTATTTTACAGTTTTATCAGGTTCATTTGGAAGTCAAATCGATAAATTTATTGTTGTTCCAATTCTAGGATTTGCAGTTTTAGGAGAATATGCCTTAGCATTACAAATTGTATTAGTTTTATCAATTGGAAATAATATTATTTTCAAATATTTGTTGCAACAAGATGCAGTTGGGATAATTAATAAAAATCTAAAGAGAATGGCGATTATATTTTCTGTTGTAATTACATGTTTTGGTGTAATTGTATTACCAGCAATTATTCCAACATTATTTCCAGAATATGAAAAAACAGTTGATGCAATTCGGATTTTAAGTTTAGTTATAATTCCAGAGATGATAAGTCTAATTTATACATCAAAATTATTAGGATTGGAAAAAAGTAAATTTGTTCTAATTAGCAACATAATATCAACAGCAGTCCTAATTGTTGGCATGATAACATTAGGTCAAATTTTTGGTATTTTTGGAATAGTTGTAATGGTACTAATTTCCACATGCATACAATTACTTATTTTAATAATAGGGAAAAAACGTATTGAAAGGAATTTAAATTATGAAAGGAATGACGAAGATTAATCATGTCAATTAATACAAAAAATTATGATTTGTCATTAATAGCAAAGAAACCGTGGATATTTTTAATTATAATTGGATTAGGCGGCATATTACTAAGACTTTATCATTTTCCATTTGATATACCAGTTTTTGGTGATGCTGTAGCATATTTCTGGTATGCAAATGATATTTCAATCTTAGGAAAGTTTCCAGAAGGGCATGTAACTCAGACATTAGGAACAACACCAACAAATAATGGATGGCCAGGAATTTTATCTATATTTTTTTCATTACTAAATTCTAATAATTTTTTAGACTACATTAATTTACAACGTTTAGTCACAGTATCATTTTCCGTTTTAACAATTATACCAATTTATCTTTTAACAAAAAAATTTTTAGAAAAACCTTATGCAATACTATGTGCAGCAATATTTATTTTTTCACCGAGAATTATTGAAAATTCATTATTAGGAATTACCGAGCCATTGTTTATTTTATTATTAGTATCTAGTGTATTATTATTTTTAAATGATAAAAAATATTTAATTTTTTGTTCATTTGCAATAGTAGCATTATCCTCTTTGATAAGATATGAAGGGTTATTAATTTTAGTACCATTTACAATAATATTTTTTCTAAGATTTAAAATTAAAAAAATAACAGTTTTAAATTATTTTATCATAATAGGTATTATTTTAATTATAATTTCCCCTATGATTGCTATTAGAATTGATACAACGGGAAACGATGGGTTAGTTACTCATATTTTAAGCGGTCCACAATATTATGTTAATCAGAATACAGAAAATGATGGCATAATATTTCATTTTTTAGAGAAAGGTAGTTTTTTCCTTTTGAAAAATTTAATTTATGTATCAATTCCAATGTTTTTCATTTTCATCCCATATGGCATATTTGAATTATTTAGGAATAGGAATCATGAGAAAATAACATTGATTAGTTTTGGAGTAGCATTTCTTTTTCCAGCATTCTATGCTGCATCCAGAGGTTTTGAAGAGACCCGATATCTTTTCATCTTATATCCAATTTTTTGTTTAATGGCAGGATATACAATTAGGAAAATTGACAGAAAGATCAATAGAACAAATTTATTATTTTATGCTACATTAGCTTGTGTTATAATCTGTTCAGTGATATCTACTGACTTTATGATTAATGATTATTATGACAACGATAAAGAATTTTATCTTATTGCAAAAGATATTCATCAACTAACAACAACAGTTAACAGAGATTATGAAGGTTTGATGTTTCTCATGTGGACTGATGATGAGATTAATGAAAGATTTCCATTATTATATTCAGAATTAGGTAAAGATCTGAATACGCATACAAATATAGTTAGTTTAGGGAAAAATACAAAAAATAATTTTGAAAATTTAAATGATTATTTAGAATATAGTAAAACACAAAAAATGACACATCTCATTTTGAATGGTTATAATTTAGATACAAAATTTTTACAGGAAATTTTCAATAATGAAAAAGATTATCCATATTTGAATAAGATTTATGATTCAAGTGAATTAGGATTTACAAATCATGTAAAAATTTTTCAGATTGATTATGAAAAATTTAGTGATAGTAAAAAATAACTAAAATTATAAATTTAATTTATGAAATTTCTCATAATTAATTTCAAAGACTTGAACATTAAATTGTGTAAATCCCAAATCATGTGAATCCAATACTTTTGTGAGATATTGATAGTTGTACTCATTTTTAATTATATCAATTAAAAATGGATATGTAATTTCAGTGACACCATCTTTGTTAATTGCAATATATTTCAGATTCTCTTTTTCACTATTCAAAATGAAGTCATTCATATTTGAACCAAAAATATTAACCACTTGAATATTTTCACTACTTAGAATTTTATCATATGTTATGTCAGACTCCCCTATTAAACGAAATTTTGTATTAGGTTCAGAAAGATGAAGATAATTCATACCTTTTAATGTATTTCCTGCATCAAGAATTTTTCCTGATAATTGCTTTTCAACTAATTTTGCAAATTCAATTTGTTCATTTTGTTCCAATTCATGTACAACATCATATCTAGTTAGAAATAATGACGAAAGAAGAAGAATAATCAAAATTATGATAATTAATGAATAATTTTTTTGTTTATTATTTAAAGAAAATGTACTTAAACCATATTCTATTAATCGTTGAATTGGAATAGTAGCAAAAATAATTAAAAATGGGAATAAATAATACAAAAATCTTCTTTCAGGAATAACTGAAAATGTTATTACTAAAGTACTAAGTGTGATTATAATTAAAAACCAATTTCCATTAATGAATTTTTGTTTTTGATCGAAAGCTCTAAACGAAAACAATATTCCAATTGGTATTAAGATTATGAGATATGGAAAAGATATTTTTATCAATTGTTCAATAATATTAGAAATTCCAGTTACAAAGAATCTATCAAGAAAGTTAAGTATTCCATGCTCATTTACATAGTCAATAGCTGAATAATCTAAATCAGAAGTATTTACTGACTGTAATGTTCCAAATTCACCAGTAAATATTTTGTTACTATATTCAAAGTATAAGGGATCATCAAATGTATCAGATCGATTAATTAACATTGGAGATGCAACAAGTAGAAAAATACCAATACATAATACATATTTTCCAAATGTTTTAGTCGTGATTTTGGAATTATAAAAGAAGATTATGGAAATAACGATTAACATTATACTTCCAGGCCATCTTATCCACCACAATATACTGGCGAAAACAAATGATAAGTAAAAAAATCTAGTTTTTTCAGATAAAATAAAATAAAATGTTATCATAAAAGCCAGAATATATAGTGGTTCAGATAATCCTTGGCCAGAATTATAATTTAGATGTGGCTCAAAAGCAAAAAGACATGAAGATACCAATGCGTATTTTGCAGGAAAAAATTTTCTTGCAAGTAAATACATTATAGAAATACTTCCTGTTGATATTGCAATAGAAATTAATCGAGATGTATTAGTATAATCAATGAAATTATCACTTTCTACCAAATTAAGAAATGGGCTAAGAAATATTGTCCAACCTAAAGTTTTTGAAGACATTGGTGAAAAATCACCGTTTGTGTGAGATATAGAACGTAAAATATATCCAAGTGCATCTTCGTCATTAGGAAATGTTGAAAAATCTATCAAATACAATTTCATAGAAAGTGAAATACATGAAATCAGTATTAAGAGAATGATTATACGAGATTTATTCAAAAATTCACCTATTCCAAAAAATGAATTCTTTAATTATACCCAAACTTAATGATGAGCCAGTTCCTAAAGGTTTCATTTTTCTTGTTCCACCGACTCTTTCTCCTTCATTCCCTATAATTTCACATATTTTTTGTCGTCTTTTAAGACCTCTAATACTCATTTGTTGTGTTGATGAAAGATCCATTGCATCAAAATTTAATTCAGCGAATGCTTTTTTTGAAATAATTCTGCTTTCGTTTAATGTGTCAGTCCAATATCCACCAAAAAAAACATTGGCTAGAAATGCAAACATTTTGTTTCCAAAGCTATCAATTTTTCCTGCATCCAAGTTTATCGAACCCTTACCAAATCGTGTAACCAATACTTGATCATATCCTTCATTCATTTTTTCAATTAACAGTGGGATTTTTTCTGGTTCATCATTACCATCAGGACCAAATAATATGAAATTATCAGACTTGATAGAATTCACACCTTCTAAAACTGCAGCACCATGTCCTTTTTGTTTTTGAATGATTACTTTAAAGCCCATTTTTTTTGCTTCTTCTATTGTACCATCAGTAGAACCTCCATCAACAAAGATAATCTCATCTAACCACTCTCTTTTAATTTTTGGAACTATTTTTTTTACACCTATAATTTCATTTAATGTTGTGATAATTAATGCGGTAGTCATGAATTGACGAGATTTCTTAATTATATAAATAAGATTATTATATTATACTTCTATTTTCTAGAGAAAATATATTATTTAGAATTTTTATAATAAAATCTTTTGAAAGGCGCTTCAAATGTAATTCTATTTTTTATAGCCCATTGAAAAAGTTTTTTCAATCCTTGATCCATGTTAACTGTTGGTTTCCAATCTAGTAATTTTTGTGCCTTACTATTATTACAAACTAATCTATTAACATCATATGGCCTTTCCCTACTTTCATCATAACGAATTTTAATTTTCTTTTTTGCAATCTTAGAAATTTTGAATGCTAAATCTCTAATACTAATTTCATTACTCGAACCAACATTAATTATTTCACCTATAGCCTTTTTTGAATCAAGTGAACGAATAATTGCATCTGCAGTATCTGATACATATGTGAAATCTCTTGTTGCATCAACATTACCTAACATCAATTCTTTATTTCCATTCAATAATTGATTCATAATTTCTGGAATAATGTAAGGTTGAGTATATTGTGGTCCATACGAATTGAAAGGTCTAATTATCACTACAGGAAAACCATTCTCTTTGTGTAATGTGAATGCAACTCTATCTCCTGCTAATTTACTTACAGCATAAGTTGAATGTGGTGCAGTAGGATGATTTTCATCCATCGGAACATGTTGTGCACTACCATAAACTTCACTTGTTGAAATATGAACAAATCTTGAAACTGTTTTTGATTGAATTGATTTCCAAAGTAAATTTACACTTCCAGTAGTATTAACATTAAAAAAATCACCAGGATAATAAAATGAATCAGGAATAAAAGGTAATGCAGCTAGATGTATGACGTATTCTTGATCTTTTACAGCTTTACTTACTATTTTTTCATCGGTGATATTACCTTTAATGATTTTCAGATTCTTTTTATTATTTTTTAAATATTGTTTTTTCCCAGATGAAAAGTTATCCAGAACTGTCACCATTGAGTTTTTTTTGATTAGTTGTGAAACTACTTCTGAGCCAATAAAGCCAGCTCCACCAGTTACCAAAATTCTCTTATCTTTGTAATTCATTTTATTCAAATTTTATATTATTTTTCACCCAATTAATGGTAGATTTTAATCCTTCATCTAAAGGAGTGATTGCTTTAAAACCGAGTATTTTTGAGGCTTTATCATTTTTGAGAACACGTCTCGATTGCCCCATTGGTTTAGATTTATCAAATATTATCTCTGGTTTATAATTACATATTCTAAGGATTTTTTTTGCCAAATTTTTGATTGTGACTGATTCTCCACTTGATAAATTAATAGGATCAGCCTCACAATATTTCTCGAGAGTCAAAATCATTCCTCTAGCTGCATCATTAGCAAAAATGTATTCTCTGATTGGACTACCGTCCCCCCAAATAACAAATGGTTTCTTTTTACTCAATGTTTTGAGTATTAATGATCCAATAACATGTGAATGAGATGGATCAATTATTTCTCTAGGCCCATAAGAATTTGCAGGGCGAACTATTGCTATTTTCATTCCATATTCTTTTGAATGTGAAATTGCTTGAAGTTCACCCATTCTTTTTGACCAAGAATATGATGCATGCATTTCAGGAGGATTCGCAATCCATGCATCATCCTCTGAAAAATCTTTTTCTAAATCAGGATAAACACAAGAACAACTTGCATACAAAAATCTTTCAACATTTTCATTTTTTGCTGAATCAATTACATTTCCATCTAGAATAAGATTTGGAGTTAACGTACTTGCAGGATATACTGTTGTTCTACCTAATCCGCCAGTGTATGCAGCTAAATGAAAAATATAATCCATTCCTTTTACAGCTTTATCAGAAAATTCTTTATCAGTTAAATCACCGTGAAGAATTTCAACTTTTTTAGGATTAATTTCTAGAGGAATATTTCTTGTGTGACTAGTAATTCTGACATTAGATTTTTCAGATAATAACTCAACTAAATGAGAACCAATCATTCCAGTCCCGCCTGTAATTAAAATATTTTTATCTTCTAACAATTTTATCACTTTTCAATAATTTGTAAATCAGGTAATGGTACAATAAATTTTCCACCTGAATTTAAGAAATTTTCTTCACGTTTTTTAAATTCATCTAAAAAATGCCAAGGCAAAATGAAAAAATAATCAGGTTTTGATTTACGAGATTCTTCTTCAGATATGATTTTTAAATCAGTTCCAATTGTTTTTCTAGACCATTTATCAGGATTTCTATCAGCAATTGCATCAATTAAATTATTATTTAATTCATAATATTGTAAAATTGTATTACCTTTTGTAGACGCACCATATGCATGAATTATTTTTCCTGATGAAACTTCTTTTTTAATAAATGAAATAGTTTTTTCTTTAAGTTTCTGACAGCGTTCAAAAAATTCTTTGTATGGTTGTTCATTATTTAGATTCATTTTTTCTTCAGATTTTCTAAGTTCAGAAAGATTATGATATGAATCATCATCTATATTTTGATCAGTATGTTTTATGAAAATTCTAATACTCCCACCATTAGAACTGTTTAATGATACATCAACAGCTTTAAGATTGAATTTTTTTAGTAAATTTTCAATGACAGAGAAATGATAATACTCTATATGCTCATGAACAATATTATCAAAAGCATTTTGAAAAATCATGGTGGGTAAGTATTTTAATTCAATAATCCAAACACCTTCTCTATGTAAAATCTTTGAAATATCAGAAACAAACTCATTTGGATTTTCTAGATCATAAAACATGGAAATACTGGTAATGATTTTTGCTTTCTCATCATGGAATTTATCAATAAATAATTTTGAATTGAAATAATCAACAATTATTTCAGCTCCACTATCTTTAGAAAATTCAAACATATTTTTTGCAGGATCAATTCCTACAGCACGTAAATTTTTATCTTGATAATTTTTTAATAATGTTCCATCATTGCAGCCAATATCTAAGACAATATCATTAGTTTCCAAATTTATTTTCAAGATTGCCTGATTAACAATTTCTTTTAGATTATTAGTCATAGTTTGATTTATTCCAGAACGGTAGAAATAACGTTCGTATAAAATATCAGTGGGAGTAGAGTGAAGTAACTGAACTAATCCACAATCAGGTTTGTTACATCTAACTAGATCCAAAGGAAATTTTTCTAGAATAGGTTGTGGGTCGGAGCCTTTTGGAGTATATGCTGCAATATGTTGATCACCTAACGAAATAATTTTTGTGAGATGAGCAGTATTACAAATCCTACATGTTTTACGTGGTTCAAGTTTCATATGAATCAGCACTGTAACTGATATAAATACATAAAATCAGAAATAATTCCAATATGATATACAATAAAAAAATGAATGATTCTGATGAAATTTAAAAAAAGTCTTTTAATAGGAATATTAGGAATTATCGCAATATATGCAATTATTCTAATTACATTTGATGTAAATATAATTTCTGAAAAAATTAATGATTTTGATTTTCAATATCTTCCAATCATTATTACATTAATACCATTAACATGGGGAGTTCTTTTTTTAAGATGGAACTTATTATTAAAAAATTCAGATATTAATATTCCACTAAAAGATAATTTTATGATTTTTATTTCTGGTTTTGCATTGGGAGTTACACCAGGAAAAGTTGGAGAATTAATAAAATCACAATTATTAAAAAATAAATTCAACATATCACGAAGTAAAACTGCACCATTAGTAATTGTTGAAAGATTTTATGATTTTTTTGCAATTGCAATAATATCATTATTTGGAATATTAGTTTTTGAATATAGCATATACATATTTGCTATTTTATCACTTGGAATAAGTATTTTTTTAATAATTACATCTTCAGAAAAACTATTTTTAAAATTCTTGAAAAAGATAGAAAAAGTAAAATTTCTTAAAAATTTTTCAAATGAATTACCAAAATCATTCACTATAATCCAAAAATCAACAAGAGGCAAAATATTTCCATTGTCAATTATGTTATCAGTTACTTTTTGGTTTCTTGATTCAATTATAGCATATTTGACACTGTTATCATTTGGAATAGATATAATAGATTATTTTGTTTTAATGTCAATTTATACATCATCAATAATTTTAGGAGTGATTTCATTTCTACCTTTAGGTATAGGAGTTGTTGAAGGAAGTTTGGTTGGATTTTTATCACTTAATGGAATTGAATTTCATTTGGCTACTGCAGTAGTAGTATTCATCAGATTCTTTACAAGGTGGATAGGAGTAATGGCAGGATTTATTGGATTAAAATTTTCTAATATTTTATCAGACTAAAGAAGTGATTAAATAATTTGTTAGTAAGGTTATACTAGGATCATAAAAAAGAGAAAAAATGGAATTAAAAAATAAACAAATTTTGGTGACTGGTGGAAATGGATTTTTGGGCAAAAATTTAGTTAGAAAATTAGGAGAATTCGATGTAAAAAATGTATTTGCTCCATCATCTGAAGAATTTGACCTAACAAAACAGCAAGATTGTCAAAAAATTGTTAAGAATATTGATGTGATATTTCATTTAGCAGGGAATTCAGGAGGAATAGGATATATGGAAAAAAATCCTGCAAGTGTTTTCTATGATAATGTGATGATAGGTACACAACTCCTTCATGAAGCAAAAAATGAAAACGTTGAAAAGTTTGTGGGTTTAGGGACTGTTTGTAGTTATCCAAAATTTGCCTCAATTCCATTTTCAGAAGATCAGATATGGGATGGATTTCCTGATGAATCTAATGCACCATATGGAATTTCTAAAAAAATTATGTTAACACAATCAGATGCATATCGTCAACAATTTGGGTTTAATTCTATTACTGTAATACCAACTAATATTTATGGGCCTGGAGATAATTTTCATATTGAAACTTCAGGGGTAATACCAGGAATAATTTCAAAAATTTTTAATGCAATTAAAACAAATTCTAATGAAATTATTTTATGGGGAGATGGAAAAGCAACTAGAGATTTTTTGTATGTTGATGATGTATCATACGGAATGATTTTAGCAGCTGAAAAATATGATAAAGCATCACCAATCAATTTAGGAGCTGAACATGAAATATCAATAAAAGATTTAGCCACAATGATATCAAAAATTATGCAGTTTTCAGGAAAAATAAAATGGGATAATTCAAAAACAAATGGACAACCGAGAAGATGTGTTAGTAATGATAAAGCAGAGAAAGAAATTGGATTTAAACCAAAAACTAATTTAAATGAAGGATTAGAAAAAATGATTTCATGGTTTAAATCAAATAATTAATTTAAAATTTTTAATATTTTAGAAAATTCAATATTAAATCAAAAATATGATGATATTTCATTAGTATCTTTTATTAATTAAAAATTTTTGAGAATTATTATGCTACTTATATCACAAAATGCAGGAAATTATGATATAACATTACCTAAAGATACAGTTTTTCGTATAAATTTAGCATGGTGTAATAGTCTAAAAGAATTAGAAAATAAATTATCAAAAAATAGGAATTCAGAGTTTTTTATAGATTTACCAGTTGGTAGGATAAAACCGCCGAACAATAAATACACACTTGATGAAATGATCCCAATTATTCAATCAAATCCACATGTAAAGTATTTTGCAGTTTCAAATGTTGAAACAAAAAATGATTTAAAAGAATTTTTAGAGAAATTACCAAATACCATAAACATAGTACCAAAGATTGAAAGTCCAATTGCAATAAAAAATATCAAGGAAATTTGTAATTCATTAAGAATAGGTAAGAAAATAATTATGTTAGATCATGATGATTTATTTTCTTCAATAATTCGAAACAATGAAGATATCGAAAGTTTCCAAAATTATATTAAAAAATTGATTGATTATTGTGAAGAAGAGAATATCTTACTTTTAAGAACAGTCGGAGTAGTATTTAGTGATGATGAAAAACGAATTACGCAATATCAAAAATAAATTTTGTGGAATTGAAATTTGAATTTTAAAATACTGATAATTGGGAATAGAGATAGGTTTATTCATTTAGAGAAATTTGCAACAGAGATAAATAAAAAAGGTATTGAAACTAAATTAATTTATGATTTTGATTTTATTGATAAATTTTTTGAGTTAAATATTAAGAAAAAGATAGAAAAGAATAGAAATTTCAAAAAGTTATTAGAAGATTTTAATCCGAATATAGTTTTATTAGATCGGATTTCAAAAATTGGCAAAAAAGTTATAGAGAATAATATTCCACTGTGGATTTTATTAAGAGGAAATTATTGGGAAGAAGCAAAATGGGCAAGAAAAACGATTTACAAATCAAAAAAACAGATCATATCAGCAAAAAAAAATGAAGAATTAATTGATTATTGTTTTGAAAATTCAAATTTAATTTTGCCAATTTCCAGATATTTAGAGAATGAAGTGAAACAGAGATATCCTAACAAAAACATCGTATATTTTCCTGCAGATGGAAGAAATCCTGATGAATGGAAAAAAGTTGTGACTCAAAAATTAAAGCATCCGTGTGTTGGGTTAATTCAAGGAATGAATGTTTGGGGGAAAACAAAGGAACTCTTAATTCTAAAAAAAGTGATGATGAATTTACCAAATGTTACTTTTTATTTAGCAGGAGATGGAAGATATAGAAAAAATATTATTCCTGAATTAATTCAACATAAAAATTTTGTTTGGTTAAATAATTTAGAATATCCAAATGAGATAAGAAAGTTCTTTTCAGAAATTGATATTTTTTTATTACTATCAGGTTTAGAGGGTTTGGGCCAAACAATTATTGAATCACTACTTATGAAAAAACCAACAATTGCATCAGATATTGGAGGTATTCCTGAATTAATTCAACACAATAAAACAGGATTATTAGTAAAAAATGGAGATGCAGAAAATATTAGTGAAAATATTTTAAAGTTAATAAATAATCCATCATATGCACAGGAAATTGCTGAATCAGGATATCAAATTATTAAAAAAGAATTTTCATGGAATAGATTATCAGAAAAATTTTCTGAAATAATTTACAACTACAAAAGAGATTATGCTAAATGAATGAATCATTAGATTTGATAGATAAGAAAAAAGTAAAAATTGTACATCCAATTTTAATTGCAATTTTTCCAATTTTGATATTATATTCACAGAATATGGGTGAGATGAGTGTAGAAGATTTAATCTTGCCAATTCTACTAGTTGTTGGTTTTTCAGTATGTTTGTATTATTGTTTAAATCGAGTCATAAAAAACAATAACAAATCTGCAATCATAGTTTCAATTCTTTTAATAATATTATTTTCTTATGGTCACATCTATTATTTACTCTCAGATATTTCACCAGAAGAATTTGATATAGCAAGAAATAGGTACTTGATACCACTGTTTACTGCGATACTAATAGCAGGAACAATTTTTACTATAAAAACAAAAAGAATTTTAAATAATGCAACATCAGTAATAAATGTAATATCTTTTGTTTTCATAATTGTTGCAATTTCAAATGTTGCAATTGTTACATCAGAGATTCTTAATTGCAATGACTGTTCAAATCAAGAAATTTTCTATGAGGAAAGAGACTTTTCAAATTATTTTGAAATTCATAATTTTTCAGTCACAGAAAATCAAAAACTTCCAAATATTTACTATTTAATTTTAGATGAATATGCAAGAGAAGATGCATTATTAGAATATCATGAATATGATAACAGTGAGTTTTTGGGATATTTGGAAAGTAAAGGATTTCATGTTGCAAAAAATAGCTTTTCAAATTATGCTATGAGTGTTTCATCTATTCCATCAATTATGAATATGGAATATATGAATTTTTTAAGTAAAGAAATTGGGACCGAAGTTAGAAACTTTAAACCACTGATTGGAAAAGATGGATTATATTCAAACAACCAAGTAATAAAAAATTTCAAAGAGATGGGTTATAAAATAATTACATTTAATACATTTTCATTAGAATCAGAACCAAATTCTTTATCAGATATAACAACTTGCCATCAATCACTATATGTTTTAGAAAATAAATTAGTTGATGCATTATCTAGAACTTCTATATTTGGATATTTTGTTGAAAGATGGTCAGAAGCAGAGATAAGACAAGCAACTCTTTGTGGATTAGATAAATTTGCAAGTATTGGAAATGAAATTGATGAGCCAATTTTTGTTTGGTCACATGTCATGTTGCCACACCCACCATGGGTTTTTGGTGCAAATGGAGAAGAAGTAACCCCAGGAACACCATTACTTATTACAGATAATCCTGAATTTAGAGAAAGTGGTTGGGAACCAAGAACACAATATATTCAACAATTACAATTTGCAAATAAAAAAACAATTGAAATAATAGAAGAAATTCTTGAAAAAGATAGTTATTCAATAATTATAATTCAAGGAGATCATGGAACAGCTTGGGAACTAAATTGGAAGGATCCATCAAGAGAAGATGTATTACAGCGATTGAGAAATTTGGATGCAATATATTTTCCTGATGAAGAAAAGCGAGAGGTTTTAGATGATGATCGTACATTAGTCAATACATTCAGAACCATCTTCAATACATATTATGGCAGTAATTATGAATACTTAGAAGATAAAATGTATTGGAGTTTTAATGCAAAACCTTACTACTTTACAGATGTTACAAAAATTATTTTTGAAGAAAATTCAAATTCTCAATAAGGTTTATCTGATAGATTTTATTCATGTCAATAATGAAACTTACAAAATTTTTTCCAATTATAACAATATTAATGCTATTTGGTCATTTTTCAATTTCAGATGCATATGCATATCTAGACCCAGCAAGTGGAACCATAATTATTCAAATGTTGGTAGGAGTGTTTATTGGTGCAGGAATAGCTGCAAAGCTATATTGGCAAAAAATAAAAATGAAGTTCATGAAGTGATTTCAAAAGGCAATTTCTATAAAATTTTTCTTAATACAGATAAATCATTGTAATAATAATGCATAAAGATAATTTACATGATTAATGTTAGATTATCAATATGGGGCTTTTTGGAACAACAAATTTTGAATCAGATGAATTAAAAAGATTCAATAGTTTAAAACCAGAAGAACGTGAAATAGTTTTTTATTCAGAAGATAAAAATTCTGCGTTTATTTATGAATCATTAATTAATGAATTAGTAGATATACATAGGCTTAATGTCTGCTATGTTAGCTCAAATAAAGAAGATCCAATTTTAACGCAAAAAAATAATAAAATAAAAACATTCTATATTGGCGAAGGTACTGCACGAACAAAATTTTTTCTTACATTAAAAACTAATATCATAATTATGACTATGCCAGATCTTGAAACACTTAATATAAAAAGATCTAAAGTACATCCAGTACATTATGTTTATTTATTTCACTCAATGGTTAGTACACATTTAGCTTATAGAAAAGAAGCATTTGACAATTTTGATACAATTTTTTGCGTTGGAAATTATCAGATAGAAGAAATTAGAAGTGCTGAAAAAATTTATGAATTAAAACCAAAAAAACTCATTAAGTATGGATATAGCCATCTAGACAATCTCATTGAGAGATTTAGTAAGTACAGAATTAATTCCTCAAAAAAAATTCATGTATTAATTGCACCATCATGGGGAAAAGATGGGCTATTTAATACACTATCAAGAGATATTATCAAGATTTTGTTAGAAACAGAATACAAAGTTACACTACGATTACATCCAATGACATTAAAAAAATCAAAAAATGAAATTAAAAATATACAAGAAGAATTTTTATCAAATACAAATTTTGTTTTAGAAACAGATGTAACAAACTTTGAAACTATATTTTCTTCAGATGTGATAATTTCTGATTGGTCAGGAATAGCTCTTGAATATGCTTTTTCACAGAAAAAGCCGGTAGTATACATTAATGTTTCAAAAAAGATCAATAACAAAGATTATGAAAAAAATCCACATGTACCAATTGAAGAAAGTATTAGAAAAGAAATAGGAGTTTTAGTTGAACCGTCAGAAATAGAATTGTTGCCAAAAAAAATAAAAGGTTTAATTGAACAAAACAACATATTTCATGAAAAAATAGAAAAAATTCGTGATAAAACAATTTTTAATATTGGAAAATCTGTTGAAGAAGGTGGAAAAGAAATTATTAATTTATTAAATCAAATCAGACATGAGAGGGCTCAAGATTAATGGTTTTACTATCAAATTATCTAAAAATTATGTTTTCAGGGAGATATCAGATTAAGGAAAAACAGAATACAAGTTATAAAAATATAGAAATAAGAAAGGAAAGATTTTGAAAGATATGAATGATTTAAAGAAAAAGAGAAATTTGTTTGTCATACATCCAATTTTATTTTCAATTTATCCTATACTTTTTATTTTTTCAGAAAATATTCATCTAATACCATTAACAGAAATATTTTTACCAATAGTTGTCATGATTGGAATTACTATTCTTTCATTATTTTTACTTGGTAAAAAAATTAATAATAAAAATAAAATTGCATTGACAATTTCGTTATTAATTATAATATTTTTCTCATATGGTCATGTTTACAATATTATAAATGACTCAGAATTAGAAGATTTAAGACATAGATATTTGATAATTCCATTTTTCATTATAGCTGTAATTTCTACAATTTATTTCTTAAAATCAAAAAAATTATTCAATAATGCAACAACTATTACTAATGGAATTGCAGTTTCAATAATAGTTATAATTTCTATCAATATGATTACTGATTTTTCTAATGGAAATTTTTTTGGTAGTTCAAAATTAAGTGAAAATGAGAAATGGTTTGGATTTGGTGCGTCAAAACAAAATATTATTGAAGATTTTTTTGTCAGTGATTACAAAGAGTCCTTAACAGAGTATCTAGCGACAAATGATACGCATAATCCAGATATTTACTATATAATTTCAGATGAATATCCAAATAACAATGCGTTAAAACGTTTTTTTAGTTTTGATAATTCAAATTTTCTAACGTATTTAGAAAATAATGGATTTTATGTCAATAATAATAGTTACAGTAATTATCCAACAACAATTCAATCATTAACATCTTCATTAAATATGCAATATCTAGACGTGTTAACAGATGGAATTAGTAATGACACAAAGAATTATCATTTGTTAAATGAATTACTTAGTGATAATCTTGTTATGGAAAAATTTTCATCATATGATTATGATATTATAAATATTGGATCACTATGGGGGCCTAATGGAGAATTTAGAAATGCCGAAATTAATTTGTGTGAGTTTAAAGAAGTTAATCGGGATTCATTGATACGTGAACTTTTAGAAAAAACCATGATTAGTTATTTTTATGAAAGATATTTTGAACAATTAAGAAGAGATCAAATAATGTGTGAATTTGAAAAGATTCAATTATTAAGTGAAAATGAAATGAAGCAAAAATTTATTTTTGTACATCTAAATTCACCTCATCCACCATACATTTTTGGTCCTAATGGAGAAAGTATAACACCAGGAAATTCATTGGATTCTAGTCCATGGAACGAACGAGATTCTCATGTAAACCAAATAAAATTTATGAATAAAAATTTCATGAAATTAATTCCACAATTATTAGATTCCAAGAATAAACCAATAATTATACTACAAGGAGATACAGGATCCGGACATGCAATTAATTGGGAATCTCCATCAGATGATATGATAATAGAACGAATGTCAAATCTTAATGCAATATATCTTCCAGATTCAAATTATGAAAAAATGTATGATGGCATAACCCCAGTCAATACATTCAGGATTATATTTAATGAATATTTTGGAGAAGATTATGAATTGCATGATGATGAAAATTTCTGGAGTGATGGCGACCATCCATATAATTTCAATAATATTTCAGAGAAAATAAAAAATAACAATATTTTACTAAGAAATTAGAGATTTAGATTGGTTAAAAAAAATTGAAAATAAATCTAATTTAAGATCTAGTAAAATATATCAGATAATTTGATTTTTTTTAAAATGATTTAGTAGACGTTTTTTATACAATTTTACTATTTCAGAATTCTTTTGATAAATATTATTTAATTCACGTGGATCAGATTCAAGATCATAAAATTCCCATGTATCAGGGGTTTTATTATAAATTAATTTTTTTGAATTAGACTTTATACAGAATACATTATGTTTTTCAGGCGAGGGCCATGGACCATATAGACCACCAGTTTCAACAAAAACATCTCTTTCTATAGTATCTTCATCATTAACAAGCGAGAATAGGGTTTCGCCATCAAATTTGGATTTAGATTCATAAGAAATATTTGCCAAATCCAAGATTGTAGGAAAAAGATCTATAGTTCTACATTGTTTTTTAATTATTTTGTTTTTTATATTTGGAATTTTTAACATACAAAAAACATTTATTGTATAATCATAACAAAAAACACCATAAAATTTTTCACCTCTTTTTTCACCTAAACTTGTCCCGTGATCTGAAAATAGAATTAGAATGGTTTTATCATAAATTTTTTGCTGTTTCAATGTATCAATAATAGATTTTATGTAATCATTACAATGTGGTAAATAAGAATTAAATCTTTTATTATTTTGATCTATATTATTAAAATAGTCTTCATCATTTTGTCCTTGATTGTATTTTTCAATTACTTCATTAACTAAATGTTTATGATTTTCAGTGTAATGTAAAAATAAAAAAAATTTTTTTTTTGAAGATAAATCTTTTATAATCTTTGAATGTCTTTCTTTATAATTAACAGTTTTTTCATCAAAGACATTTTTTTCATTAAATCCTTGTGATGGAATTACAGAATCATCCATTATATCATGAGAAGTAAAATATCCATGATTTTGAAGGATTTCAGGAAATGTTTTAATTTTATTTTTTTTAAATTTAAGAATATTATAATAACCATTGACACCATTTTTTGATGGATATAATCCAGAAAATATTGCATGTAATGATGCAAAAGTATATGGTGCAACAGTATTCATTTCAGAGAAATAGTAAGAATTTTCTTTAATATGTTTTAGATTTTTGCATAAGTCAAGTTTATCTTTTCTAAAACCATCAATATTTATCAAAATTATATTATAATTTTCAGTATTCATGTATACATTAAAAAAATTTTTGTTATTAAATTAATTGAAAAATTAAAAATTATTAGGATTAAAAAATTTTGAGATTTTTTTATCTTTATACATTAATTGGTATTTTAGAAAATCATCATATGTATCCAATTCTAACCAACCACTGTTAATCGGAATTGCACGAATTTTATAACCTTCATTAATCAATCCCTGTAGTAAATCTGTCATATATGATTTTTCAAATGAAATTTTTGAATTAAGTGGATTTTCCCCATTTTTTGCTAGTAATTTACATTTATCATAAAATGATTTTAAAATCTCATTTCCATTATTTTGAAATTTCATTAATCCAATATATTGACCTTGAATTTCATCCATTGTTTTTATTTTTTGACCTATGTCAATTATGTTATTTTCAGAATCAATTTTTAGACTTTCTAGATCATCAAGCGGATTATTGAAACGTATTTTCCAATACTCCTTCCAATTTTTATCTATAATTATAGAAATATCATCATCAGTTTGATATAATTTTTCTAATACTTTTTTTTCAAATATAATATCACCGTATGATATAATTGTTGAATCAAGAAGTTTTTCTCGTGCACAAAATAATGTTTCTACCATATTCGTTTTTTGAAAATTTTTATTTACAAAATAATTAATATTGGAAAAATTAATTTTTTCTTTTAGATATCCTGTAACAATAGATATATCGTTAATTTCAAAATTTTTGAATGTGTTTAATTGCCAATGTAACAAACTCTTTCCAAAAAGTTCAACAAGACATTTTGGCATCTCGCTAGTTAAAGGATGTAATCTTTTTCCTTCACCAGCTGCTAGAATTATGGCATTCATTTTAATTGGTTTTGAATATTTTGTGAAATATTTTTTCATCAAATATTTTTTGTTCACGTTCAGGATGCCACATAACACCAATTATTGGTAATTCTGAATGAAAAAATCCTTCAACGGTTTTATCATTTTTTGATAATGCAAATGGTATGAGACTTTTACCGAGAGATTCTTTTGTTATAACATTATGATGAAATGAATTTACAACTAATTCAGAAGATTGTAATAATTCTGAAAAGATATTATTTTCAATTTTGATAATATGATCATTGTCTATATGAGTTGAATTGTTTAATGCCATATTATTTCCGCCAAAATAATTATTTAACACTTGCATTCCTCTACATATTCCAAAAATTGGTATCTTCACATTTATTGCAAAATTAATTAATATTTTTTCAGTTTTATCACGCTCTGGAGTATCACCTATATTATCACCTCCAGACAAAATTATTCCGTCTAGATTAATTTCTTTTAAGAAATTTTCAGTATCTGATAATGAATTTGGAATTGATATTGGAATTGCATTATTTTTTTCAAGGAATTTAGGCCAATCATGACTTAACGCATCTCTTTTTTCAATATAATTAGATGATTCAGTAATTCTAGATGTTATTCCAAGTTTTAACATATTTTTATCACATCTATAGACATCTATTTAATATATCCAAGAGATTTTAATACACGTTTTTCTTCCACGTATTTCTCAGATTTAGTTTGTTGAAGAATAATTATCTGTGTATTTTCACAATCAAGTAGAATTTTTGATGCTTTTTCCAGATCAGAATATAGCAATTCACCACAACCAATTGCTGCAGGTAAACCTAACTCAGCACATCTAATAGCCATATGAGAAGCAACACCACCATATTTTGTTATTAATCCAGAGAGATTATGTGAGAATATCCAATCATATCCCGGATCAGCATTTTCAAGTAATACAATTTTATTTTCTAATTCTAAAATATTATCAATATTATCAACATGTATTATTTTAGAAGATATTTTTTTTGATGTTACAAAATTTGGTTTTGCAGAAGGATACGAAATAACATTAAAATCATTCTTCGACATTATTATTGGCGGTAATACAAGATGGTTAGAAATAATTTTATTTGATTTCTGATTAATAATTTTTTTTCTCCAGTTCGTTACAAGAGAATCTCTGTTTAATATTTTAGGTTTTAAGAATATTGATTTTAGATCTAAATTAGCAATTTCTTTTCTCGAAAAATTTAATTTTTCACCAGCTTCAGCTATTAATTCTAATGCATCACTTAAATTTTTTGTAAATTCAAATTTCAATTCCTCTCGTTGAATTATAGACTTTTCTAAAAAATCATAAAAATTAATTTCTAAGAAAATTAATCCAGATTTTCTAAGAATTTTATCAATACTAGGTAATCTTGGAGACTTGTTTTTTGATAATTTTAGATTGGTGTATTCTACATCCTGTAAAAATTTTATATCTTTATCATAACGTATAGCAGTAATATCATATGTACCAGGTCTAAGATGACCATATTTTTGTAAAAATTGTTTTTGAGATATTTGTTTTTTCATATATTTTATTTGATCTTCTTGAAATTGAGATAATGGAGATGATATAGAATTCATAAAAGTTTCAGCAATTTTTTTAGATAAACAATCGTTTTTTATTAAATTTTTAAGAATAGTTGATGAAATAAATGCAATTCTAGCCATAGTTGAAAAAGGAATTGTTCCAAGAGATTTACAATCATTCAATAAAGCTTCAGACGCATATAACAAATCTTTGTATGATCTTTTTGATTTATTTAGTTTTGATAAAATTTGTATTCTATTATTTTGTAGTAAACAAATTGAATTAGTACATTCTGTGGATATATTATTAAAAGATTTTATCAAGTTATTTGTAAATTCAAGTAATTTATTTTTTAGAATTTTAATTTCAACATTAGAAAAATTATGATTTTTTAGTTCATCTAACCTACTTTTAAGAAATGGTTCATAACATGAAAATAGAATTTCAAATTCAACTTTATCATGTAGATGAGGATATGCTTGTAATTTTTGAAGATAAAAATTGATTAATTTATTTTTTAGAATTTTATTTATGTTATCAGGTATTAGAGAATTGAAACTTGCTCTAATATCTACATACGGTTTGTTACCAAATTTTAACATTAGGTTATGATTTGTTTTTTGATATCCGATTATTTCTCTACCTTTATGCCAAGCTTGTTTCATTATTAAAAAATCGTAAAGTGAATAATCAAGTAGATTGGGATTATTTCCAATAATTTCGGCAGGGTTCCAATCTGCCATGTCAGAAAAAATTGTTTTTTTACCTAAGAGTATTTTTTGTGTATTTTTTTTATCAAATTGTTTTTGAGAATGTTTGATTAATTTATCAATTTTTGAATCTAAAGTTATATTTTTCTGATTTATTGTAGTCAAAGGTCTTACTTGAAAAATAATAATTTTGTTTGATTTTGTAATAGCAAATTCAATATCGAGAAATGTATAATTGAGTAATTTTTCTATTTCTTTTATAGATTTTAGTAATAATTTCCAGTTTTCGGATAAATTTTTTATATTCGTATTTCTAAAAATTTTAATTATTTTATTAGTAGTGCCTTTTGTAACACCATCTGTTGCACCACTTGTTTCATAATTTATGACATAATATGGAGAACCGTTATCAGGTGTTTTCGTGAACACCACACCACTAATTTTAATATTTTTAGTTTGAGTTTGAATTAATATTAGATTCTGATCATTAGAATTTCCTTTTTTACTATATGAATTGATTACTAGTTTAATTGATTTTGTAAGTTTAATTTTGGATTTTGGATTAACATTCAAAATACTAAGATAATTACCAGCTTGTGATTTTTCAAGAGAATCTTCACCTTTTGCAGAACTCCGAATTATTATATCATTTGAAAATTTCTTTGAAATATTTTTTAATATTAGAGATTTATTAGTATTCCATTCTTTAACAGTAAAATCATAAATTTTTTCAATTTTAGATTGTTTTAATTGGTTTTGTAACAGTTTTAGCATCGACGATTTTGAATGGGAGTAATTTTGGTTTTTTGTTATGATATCAGTTTTCTTCATAATTCACATTAAATTTTATCTTCTAAAACGTTACTAAGAATAGAGATTCCAAATGTATTCAATTTTTAATGAGTTTTTAAGATTTTTCCTTCTATCTTCATCAAAATTGTGCTTAGCTAATACAATTTCTAATAATTTTGAGTGATTTATTCATAGTTTCAACATACTTTGGTTTTTCTGATTATGATCTAAAACCAGGTAATTTAGAAATGTTTCAGAAAATGTAAAAATATTTAGGAGAAAAAATAAAAAGATATACATATATTTCAAAAATATAGATTTTTTGATAATGTTTTACAAAATGAGGGAGTTAATTGATTGAAATAGCAGGATATATAGATCCAGGAAGTTTGAGTGCAGTTATTGCAATGATTCTTGGAGCAGTTGCAGGTGTAGGTATGACCATAAAGTTGTATTGGTATAAGATAAAAGAAAAAATTTCAAAGAATTAAAGAATTATCAGAAATTAATAATAATAAACATTTTAAGTTTATAGTATGAAATTTGGTTTTGGAATTAGCGAGGAAGTAAAAGAATTAAAGAAATTTGAAAAATTATCAGAAAAAGAACGTTCAATAGTATTTTACGCAGAGAATAAGGCATCAATTAATCATTTTAGATTATTAATCTCAGAATTAACAGAAATAAGAAATCTACAAATTTGCTATATTACATCAATGAAGGATGATCCAATATTAACTACAAAAAATAGAAATATTTTGCCATTCTATATTGGAAATGGAACTGTAAGAATAAAATTTTTCATATTTTTAAAAGCAAAAATTTTGATAATGGATATGCCAGATTTAGAAACATTTCATATTAAACGATCTAAGGTTTTCCCTGTTCATTATATTTACATATTTCATTCAATGTTTAGTGTTCATTCCTACTTAAGAAAAGGAGCAATAGATAAGTTTGATACGATTTTTTGTGTAGGAGAACATCATAAGAAAGAAATTAGAGAAACAGAAAAAGTATATGGATTAAAACCAAAAAAATTAGTAGATTATGGTTTTGGTAGATTAGATACATTGTTACAAGAAAAAAAAGAATTTGAAGAAAAGAGATTAGGGGAGAAAGATTTAATTTTAATCACACCATCATATGGAAAAAATAATCTTTTGGAGAAATGTGGAGTAGAATTATTGGAAATTCTATTAAAATCTGATTTTAAAGTATTGTTACGACCACACTTTAAAATTTTTGAAGAATCAAAAGAACTGATTCAAAATATACATGAAAGATTTGATATGAATTCAAATTTTACACTTGAAGAAGGAATTATACCGACTGAAAAATTTCATAGTTCAAGATGTATGATCTCTGATTGGTCAGGTATCTCATTAGAATATGCATTTACTTTTGAACGACCAGTAATATTCATTAATGTACCAAAAAAAGTGCTAAATCAAGATTCAAACGATATATCAATAGATCCAATAGAAATTTCAATCAGAGATAAAATTGGTTATGTTATTGAACCAAAAAATTTAGAACAAATCTTGGAAAAGATTAGAGAGATTGATAATAATTCATTCAGAGATAGAATTAGAGAGATACGTTCAGAAACAGTTTACAATATAGGTAATTCTGCAAACATAGGTGCAGGAGTTATAGAAGAAATTCTTGTGGAAATAAATAAACATAAATCATAATTATTGCGTTAATTTTTCATTAGGATTAAGTTCATTAGTTATAAACAATCTATACCATATCTCTAATGCTAAGATTCCAAGAAATTTGTTGACATAACGTACATCTAAATTATTTTTTTTAGAATGTTTTTCTATCCATTCAGAACCAATTATTTTATCTTTAATTAATCTAGAATTATCAAAATAGTATAGAAAAATATTCTTACCATAAGAATTCCACATGTTTAGAGTATTAACAGAAAATCCTTGTTTCTTAGTAGATATCATATCATTAATGCCATATTTCTCTAATAATTTTACAAGAAGTATTTTTCCAGAATTATTTGTGATATTGTATTTTAATTCATTAGGAATTTTACACGAAAATTGTAATAATTCTTTGTTTTGTATTGGAGTAATATTTTGTATGTTAAAGTTTTTATGAATTTCGGTGTATAGAGGTTGCATATTATGAATTAGTTTTCCATTGAGATCAGCTAAAAAAACTTGAGATAATCTTGGTAATGAATTCTCAAAATATGGTTTCAATATATTATAGATTTCATTCCAATCAAATGGACAATTTTTTCCAAAGATTAATTGTTGATCAGGAACCCAATCTCTTTCATGGCAGTTTAGATATGAAATTATTTTTTCTTGTGAAGTAGAATTTTCTGTTGTTTGTTCTAAAAATTTTTTATAACGAAATGTATAACCACCAAATAATTCATCGCCACCATCACCAGAGAGAAAAATATTTGTATATTTTTTCATTTTTTTAACAAGATAATACCAATGTAAATCCCAAAATGGTTGTTTAACAATACTAATAGCTTTAGGTAATTCTTCCAAGAAATTGTTTATTTCTAATATATGATGATTTGTTTGGAATTTTTCAGATATTTTTTTAGATGCATTAGTTTCATCCGTACTTTCACTGAATTTTACAGAAATTGATTCAATTTCAGTAGATGGAAATTCTTTTCTTAGTATGGCTAAAACTAATGTTGAATCAATTCCAGAACTAAGTGAGATTCCAATTTTTGAGCAATTTGTGGAAATTTCTTTAGAGATTGTTTTTTGAATGGATTGTTCAACATAATTTTCTGTATTTTCCATTTTTTTTATTTCAAAGTTTTCTGGTAAGATCTTTTGAGAATGAGTTTTCAGATTTGTGGAATATCGAAGTGTAAGAATTTGTTTAATATTTTCTAATTGAGTTTGATTTAATTTGTTTATATCGCACCACGTCCAATTCCTCTAAAAATTATGCCTTTGGATTTAACATGTTTAGGATTAATCTTTCCAGTACAATCAATTAGTATAGGTTTACTAATAGAATTTGCAATATTTTCAAGATCCAAGTTATCAAATTCTTTGTGACCAGTAATTACCACTATTGCATCTGATGTGTTTATTGCATCATGTATTGATTTTTCAGTTTTATAACCAAATACGGTTTCAGATATAAAGTAAGGATCAAATATTTTTAATTTAATATTTTTTTGATTTAATAATTGAATAATTTGCTCAGAAGGTGCAATTTGAATATCATGAACGTTAGGCTTGTATGATACACCCAATAATGTAACAGTGGAGTTACTCAAATTTTTATTTGATTCATCAAATGCAGAAATTAATAGATTGACAACATGTTGCGGCATATTTTCATTAATTTTTCTAGCTTCCTGTACAATTTTAAGAAAATTATTATCTATTTTTTTTGAGGAATTAAGATATTGGTACGAATTAACTGGTAAACAAGGACCTCCTACACCAGGACCTGGAAAATGTGGTTGAAAGTTATATTTTCGTTTAGCTGCATCGATAACAGTATGGGTATCAATGCCCAATTTTTCAAACAATAATGCTAATTCATTTACAAATGCAATGTTGATATCACGAAAAACATTGGTTGTTAATTTTACTGCATTTGCTGTTTTACAATTTGGCATTTGAATTAGTTCCACCCCAAAAACATGTGTGTAAAGTGCAGTTACAATAGAAGAAATATTTTCATCAATGGATCCAACTAAGCGAGGTAATTTTTGAAAATCTTTCATTATTTCACCAGGATTTGCAGTTTCAGGACAAACTGCCAAATGAAAATCTACTCCAGATTTTAGAGTTTTCTCTCTACCTTCAATTGCATTTAATAATTCATTTTCAATGAAACCTGGTTCAACAGTACTTTCAACTATAACAATTTGTCCATCGGACAATAAGGCATTCAAGCTTTTTCCTACAGTTAACAATGCAGTATAATCTGGAACATTTTGATCATTCATTGGAGTAGGTAATGAAAGTATTACAATGTCACATTTTGGAATTGCTTGAATAATATCAGTTGTAGCAAAAAGTTTTTTTACTGATATTACATTGTCAAAAATTTTGTCAAATTCAGGTTCGTCCTTTAGAGGATAATCTTTAGAATTAATCATGGCAACTAATTTTTCATTAATATCTATTCCAATAGTCTCTAAATCAGAATTTGCAATACATAATGCAGTTGGTAAACCAATTCGACCTATACCTACAACTCCAATTTTTAATGATTTGTTTTTTAGACAGTCTTGAATTTGAGAATTATTCAATAATGAGAGATTAGTTGGCAATATTATAATCCTAGAAATGTTGTTTTTGAAGTTTTGGATTTAATCCTTATTCTGCCTAATACTTAAAGAGCGACATAGATTAGTTGCGATATGAAGTTTGTCGTTACAGGCGGGGCAGGATTTGTAGGAAGTCATTTAGTGAAACTATTGGTAAAAAAGGGACATGAAATAAAGGTAATAGATAACCTACACAAAGGAAAAAAAGAAAATTTGGGCGAAGTAATTAATAAAATTGAGTTTTTGAATATAGACATTCAAGATTATGAATCTATGGAAAAAAATATGCAGAATATAGATGGTGTATTTCATCAAGCTGCATTAACAGTTGTTCAAGATTCATTTAGGATTCCAGAAGAGTATCATAATGTAAATGTCAAAGGAACTGAAAATATATTCAAAATAGCTCATAAGAATAATTTCAAAGTGGTTTATGCTAGCAGTTCAAGTGTTTATGGACATCAAAAAAATGTTCCAATCCTAGAAAACTATGAAAAAAAACCAATTAATCCTTACGGACAAACAAAGTTAGATGATGAAATTCTTGCAGAAAAATATTCTAAATTAGGAGTTAAAATAATTGGATTGAGGTATTTCAATATTTTTGGTAAAGGTCAAACATTAGAATATGCAGGAGTGATAACCAAATTTTTAGATAGAATAAGAGAAAGAAAAGCACCAATAATTTTCGGGAATGGTTCACAAATTCGTGATTTCATTCATGTTGAAGATGTTGCATCTGCAAATTATTTGGCAATGAATAGTAATACAACAAATTCTCATGTTAATATTGGAACAGGTAATTCAATTTCAATTTTGAAATTAGCAAAGATTATGATAGATATTTCAGGTTTAGAGTTTGAACCAATTATGGAAAAAGCATTAGAAGGAGATATTGAAAAGAGTCAATCAGATAATTCTTTAGCTAGAAAATCATTTGATTGGAAACCTGAAAGAAAATTAGAAAATTGGTTAAAGGAAACTATAAAATGAAATTATTAATTGGCGCATCTAGTTCAAAAATTTTTCATCTAAAAGAATTTGCTCAAAATTTAGATAAAAAAGATATTGAAACCAAAGTAATCTTTGATACAGATTATGCAGATGGTTTTCCAAATAGAAAGATTTCAAAATGGTTTTCTTCAAATAAAAAATTCAAAAAACTTGTTAATGAATTTAGACCAGATGTAATTTTTGTTGATAGGACTAAACATTTTGCGTTAGAAGCATCAAAAACCAATATTCCATTAGTGATTCATTTGAGAGGTAATCATTGGGCCGAGATAATTATGGCAAGAGAAACGTTATACAAATCAGCAAGTAAAAAAATTGCCATAAACAAATGGGATGAAATTGGAGAGGAATGTTTCAAAAATTCAAAATTAATTTTACCCATTTGTGAATATCTTTCAAAAATTTCTAGGGAACGTAGTTATGGAAAACCTGTTGAGACAATGTATCAAGGAATTACCCCTGATAATTGGTTTCATAAAGAAGGTATAGAATTGAAACATCCGTGTGTTGGAATTTTACAAAGTGCAACTATTTGGGAAAAAACAAAAGAACTAATGATTTTGCCAGAGATTTTAAAAAAAATGCCTGACGTTCATTTCTATTGGGCTGGAGACGGAGTGTATAGAGACAAAGTTCTTCCATTGTTAGAAAAATATGAAAATTTTCACTGGCTTGGTTCATTAGAATATCCAGATAAAGTTAGAGAATTTCTAACAGAGATTGATGTTTATGCATTAATTAGTGGAATAGATATGTCACCATTAACACTGCAAGAAGCACAATTAATGGAAAAACCAGTAATTGCAACAAATGTTGGAGGAATTCCTGAATTGATGAGAAATGGTGAAACAGGTTTCTTAATCGAGAAAGATAATCCAAAAGAATTATTTGAAAAACTTTCAATGCTACTCAATAATTTAGATAATGCAAGTAGAATGGGTAAAAAAGGGAAAGAATTCGTAAAAAATAATTTTAATTGGGATAAGATTTGTGATGATTTTTTAAATCACTTAAAAAAACATAATATAGGAAATATTTAATATGAAAATTCCATTTTTTGTTCAAGAATTTACAGACGAGATGGAAGAGGCTGCAATCCACGCTTTACGAAATGAATCATTTGTAGGAGGAGAGAGTGTTTCAAAATTTGAAGAAGAATTTGCAAAATACATAGGAACAAAATATGCTGTTTCAGTTAGCTCTGGAAATGGTGCATTACAAATTTCATTGATGGCATTAGGAATAGGAGAATCACACAAGGTCATAACTCCAACAAATTCATTCATTGCTTCAGCAAATTGTATAAGAATGACAAATGCAAAGCCAATTCTGACAGATATTGATACAAATGATGGAGGTATTGATCTATCAAATAGTAAGAATGATGTGAATGCAATTATTCCGGTTCATATTTACGGTAATCCGTGTAATTTTGATTCGGTCAAGTCATTTGCAGAAAAACAAAAAATTCCAATTATAGAAGATGCATGTCAAGCACACGGTGCAGAATACAAAGGAAAAAAGGTCGGCAGTCTTGGCGATGTAGGGTGTTTTTCATTCTATCCAACAAAAAACATGACAGTTGGTGGAGATGGAGGAATGACTACAACAGATAACGAAGAAATTGCATTAAAAATCAAATCAATCCGTGATAACGGTAGAAAAACAAAGAATGAATTCGATAAACTAGGATTTACAATGCGCCTGAACACTGTAAATGCTGCAATTGGAAGAGTTCAACTAAAACATCTTGATGAGAAAACCACACGAAGAAGAGAAATTGCATCAGTCTATAGAAAAAATTTAGTAGAAGATTGTATTTTACCTGAGAATAAAGATGGAAAATCAGTTTATCATCAAATTGTAGTAAAACATGAAAAAAGAGACGAAATACGTAAGGAATTAACAGATAATAAAATAGGTTCAGCTATTTATTATGAAACACCAATACATCAACAACCAATATACAAACAGTATAGTGATTCATTGCCTAACAGTGAGATATTTTCAAAACTTATTTTATCGCTTCCTTCATATCCACAACTTACAGATAATCAAGCATTAGAAATTTGCAAATGTGTGAATAAAATAATTGGTTAAATCTTTAATAAATTTTCATAAAATTGAATATATTTTGGTAGTATAACATCCCAAGTCATATTATTTTTCACAAAAGTATTTCCGTTTCCAGCAAGCTTTTCTGCTTTTTGTTTGTCAGATAATAATTCATTAATTGCTTCAGCCAATTTTCCTGGATTTTCAGGTGGAACTAAAATTCCTGTTTCGTTATTTTTTACTAATTCTGGAATTCCTCCAACATTAGTTCCGATAACAGGAACATTAAGAAAAAATGCCTCTTTAACAGTAGTTGGTAAACTTTCCATTCTAGACGGAACTACAACCATACTAGAAGATTTGATTATACGCATAGCATCATTCCAAGAACGATCAGTGCAATAAATAATATTTCCATTAATTTCAGATTCTGCAGATTTTAGAATGTCAATTCCTTTTTCATGACTGTCACGTCCAACATATGCTATTTGATTTTCAATTTTTTCAACAGACCCAATTTTTTCAAACATATTTGTATCCAAAGGTGAAGGAAGATATTCAAAGTCAATATCAAATTTTTCTTTGTATAGTTTTTGGGTAGCTTTTGAATCAGTGGTTAATTTATCAGGCCATTGTAACACTTGAGATTCTGCAGATTTTGCAAGTGATGAAACAGATTTTGAATGTAAAGCACCAGCTTGTTCACTAAATACACCATGAACTGAAAGAACTTTCTTTTTTCCTTTTGCATATTTCATTGCATATGCAGACGGAATGTTAAAACCATGAACTATGTCATACGAGTCTCTATCAACAATACTCTTTAAACTACTTAATATAGCAAAACTTGGATTTTTGATATTTTTTATTGGAATGTGAGTTGTTATCATTTTTTTTACAATATGACCATTTTGTGATAATTTATCAGCAAGCATTGCTGCATGACCACCAATTCCTCCAGAGAATCTAGGCGATATGAATAAGAATTTCATTTTGACATTTCTTAGTAAATGAGTTTTTAAGCTCTTGGATACAATTCATATGATTAATTTTAATATCTAAAAAATTTATTAAAAAAGATGAGAATCACATATCTTAATTCTGCATCTGTGTTGATTGAGGATAAAAACATCAAGATTTTATGTGATCCCTGGTTAGATGGAGAAGAATATTTTGGATCTTGGGGAATATATCCACCATATAATTTTAAATCTGAAAAATTTGACGATGTGGATTTTATTCATATTAGTCATATTCATCCAGATCATTGTAGTTCATCTACATTATCAAAATTAAATAAAAAAATTCCAGTAATAATTCATAAATTTCCTGAAAAATTTCTTAAATCATTTCTTGAAAATCTTGGATTTGATGTAATTGAATTAGAACATAATAAGAGAACTAAATTAAAAGATAATGTATACATCAATGTACTAGCTGCGGATGATTGTAATCCAGAAATTTGTGGAAAATTAATGGGATGTAATGTTTTAGAAAAGAATTATGGGACTTCACAAATCGATACACTTTCAGTGATTGATAATGGTGAGGAAGTAATTGTGAATACAAATGATTGTCCATATCAAATTGCTGAAAAAATATCTTTTAAAGTAAAACAACTCTATCCAAATGTGAATTTTCTTCTAGTTGGATACGTAAAAGCATCATCATATCCTCAATGTTTTGATTTAGATGAATCAATAAAGATGAAAGAAGCTTCAAACAAACAAGAAAAGAAACTTCAAACAGCATTACAATATGTTGATTTATTCAAACCAAAATATTTCATGCCATTTGCAGGACGTTATACACTCACAGGAAAAAATACCCATCTTAACCAATATCGTGGCGAACCAGAATTAGAATATGCACAAGATTATCTAATTAAAAATATTCCAAGGGAAGGATCAAAATGTATTGTTCTAAATCATGATTGTAGTTTTGATATTTCAACAGGAATAAAATCACAAGAATTTATTCCAGTTAATTTTGATGAAAAAAATACATTTGTTAACACTGTATTTTCTAAAAAAATATTTGAATATGAAAATGAAACAATTCCATCTGAACAGAATTTGATTGATCTTATTCCAGCATGTTATGAAAATTTTGAGAAAGCAAGAAAAAGTATCAATTGGTCATCTGAAACTAAGATAATTCTAAAAATTCATGATGATTTATTCAGTGTTATTTCTTGTAATGGAGAGGGATATGAAATCTGCTCTGCCAAAGATATTCATAAATTTAATCAGTTTTTGATGATGATTCTCGATATTAGATTATTAAAATGGGTTTTACAGGGGCCACGAAAAGCACATTGGAGCATTGCAGATATTGGATGTCATATCAATTACAAGAGAATTCCAGATACATACGAACGTGGATTATACTATTGTTGGAATAATTTCTATTCAAATAATTATGTTTAGAATACTTTTTAAAAATTAATTATTGAGAACCCATTGCTTGTTCTGCTTGATGGAACATCTCACTCTTTGCACAACCTGCTGCAAGTTCGTCACCTGCACCTCTTCTCATAAGACC
>Ga0315316_10000225_pt1 | contig 34878 bp, 28 predicted proteins | sample M160m3416metaG_FD_203702 | JGI IMG/M metagenome (GOLD analysis project Ga0315316, IMG submission 203702) | Ammonia-oxidizing marine archaeal communities from Monterey Bay, California, United States - M1 60m 3416 | ecosystem: Environmental > Aquatic > Marine > Intertidal zone | place: USA... | reverse complement strand
TGTGTCGCACGGCACTGTTTTGCAACGGCACTGTTTTGCAACGGCACTGTGTTGGCATACCGCTGTGTTGCAAGAGGGCAGCCTGGTTGTGTAGGGAAGTCTTGGGCGGTGAACCGAGCACTCTGACTGGGGGGGCACTGGTCCTGATGGCGTGATTCTCTCTGGCTTCCTCATCGTGCGACTTCTCGACCGTGAGTTACCGATGCCTGCTGGGCGGGGACAAAGCCAACGCAGCCGTGCGAAAGCAGGCATTGCCTCGGTCCGTAGGAATACTGGCAATAAATGCCTGATGGATTTGGTTGCTTGTCGTTCCGATTTCTGCCGGACGAAGTTCGTTTTTTGTGCTGTCACAATACCGTGGATTGAACTGAAACCATGGAAAAGTAGGGATTTACGCAGTTGGGATTGACAGGTGTGGATAGTCAAACGGTGCCGCGGTGGTCAGGCGTAGTTTTGAAGTGAGGCTGCATCGCACTGCGGCACCCTAATTTAGGCCTCGCCTTGGAATCCGTGATCTAGGTTCTTTTTGAGTATCGCTCCGGAGCAGCCCTGCTGCATCGATGCACAGGTTCGCTGTTCAAGGCGGGCGGCCGAACAACGCAGGCTTAACGCAAGTTTCCCGATTTTTTGATTGCTCGGACGAGCGTGAATCCCAAGTAGACAGCCACCGCGCAGCCGATTGACCCCGGCAGCGAAACAGAGCCAAGTTTGGGGGGCACATCGTTGCTCCACAGCGACGCAGATCCGACAAACAATGCAGCGGTAAGAATGCCAAGAACGAGACGGTTGGTGATGCTGTCGAGCTTCCTGTGCTCAAGGTTGATATTGAAACTGCCACGCCTGATTCGATTCATGATGTCAGCGACATCGGAAGGAAATGTTTCGGCGAGTCGCGTCCAGTCGCGTTGTGCCGACTGCAGTTTTCGCCATGCACGCTGAGGCGAAAGTCGCCGCTTGATGGACTCGACGCGGTAGGGTTCTAGCAATTCAATGAGGTTGAAGTCAGGCGACAGTTGATGGGCCGTGCCTTCCAGCATGACCAGCATCTTGATCAAAAGGCTGACTTTCGACGGAAGTAAAATGTGGTGTTTTCGGATGATCTCGATCATGCCATTGAGTGATCCGCTGAGGTCGAACTCATCAATTGACTGACCACCGTAATCATCCACGAAGTTGACAAGGTCGCTTTGTAGCATAGTTCGGTCAAAGTCTGTCGGGACTTCGCCGAGTTCGACGACGCATTCCTGCAGACGCTTGCTGTCACGATCGATCGCGGCCATCAGCAGGTCTTCGATCTGTTCTCTGAGTTCTTCATCGACTCGGCCAACCATTCCGCAATCCAGTAAGCCGATCACGGAGTTGGGAAGTACCATCAGGTTTCCCGGATGAGGATCCGCGTGGTAAAAACCATCGCGAAATATCATTTGCAGGAACATGTTAGCTCCGCGTTTTGCAATCTCGGATAAATTGAAATCCGACTCCTGCAATGCTATGCGATCTGTTAGTTCAATTCCATTGAGGCAGTCCATCGTGAGGACTCGACGGGAACAGCATTGGGGGTAGGAAGCCGGAATCGCAATCATGGGATCATCCCCGAAATTGCGTGTGAAACGCATTAAATTGCTTTGTTCGCGGGTGAAGTCGAGTTCATCGCGAAGGGTACGGGCAAATTCTCTTGCCGTGGCCAGAGGCCGGTAACGAGCAATGTCCTGCGAGTAATGTTCTGCCAGTTCAGCAAGTTGGATCAAGATTTCGAGATCATTGCGCACTCGTTCTTCGATACCTGTGTGTTGGACTTTCACCACCACCGATTTTCCGTCCTTCAGCACGGCATGATGAACTTGCCCAATTGAGGCTGATGCAAACGGAACCGGGTCGAATTCGCGAAAGACTTGGTCCGGTGCGGATCCCAGTTCCTCGGTGATCAAACCGATGACTTGTTCGGCTGGATCGGGTGGCGTGCTCGATTGCAGCTTGGATAATTCTTCCGCCAGATCAGGGCCAATCAAGTCTGAACGCGTGCTTAAAATCTGCCCAAGCTTGATGAACGTCGTGCCCAAGTCTGTGAGGGCCATGCGTACACGCACTGCTTCTGGCAGGTCACTGATCTGTTGCCCATCAGTTGTACGCAGGTGACGTTGCACCCATTCGGTGCGGATGCCGCTTAGCCACGGAGCAATTCCGTATTTCATCGCGACGGATACAACTTCGTGGAACCGAGCAGTGTTACGGACGAGACGCGGTAGGTCGGTGACTTCCACTGTGGGGCTCAGGCGTTCGTGGGATTGGGCTGCTGTTGGCGATGCCGGTACGTCAATGAAAATACACTCAATCTTCTGTGTCGCGAATTGCCTGACGTACCCGCTGAAAACCAACTTTCAATTCGTCGGCAACCATCCCCAAGGCTGAGACGACGTTGTCAGCCGTCTTTTCGACTGCTTCTGTGACCGGTTGATATTCGTCTGCAAGTTGATCGCATTTTTGGGAAAGCCGTTCGTATTCGTCTTTTGCGTCGAGGCTAGCGAGGTGAATCTGCAATTTCAGTTCGTCCCGTTCTTTCCTGACAGTGCTGACAAGATCGTCCAGCTTTTTTCTTGTATCTGACATCGGTGAATTCCCAAGCAATCGAAGAAAGGAAGGCTGCTCTCCGTGTTCGCAGTCTCTAACACGTTTGTATCAGATTTTAGTCATCCTCAGGTTCATTGAGCGAGATCGCTTGAGACAGACCGAATCGGAAATGGGGCGTCTGCGGACCTCATGCACTCGGACTTTGTGATGGGTGAGCGAAACCTTTCCGCAGGAGGCCCTGCGGCCGCTTACGCATCCGGCTGTTGGGGGGTGAGGGGGGAGGTGATCGACGCCCTAGCCAGCTAAATTCGCATTGTTTCGGGGGTGGTGATGTGAGGCCCATGCGGATTATCTCAGTAAAGCCGAATTTCCGGTTCCTGAAATGGACCAAGGACTTGCCCCGCATTGGCCAGACGTTACCGTTTAAGAGGGATGTGACAAAGCTTTCCGGAAACCCTTGCGAAAATCAGCCAGCTACTTCCGGTTCTGGCCCCATCCTGTTCCACTAGCAATTAGTGTGATGACTCAGGTATTTGCTTGAATTAAGTTTGTTCAGGAGAGACGTATGCGTTCGATATCAACTTATTTTGGTGTTGGCTTGCTGGCCGTTGGTGTGATGCTCGCTGACCAGCGTGACGCTGAGGCACAATATCCCTACACCATTAATGGTGGTGCGAGTTATGTCGCACCCGTGCAGGCTTATGCACCAGCTGTAGTGGGCTACACCGCCGAACGTCGTGGTTTGTTTGGGCGTCGTACGGTGTATCGCCCCGTTCTCGGCCCTTCCGTTGCACAGCCCATCGCCGTGGTTGCTCCCGTTGAAACAATCACTCAAGCGACCGCGTTTGCACCTGTTCCTATCACTGCGGCGAGACCAGTACTGCAACCAACCGCTGTCTATCAGTCTCCACTAGCCGCAGCACCTGTGGTCGTGTCGCAACGTGTTGTCACCAGCGGACCTGTGGTCATGGGCAGGCCGGTCGTCAACGCCCAATCACCAGTGATCATGGGAACTGCACCAGTCATCATGGGGCCTGCGCCAGTCATCATGGGGTCTGCGCCCGTGGTTGTGGGGCGACCCATGCTGGCACCAACGGTCGTCAATCGGCCCGTGGTCGTCACGCGGCCAGCGGTGATCAATAGCTATTACCCGCCTGTCTATCCAACGCCGTTTGCACCGGTTGTCGGCTACTGATTAACGTCGTTGAATCTCGGGGTGTCGAATTCTCCGTGAACTTATTCAGCGCACGTTCAAACCGCACGCCCGCGCCGTGTTCGGCATGCTAGCGGCGGTTCATTGCTCGCTGGGGCAAGTGCTGACGTGAAGCACGACGCTGCCTGTCTCATTCAAGTTGAAGACTATGTTGGGAAGTTTCATGGCATTCAGGCTGAATGGTCTGTCGTCAATGCTGGTTTGCCACTTCTTCTTCGGATGCGGTTGATGATTCTCAGGATGCCTTTGCGTCGTGCGAGGCGGCGCGTCATTTCGTGTTTGTAGGGGAGGTCCATCAGGGTGACCCCGAGCAGGATAAACAAGACGCCTTGGCCGGGCGTGAATAGCATGATGATGCCTGTCATCAAGAGAATGAATCCAAGCGAGTTGAGTACGGTTTTTCGAACAAAATAAGAGAGCGGCGACTGCGGCGTTTTACGACAGTTGGTGGGGGTTGGGCGGCACAGGTGATCTTCGGGAAGACGTAAAATCAAAAGCCACGCGATCACGAGGCTGCCGAAGAACACAAGGACAGATGCTGCCAGCACCCAGATGAAGTCCTGTGAGGCCCAATCTTTGGTTGTTTCGAAGATATTGGAAAGTGGCGGCATGAAAAAGTGATTTCCTAGGCGCGCGAACGACAACGGATTTCAGACGCAATGCATTCAATGCGCGTGCGACCTGCTTCGTTGGTATCATCGGTGTGACGCGCTGAAAGTCAAATCACCCCGCAGTGGATGTCTCGAACTATCGTCGCGGCATCAAAGAACTGGAAAGCCAAGCTGAGTAGCGAACGCTGTGGTTGGCGTTGGAAATGCGTTCTGGTTCAAAGCAGTGACTCCGTCAGCGAGCGGGCAGGAATCAACGAGTGACAGCGGTTGCCCGCTGGGCAAGTTGCCAATAGGTCATGGGACCGACTGCTCTTTGGATAAGCGAAGTGCGTTGGGGCGCAGGTAAACGGGCCCGGACGACGTCATAAAGGTCACGAAGCATGATCTCATTATCACCGTAATAGCTGTGCCCAAGCAGGCTCAGGTCCGTTCCGCTGACATCGATTGTTTCGATACCAGGAACGATGACAATGTCGGCACCACTGTCCCCGGCTCTGGGGTAACCGTTTACCTTTCTCGAAGCAATGAGTGCCTGGTCCTCCGAGGAGGCATAGAGTGTCACATGGTTAGCAGCCTGCACGAGGGCGGGCGCTGCATCACGTCGGAAGTAGTCTGCATCAATATCAGGAGCTGCCAAGACGATACGATCAAATAGTGGGAGATCGACTGATTCTTGCTGCTCACTGATTTGGCGAATCGCAGCCGTCATCGCTCGGTTCCCCATACTGTGGGCGATCACATTGATCGAGTCAGCTCCTGTCTCTGTCGCGAGTTCAAGCAGGAAATCCTTGAGGTGCGGAACGGTCCAGTCTGCGTTGTTAGCATCAATCGGGTAACCAGTCAGCGTTGCTTGGCTCGGCCAGCTGTAGCAAACAGGCACGCCTTCGAACGGCAGGTCGACTGCCAATTGAGCGGTCCGTAGCACAGCGGCCTCAAAACTTACGTTGTAACCATGAATAAAGACCAGCAGGTCGTGAGCTGGGGCTGTTGCAACCGCATTTGAAATTTTGAGATTGAAGTCATCGTCAAGCAACTCAACGGCTTCCGTTAAGACAATGTGTTTGGTTTGATCCTCACGTACTTCGAATTTCAGCAGGCTGGGTCTTTCTACTACCCCGCGTTCATGCAGGTCGGGAACTGAGACCTCAGCAATCCCATGGGTAAATTGACCTCGTTCACCCGTGTAATTCACTCCGTGTTTTTCAATGGTGGTTTGTCCGAGAAAAATCAGGCCGCCTGCCATGCAACCCGTCAAGCAGCCTAGCATCGCGCTGATACCTGCGGCCTTTGTTCGGCTACGCAAGGTCGACAAACCTGCATACGCGATCGATAGGAGCGAAAGGAAACTTAGTGCCATGAAGGTCGTTTTTTGACCTGACAGCTCGTAGGCAGCAAGAGAGACATGACTACGTTGACGGTCTGTCGCGTAATAGACCTGAACCTTCGAGTAGCCTGAATCAGTTGCCAGTGTTCCCGCCGGCATTCCAAGCACGGCTTTCGAGGTCGCTCGGGCGTTTTTGGCATCCTTGGTCGATAACGCTGGGGTTGCTGCGGAAATATCAGGATTCATCTCAAATTTCCGACGTTCGGAATTCGGTTGGGAATTCGGTTCGCTCGCCGCACGCGACTCCATCGGTTGCATGCGTCGTTTCACGTCAGGATTATTTCTGACTGCCGCACTTGGTGAGATGGTCGGTGAGATCAGGCTTTGCGGTACCGCGTTTGAACGCAGTGAATCTGAACGCAGTGGTGCAACCGGTGCAGCGATTGAAAATGGCGTATGAGGTGCTGAGGAAATGCTGGCCGATGGCAATGCACGTGACAGGTGTGCCGAGTTGAGTGTGGGAGGTATCGACGCGTTGTTGGCGTGCCGCAACGGTTCATGACGCTCGTTGACCCCAGGCGGTAAAGGAAAGGCTGGGGTGGAACCTGCCTGCGGTGGCCGAGTTGTGTGGGAGAGTGAGGAGATGCTTGCTTCGGCTGTTGTTTCCGATTCTGAGTCCGGCAGATCCAGCATCGACATGTTGGGGACTCGGGGCGGATCGGTGTTTACACTCCTAGCGATATTCGTTGGCAGTGCGAACCCCTCAGTGCCGTCCTTCGGGTGAATCGGATCTCGCAGGACACTAGGCCTTGACGGTACCGGTGCAGGGTCTTGCGGCACGATCGATGCTTGACCGCCACTGCCCAGGGGCGAGGTGGCTGTCGATTCTCGTGCTGGCGTGCCCGCTTGCTCGTCTTGAGAGCATCCGGCTAGCAGAATGCAGCACAACGCGATCATGAGCGTGTGATTTTGGACTCTGGCTGTCACTATCATCATTTGATGTCTCGGGCTGCTTGACGAAATCGTCTTGGAATCCGAGATCTAGCAAGTTCAATAGCTCCGCGTCGATGCCAGCGGGCAACGTAAAACGCGTGGGAAGGACGTAATGCTAGCGAGGAGCCTCGGCTCTAGCATTGGCTGGGGGCGTCAGTCGGGACAGAAAACGTTTGGATTTCAGGCCTGTGACCGCAGGTGTTCTCGCAATGGCTGAATGATTTCTTGCGGCACAAACTTGGCCAGTTGCTCGTCATCATCACTCAGTGCTGCAATTTGCTTCAGCAGTGAGCTACTGACGTGGGCGTATCGTTCGGCAGCCATCAAAAATACCGTTTCAATATCTGGTGCCAACTGGTGATTTGCCATCATCATTGTGAATTCACCGGCGATATCGGTCAAAGGTCGGATGCCGCGAACCATCACTTTTGCTCCGAGGCTGCGCACAAAGTCGACTGCCAAGCCATCGAACACCTCGACACGCACCTGAGCCAGTCCACCAGTCACGCTACGTACCAGTTCAACTCGTTGGTTCGGGTCGAACAGTGACCGCTTATCTGCATTGCTTCCCACACCAATCACCAATTCATCAAACAGGGGAGCTGCTCGCTGAATGATGTGCAGGTGTCCGAGGGTGATCGGGTCAAATGAACCTGTGTAGACAGCAGTTCTTGGGTGGGGCATCAGTACGCTTGTTTGTCTGTGATGTTGGTTTTTCTGAAATACTGAAGGAGGCTGGTTGCCGAATCACGCTGGGGAAATGAAAACGCTTTGTTGTCCCCTGTACCTCGCTGCCATGTATTCGAGAGTCGACTGTTCTCTGGTTCCCGACTGGCGTCGATCGCATCCCATCATGAGGGCGACAATTACTTGGTTTGGGGCTGTTTGTTACCTGGCTATTTGGTTCGGGGCATCGAACGCACGACGTCAACAAGTCGTTCAAGATCGTGTTCATCATTGTAGGCATGAATGGCGGCTCTGACTCCACCATCTCGACACGATAACACAACCTTTTGTCGCATTGCTTCTTTCCTGATTGCGGCGGGCTCAAGTCCAGGGACTTCGAACGTCACAATTCCGCTCTGATGCTGTGCTGCATTCGGGAATCGAGTCACCGCGCCAGCATCCTTGAGCTGTTGGTCGAGTGCTGCTGCTAAGTGGCAAATTCGCTCAGAAATTGCATGGTGCCCCAGTTCGTTCCTGATATCGATGATTATTTGCAGGCTTGCTGACAGTGCAGTCGCCCCGATCATGTTGGCTGAGCCCGCTTCGAAACGACTTGCGGAATCCCTGAGGTCTAGCGAGGGGGCAGCATAATTGAACGAGTTTTTCACGCTGCCCCAGCCCACGTTTAGGCAACGCAGTTGATCCAGGTGGCGTTTGGCAATCATGGCGACCCCGGCACCTTCGGGGCCGAGCAGCCACTTGTGTCCGTCGGCAGCTAGAAAGTCGACTGGGATTTTTTTTAGATCCAGTGGATAGATTCCAAGTCCCTGAATTGCGTCCAGAAAGACAAGCACCCCCCGTTGATGGGCCTGTTTGACAAGATTTTCGATGTCGATCCGGAAGCCACTTGCGTAGCCAACCCAACTGACTGAAATCATTCGAGTGGTGTCGTCTACCTGTGACATCAGCGATTCGACGGTCACTTCGCCATGGTGGCGGGGGGCCATTCGCACCTTGACCCCTTTGGATTGCTGGTTTTGCCAAGGGAATAAGTTGCTGGGGAATTCTCCCTCGGGAAGCACGACGCTGTCCCCATTTTGCCACGGCCAGCCTTCGGCCACGAGGTTAATGCCCGTGGTTGTGTTGGGAACCAGACAGATCTCGTTATCGTCGCAATTCAGTAATCCGGAGAACTGTTTTCTCAGGTGTTCGACTTTGGCGGCCCATTCAGGCCAGACGGTATCACCCTGTTCAGCCGCCTGAGCGGCAAAATGGGCAATCGCCGTAGCAGCGGGTTTTGACAGGGGTCCGACCGCTGCATGGTCGAAATAAGCCCACTCAGGGGCGATCGACATGTGCGCACGCCACCATGCCCAAGGCGAATCAGAAATTTTTATTGAGATGAGAGTTGTCCCCTATCGGCAATTCATGGGCTAGAATCAGGTAACGTTTGCAGTTAATCTGCGAGTACAGCCACGTAATTCTCGGTTTTTTCGGCACATTCGTGCCGCCGTCTCGCTTCGCTTAACTTAGCGGCCAGACGTAGGCTTGGGAAATACGGCGACTAGTAACTATACTTTGATCTACAGCGTGTTTATTTCCGTGACTACTCCTCCTTTCATGTCCAATCGGCGAGGTTGTTAATGCCCAAGGCGCTTTGCCTTATCAGCCTTGTGGCGTCGATTCTCGTCGTCGTCTTGTTTCTCGCCGATATGGTGTTGGGACTCCTTGGCATGCAAGATTTGGCCCCATTAAGTTCAGCGAAACCGTGGATGGACGTTGTGTTCATCGTTGCTGGTGGAGTGTTGATTTTCATGAGTTGGACGACGTACCGCGAACAACGCTAGCTGGTCGGCAGGTGTTTCACCCAAGCACCACCTCCGACTGCAGCACGCACGCCCCAGAAACTCAGTCCGCCTGTGATAAATGCGCGGTGGGTGCACTGTGGCTTTCTCACTGGGCAGATGGCAGGCTTCGGTTGCGTTCTTCGGGCCTTGTCTGAAACCGAGATGCTATTGATGCTGTCGACCCCCGGCTAACTCATGGATGCTTGCTGTCTTGGGTCCTCCAATGTTCTGTATTCTTCGAAATCTGCAGACACCCGCGTCTCGCACGCAACAGTCTTAAGCAGGCATGCAACTGAGCAGCGAAGTTGCGGTGAGTTTCCAACGGCGTGTGGTCGCAGAGTGCGGGTGTCAGTCGGCACCGCGTGATATCATGCTGCATCGGGACAGCCCGCCGTTGCTGCAAAGCGGGCTTGGTTATTGCTGTGTTCGCAAACTGATTCGCTTGATGGACCTGAATGAGGAGTTTTCTGATGTCGCTATCTCGCCGCCAATTTAATCGAACGACCTGTGCCGCCGCATTAACAGGCATGGCGGCATGGCCACCGCATCAGACCGCCAATGCCGAGCAGTTGAGCCCTGGGCCGCTGGAGATTTTTGTCCCCACTCGATCCATCACGCGAGGTCCCGCCAATCACTGGTTTGGGTATTACGACAAGCGAGAGTTTGACCCGAGTGGACGGTATGTGTTGGCAAATGAGACCTCATTCGAGGGACGTCCGCCAACCGGAGACGATTCGATCAATGTTGGCTATGTCGACACGCAAAACGACGATGAGTGGTGTCCGCTAGGAACCAGTCGGGCATGGGGGTGGCAACAGGGATGCATGCTGCAGTGGGTCGGCGATCAGGGCAAGCAGGTGCTTTGGAATGATCGTGAAGGCGATCGTTTTGTTTGTCGTATCCGTTCCATGACGGATGGAAAGGTGCGTACCCTTTCACGTCCGATCTACACAATCTCACCCGATGGAAAATTCGGTTTGTCTGCCGACTTTCGACGAATCGACAATCTGCGTCCCGGCTATGGCTATGACGGCTTGGCTGATCCCCATGTCGCAGAGCGTGCGCCAACGGAGTCAGGGATTTGGCGGATCAACATCGCGACCGGTGAGGAACACTTGATCATGTCGCTTGCCGAGGTGGCAGCTATGCCTTGGCCCGGCGGTGACCGTTACGCAGGGGCATGGCATTACTTCAATCACCTGCTGATCAATCCATCGGGAACACGGTTTACCGTGCTGCATCGTTACCGACCTGAGTTTGATCCAGAGACCCTGAGTTTTGGGGGTACCGCAAACAATGGTTTTATCACTCGCATGATCACAGCCAATCTGGATGGATCCCAACGCTTTGTCTTAGATCCCAGCGGTCGTACCTCCCACTTCATTTGGAAGAATGACGAAGAGATCACGATGTGGACGCGGCCTAAAGGAGCGGCGTCGGGATTTTATACTCTCAAAGATCAGACACGGGAAATCATTCCCGTGGGGCAGGGTAAAATGCCCACCAATGGGCACAATACTTACTTGCCACATCCTTATCAGGACTGGATTCTGAACGACACTTATCCTGATCGAAAGACTTCGCGTCAGACGGTTTTTTTGTATCACGTGCCGAGTGGGCGACGTTTTGACCTTGGGCACTTTCCCTCACCCAAGGCTTATCGCGGAGAGTGGCGATGCGATACTCACCCTCGTTCCAGCGACGATGGCACGAGGATTGCAATCGACAGTCCGCACGATCAAGGACGCCAGGTTTATTTGATGGATGTGCGAAGCATCCTCGAATCAATCTGATAGTCGGGATGATTACCCGCCACTTGCGATTGCTGCTCTTGGATTACTGTTGGTTTTTCTTCAGCAGATCCAGCGCGGCGCCGGTCATCGTAAGAATCCCTATGGTCAGGGTGGGCTCGACGTCGGGATAGTATTGACTGCTGTGCAATGATGGTGCTGGAACACCTAACGCTTGAAAGCGATCAAGGCGTGATTGATTCACGCTGCCCAGGCGGTACATCAGGATCGGCACACCCTCGCGACCATAGCGGCTGAAGTCTTCGCCGCCCATCGAAGGTTCATCGACTGAAACCTTGTCGGTTCCAAGAGTTGACTCAAATACTCTTTTAAGCCGTGCTGTCAGGTCATCGTCGTTGCGCAGTGAGGGGGTTCCTTCGCTAATCGTGATCTCTGGGGGCGGAGCATCAAAGCTGACTGCCACTGCTTTGGCTTTGCGTTGTATCGCGCTGAGGACTTTCTGGCGGACCGACTCGCTGTAGCTTCTCACGGTTAATTGCAAATCGCACTCGTTGCCGATGATGTTGTGTTTGGTACCTCCGTGGATCGAGCCAACAGTGACCACAGCAGGTTCGATGGGTTTGATCTCGCGGCTCACAATTGTTTGAAGTGACATCACCAATTGGGCTGTCTGCACAATAGGATCGATCGTCGTGTGAGGCGCCGAACCATGACCTCCGCGACCCTTCATGCGAATGTCTACACTATCGACGTTGGCTAATGCATAGCCAGGTAAAACGCCAACATTCCCCGTCGGTTTGTCACCGCTGACATGCAGTGCGACGGCAAAGTCGGGCTTGAGGAAACGTTTGAATAAGCCATCTGTCAACATTGCCTTGGCGCCAGCGCCGCGCTCTTCCGCTGGTTGGCCGATAATCATGAGAGTCCCGGACCAAAGATCGCGATGTTCAGCCATGTATTGGGCGGTACCAACCAGGCTGGTCATGTGGATGTCGTGCCCACAAGCATGCATCACGCCGGTGGTGGCACCTCCAGGCAGTTCGATTTTTACCTCCGAGGCATACGGTAACTGTGTCTGCTCCATCACGGGCAAGGCGTCCAAATCACATCTCAGCATGAGGCAAGGGCCAGGTCCATTTTTCAGGATTCCCACGATGCCGTGTCCTCCAACCGCTGTCGTTACTTGGAACCCGCTCTTCTGCCACTGGTCGGCAACATACTGGGCGGTCTCTTGCTCCTGAAATGACACTTCGGGATGGGTGTGCAGCCATTGATAGGTCTGCACCAGATTGGGGAGCTGATCTTGGATCCATTTTTGCCGCTCCGAAGTGCTATCCGCAGAGGTCGTGGACTCGGCGACTGCTGTTGATATCGGAAGCAACAGGCAAATGATTGCGATGAAGCATTTCACGGGGCTTGACCTTTGGAATGAAAAGAAAACGGTTCAGCAGAGTCATTGTAGACCGAAGCCACTTTTCTGCGGGAACTTGCTCGCAAGCGTGGGCGAGTTGTGACCGTATTAATATGACGCAGTCGGAGACGCCATGATTCAAACGCGGCAAGTTGAAACCGGTCACCTGATCAAAAGGTGATTCATCCATGACCAAACGTGTTCGTCTTCTTTGGGCGGGTAGCTCCTGACGCTCGCAGATAGCTGAAGTTCTTGGGAATCATCTGGGCGAAGGCGATTGAGTTGCCGAGTCCGCTGGCTCGAATCCTGCCGGTTATGTCCCTCCGCTCGCAATCGCAGCCATGAAGGAATTTGATCAGGACCCGAGCAATGCAACCAGCAAACACGTCGAGCAATTCTTGGACCAGCCAATTGAGCTGGTGGTTACTGTTTGTGATGGTGCCAAGGAATCCGGCCCCACACTTCCGCGAGTCGCTGAAGCAGTCCACGGGTCATTTTTTGATCCCGCCGATCGGGAGGAAAGCGAGCAAGAGCAGGTGCAGGTTTTCGTGGAGTCAGAGATGAAGTCAGAGCTCGGATTGAGAACTATCTCGTCAGCTCAGAAGTCTGAAGCTTTGTCAGTGGCGCCTTGAACAAGTTCGGGGGCGTTGTGAATTTGATCTTCACGCCCTCGTGAAAGGTCTTGATAGCCAGGGGCGTGGTGGCAACTGGGAGGTTCGACCTGCCTGCTGTCCGACACATAGCAGCCAGCACACAAAAGCTGGCGCATAAAAAACGGAACTTCCCAATCGCCGCGTCTACACGGCGTTCAGAAGTTCCGGTCGTTTCGCAGGGGGATCCTCGCATTAACTGATCCCGGTGACTTCAGCAGGAGACGGAACTCCCTGAGTCCCCCACCCAAAGTTTCCCGTTTCAACTCAGTACTTCGGGTGTGGACTTCATGGGAGTCTTTAGCTCTGGTCTTCGCTGGTTTCCGTTTCGGCTGCTTCTGGTGCCGCGGTCGCTGTTTCGAGCTCGATTCGTTTGACTTCGTGTTGCTTGGCTGCGCAAGCCGGACAAGATGAAACTTCACGCATGATCTCAACACCCTGACCACCACGATCCGGAGTTGGCTCGTCACGATCGCGGAAATCACGTCGACCACCACGCTTGAATTCTCGTTTTTGACTCGAGTAACGCTTTTCGCGAACTTCGATTACAACGCTGTGCCGAGTAGTTTTTGGAGGAGTGATTTGTTGGCAGAAATGGCAGCGAAACATGTTCCCAGTTCCTATTTGAATTGTGTCTGCATGAAGGTTAGCGATTCCTTGCTGGTTCTGTGTTCCTTCTTTTGTAGAGAGAAACCGAGCCGCGGCAGGGCACCTATGAGTCTGTTGCAATCAAACAAAGTCTTCAAAGGGAACGCGCCACGCAGGGGGAGGCTATCGTTGTACCCAAAATCGAGTCGGCAGGATAACGTTACGGTAGTGGTTCGCCTAGCCGACAATTCGGCGAGATTTGCCGGGTGGGCAACCGAGCTTCAGGCCAAAGCGTCCGTGAATCGCTTTTGAGAGGGGAACTGTTGCAGATTGTCGCAGATTCAGGACAAGACTGAATTTCATCCAGGACGGTATTTCGCGGGATGACCGTGGCTTGTTCCTAACCCATTGTCTCAAACCCTTTTGTCCTCGAAACGATTGCTGGCATTGGTCGCTTTCCAGTCCAGCAATAGAAAGCTGACCATGCAGATCGTCGCTAGCAAGGTGACCGCAAGCAGGATCGAGAGAAAAGTTGGCCAGCCATGATCCTTGGCGATGGTTCCGCCGAAGTAATTGAAAAGTATCGCGGCGGCGTAGCCGAAAATGTCGATGACTGCGACGAGAAAACCGGCGTGTTTTCCGCCGAAAGCGACGGAGAAAACACTCATCGGTACGTAGTAGGCCGGCGAAATTGCCAGCCCCAGCAAGAAGATGGTGGTGATTGCAACCTCAGCCTGAATGCTTTCCGGGACAACATCGAGACGCCAAAGGAGTAGAACAGCTGCACTACTGAACAGCAATTGACAGCCTATCACGCCAATCAATTGCAGTTTCGACAGGCGGTCGTAATAAAAGCTCGTGATTAGCAGAGCCGCAAACATGCCCATCGGAAATGCGGTCCCGGCCGCAGACGAGCTGGCTGCGCTGAACTCGAGTTCAGCTGCGAGATACGCTGGGATGAAGTGCACAAAATCCATGCAAACGGTAAGGAACACGATACTTGAACCAATCAGCCAAAATCGACCGCTCTGGGCAAAGGCCATGCACGCTTGCCACAGCGTTGTCTGGTCCAATGCGTGCTGTACGGTCCGCGATTTTTTATCGCTATCCGCACTCTCACTGAGTTCATTTTCACTGGATTCGGTTACGTTGGATTCGGTTACGTTGGATTCGGTTACGTTGGATTCGGTTACGTTGCGTGATTCATTTTCGTGGTCCAGTAGTGTGGGAAGACCCGCATCCTCCGGTCGCTCTTTGAGTGTGAAATAAAGTAGGACGACGATGCCAGCAGTGAGTGCGGCTGAGACCAGGAATACGCTTCTCCAATCCAACATTGTCAGAAGGAAGCCGAATAACAGACCCGCTGCAATGGTGCCAACGCGCGAGCTCGTCGCGATTACACTCCATACTTGTCCATAGCGTGTCGATGGAAACCACGAGCGAACCAATTGAACCAACGCGGGCCATCCGCCTGCTTTCGCGGCTTGCCCAAAAAAATTAAAAGCAGCGAAGAGGGTGAAAGTGGAACTGAATGCAAATCCAACATTTGCGATCGCTGTCAACGAGAGCGCGAGCAGAAACATCCGTCGGCCTCCCAGCAGGTCAGCGCCCGGACCAGTGACTAGTTTTCCCATGATGGCACCCGCAGAGTGCCACGCCATCAAATGTCCATATGATGCTTCGTCAATGTCCAATGTTGGGTCTTGCATCATCTGCACACTGCACGCAGCCAATGTGTTTCGGCAAAGCATCAGGGCTGCGTAGCCGATGTACATCGAGATGAGAACAAGCAGTTGGAATCGTACAAATGGGCTGAGAGAATCCCCCCGGGAAAGCCTCGACACCAAGTTGGCACGCAGTGGCTTGTTCATTCGCTCGTTCCCAGTTTGAAGCAGGACTTCACCGTTGAAAGTCAACGTCGTTGGAAATCAAGCGTCAGTTGTTATCAGGATTCGGTTAACGGGTTTGCCAGATGCGGACTCACGGTATCTGTTCATCTGTTCCCACTCAGGTTTTCGTCGCTAGCCTCGCCGGTCATTCTTGGTCTTCATGAGATTTGTACGGTAGGTCCAGCAACTGATGCAGTTGTTGTTCAATTGCCGCCATGACCGGATCTTCACTAGCTTTTCTGTCCCGTTTGGTTGCAACGGGAATCGCAGGGCCTATCTTAACCGTCACTGACATTGGCCGGTGGGTCCGGCTTGCATCGGTCAGGTCCTCTTCGAATTTCTCGACGGTTTCTAATTGTCGCTCGTTGCTGGGCTCTGATTTTACATAGGTCGGTGGGTAGTGCCCCAGTTGCTGTGCGATGTACATATCGGCGAGTTGATTCCACCGCCGTTGTCTTTCTTCTTCAGGTAATTCTTCGGTGATCATGTCACGCAGAATCTCAATGCGAAGTTGTTTCACCCGATTGACGATGGTTCCACTGTTCTTTCCGTCCAACCATTCTTTCTCGATCGGAGCGAGGATCTGATTGATCAGATTTTGCACTCGTTGAGGAATCGGACCGGTTTGCGGTTCGCCGATGTATTCAATTTCTTTCAGCCAAAGCAGGGCTTCACCCACACGGTAGATGCGCTGCGTGCGATCAGGATCACGTCGAGGACGCCACGACAGTGCTTTTTCGATGTCATCCAATGTCTGGTGAATTGCTTCATCGATGTTGCCATGAAAGTGGTAACGAATACCCACTGGATGGACCACTACTTGGCCAGGGGGGGTCTGTGCTGCACGCTTCTTGGCAGATGATCGTGCAATGAAGGAAACTCCATCCATCAGCGCCAGCAGCCGATCGTTGGTGCGAGTGATGACGCCTTCGGGGAAAATGACCAGTGGACGCTTTGCTTCTGCCAGAATGTCGACGCCGGCTTGCAGTGCCTGGCGGTCCATTCCCTCTCGATAGACACTGAAGGCGCCCATGCGGCGCAGAACAAAACGTTGTAACCAGCCTTGCTTGAAAAGATGCCAGCTTGCCATCGTGTGTGGCGCGAGGCCAACACGATGGCACACTTCATTGATCACGGACGGGTCCGCAGGACGGCAGTGATTCGGTGCCAGCAAAATCCCATGGCCAGCCTTGATTGAGTCCCGAATGTGCTCCAGACCCTCGCATTCTATGGACTCGATTCCGTAGTTTTTTCGTAAAAATCGAGGCACAATGCATTGCAGGGTGCGAGCCCACCACGTGCCACGGTACGGGGGTACGAACTCGTAAGCTTCATCAATGACGACAGATTGCATGTTGGCCCGAAATCCCGATTGAGAAATGCTTTCGCGGTTGAAAAAACATCATATCAGTGCTTGGGCGAGTTCACGATAGCACTGTTTGCACACCTGTTTGGGGGCAGGTGCCCCTTCGTGCACCAACGCAGCGCTATGTTTTGTGAGCTCCTGCCGTTTGTTCAATTGATTGACTCCCACTTCGGCGCTGTCACGCTGTGCAATCAGGGATTTCCAGCCATGGCGGCCTATTTGTCGAAAAAGTAGTTGGGGTAATCAAGCTTCAATGCATGCTTGACTGGTTTGCCGTCGACAAAGCATGATTCGATCTCCATTTTTAGGCGGGCTCGAGTGACAGGATTGAGCAAAGGATCATTCGTTTCTAGCCGCCATTGATTGAGCCGTCGGAGTAATGTTTGAAGGGTCCGGCGGTACTGAGGGTCAGCTGCAAGGTTATTAAATTCCCACGGATCGTTCTGTAAGTCGTAAAGTTCGTGTTCGGGTGGTCGCTCCATCAGTCGGTAAGCTGAGCGAATCTGCGGTGAAGCTGCTTGGATAACCTCGGGAAGGTCTTCAAAGAAACGGTTGATTGTGAACGCGTAGCCTGGGTTGATTTGGTCAGGTTGCAGGTTCTGGATCAGTTTGTAGCGTGAATCGCGTACCGTTCGCTGCGGAAAATAATTGTGTGCTGAGTGAAGGTGGTATTCCGTGTAAAGATGTTCACGCCACTCAGTTGCTTCGTGTTGAAAGAGAGGTGCCAAGGATCGGCCAGCCAGTTGGTCTGGGGCATCAACACCGGCAGCTTCTAGCAGTGTTGGCATCAAATCCAGTGTTGAGACGAGCTCGGTTCGAACGGTCCCAGCTTGCGTATGCGTTGGCCATCGGACGATCATTGGAACTCGAACTCCTCCCTCATAGGAGGTGCGTTTACCACGCAGGAGATCTGCGCCGTGATCACCAAAGTAAACGACCAGAGTCTCATTCTCTTTTCCCGATTCTTTCAGTTTTGACAACAGGTCGCCAATCAAGTGATCCAGTCGGTTCATGCAGTTGTAGTAATTGGCCGTTTCTGTTCGTAACTGAGTTGAATCGAGCCCCATGTAGTTGAGTGGTGGAACATCCGATCCGGTTAATGGTTTAGCCGGAAGTCCCGCGACTTGCGTTGTGAACGGTCGGTGTGCGTCAGGGTAGTTCACTGCAAGAAAGAAGGGCTGCGATGATTCGGTGAAAAAGGTTGATGCTTCTTTGGCGTACTTGTTAAGGTCTTTGCGTGCGAAATTTGATGTCGTGATTCGCTTGAAATCGAATGGAAAGGCTGTTTTCGGGCTCACGTGAATTTTGCCGATGATTCCCGTCCGGTACCCGGCATCGTGTAGGCTCCGAACCAAATTGGGCTGAGTCTCGTTGTACATGCGAAAGTTCCATGTCGCCAATCCAATTTGGCCGTTCTGGTGTGGGTACAGCCCCGTCAGGTAGGCAGCCCGCGATTGGCTGCATCCGGCCTGAGGCACATAAGCATTGTGAAAACGAACGCCCTCCGACGCGAGTCCGTTCAGGAACGGTGTTTTGACATGCGGGTTTCCATAGCACCCAAGTTCCTGCCCGTTGTCCTCTGAAACAATCACCAGAATGTTCGGTTGTGATTGTGCGGCTATCTCTGCTCCGGTGCTCGCAAGCGATGCCCACGAACCCGCGATCAAAAAAACTAGTAGCAATGAGGAAATCAGTTGCGTGTCTCGCACTGTGTGATGACGTGTCACTGGATTGATTCTCGTGGTTCAAAAGTGGGTTTTGGTTAAGCAAGGAAGAGATGAGATGGATCGCAACCCATTGCACTTCCAATAAGCGGATGTGGGAAATCTTGTATCGGCAGTCCATTCAACTCATGGATGCTTCATTCGGCATCAAAATGACTGGGCATCGAAATGACTGGGATCAGATTCGGGACGTGCAAGCAATCATGGTCCCGGTCTGAGGCATGGACCTCTTACATGGGACTATTGAACATTTCTTTGAGCTGGGGGCTTGGCGTGTTCCCAGCCTGCCGCGAGGACTTGTTCGAGTTCCTGCTGGACTTGGGTGTATTGTGGCATTTCAATGCAATTCTCTGTTTCGCTGCCGCTCGTGTTGTAGTCGTAAAGCTCACGAGCAACGACTTTGCTACTTTTCCACGTTCTCCACTCAACGTAACGATATCGGTCGGTGCGGACTGCATAGCCCATGATGTCACCGTGGCTCCGGTGTCGGTGAGATGTTGTGGCTCGTGGATGTTGGCTGAAGGCAGCGAGTTTCCAAGTCTGATCCGGGTTCCTTAATAAAGGGAAAAAGCTCGTGCCCTCAAGCCCTTGGGGAAGCGGCAGGCCACAAGCTTCAGCAAGGGTCGGGTACAGGTCTACAAGTTCAACGAGCTTACTGCAGGATGTGATGTTGCCTGTACGCTTGGTGGCGGTAGTGCTCGGTGTTTTTTTCGGAAGTGCGAAAATGAGAGGAACCCGAGTGGATAGTTCGTAGTTGTTTGCTTTTGTCCACAAACGCTGCTCACCAAGATGAAAGCCATGATCACCCCAGACCACGACCAGCGTGTTTTCTGCCAGGTTCAGTTTTGACAGATGTTTTAAAATGCGGCCAACCTGCGCGTCGATGTAACTGACGCAGGCATAGTAGCCGTGCCGCAGTTGCTGAGTTTTGGCGGAAGTCAAGTTGCCATCACTGGGGATGTCGGTATAGCCCTCCAGTTCTCTCCAACTGCGAGTGGCCAGTTCCGGAGCATGGGGTGGGTGAGTTGGATGATCAGGCGGTGGGATGTCGGTCTGTTGATAGAGTTGCCAAAAGCGACGGGGGGCACAGAACGGCAGGTGTGGCTTGCGGAATCCAACCGCCAGGAAAAAGGGGCTGTCATTCGCTTTGAATTCTGTTAGACGGTTGAGTGCTGCCTCACAGACTTGTCCGTCAATGTAGGTGTCGTCTGAGACATCTGCTGATTCAGTTGCGCTGCGTTTCAGCCCGCTGCCTTGTAAATTCTTTGCCAGTGCGTATCGCAGTTTCGGGTCACGGTTGATTGCAAGCAGCGGTTCATGCGTCCACGACGGAGGGTCTGAGGCAGGTTTCCCGTTGCCATGGAAAATCTTGCCGATTCCTTGCGTTTGATAACCATGCTGTTTGAAAAATTGGGGAAGCGTTACCGTGTCGGGCAATGCTTCACGAAAATGAGTCGAAAGGTCCCAGACTTTTGTTGTGTCTGGGCGTTTTCCGGTGAGAAGTGAAAGACGCGAGGGGCTGCATAAGGCCTGTTGGCAGTAGGCGTGCTGAAAAACAGTTCCGCGTGAAGCCAGGCGGTCCAAGTGAGGCGTCACCGCCGTTGTGTCCCCGTAGCAACCCAGCATAGGTCGCAGGTCATCGACGGCAATGAACAGCACGTTAGGCCTCTGCTTGATGGACGAATCGGCTGTGCCTGCACTGTGATCAATACTCCATGCAAAGCTGCCGAAGGTGCCAGCAGACAATGCTGTTACGAGCGATAGCAGCACGTGATAGGGGGTGGGGAAAAGCATGGGATTTTTGTGCTTTTGATGAGGGGTGGTGATTATCTCACTTCAGGGGGCGTAGGCGACCATGCACAATCTTTGTGCCGTCAGTGCTCGAGTTCGGCTGTCAAACAGTACGTTGTCTGAAGCAGGGGCACCGTGGCTCGGTTCTTGTTGGGTTGAGGTCATTGTAAGTGGTGCTCGGTGATGCGCGGTGGTGCTGGTCGCTAGCTTCGATCTCCCTCGCCTGCGTGCTTTCTCGCTCTTGCACACAAACCATGAACAAGCGTGTCACCAAGTCTAGTCCATCAGAACAGCGGTTGTGTGGACTGATGGATAGACAATCCCGGAATGATCCAATGCAGTGAGGCAAGGGACTTCATGGCTTGTACGATCAAGCATGGCCTGGCCTCCGAGCAGGACGCCTGAGGTGTCTCTTGTTGGCAGATACATCTGTGGAGCTTGAATTTACCTTGCAAGTCTTTTGAGGCTCAGATTGCCCGTACACGATTTTGTTGATTCAGGAACAATGATTTGCCCGTTGACGACTTGCGTTGCCATCAGTACAACCACGCCGCATCAGTGAGTTGCATAAAAATTGAAGTCAGAAGTATTAGAGTTGAAGTGTTAGAAGTTCATGAAGGTTCTTGATAAGTCGCGCCGTAAGAAGCTGCAGAGAAAAGTGGATGCGGAATACGGCTACCGCAGTTATCGTGATCGCGATGTTGAAGTACGCAAAGCCAATTGTGGATTTGGTGTGTTTGCCAGACGTCAATTTTTGCCGGGTGAACTGATCATTGAGATTACCGGCCAATTGATTGAACGTGAGTCGTACAACGGTTCCAGTTTTGTGATGGAGTTGAGCGACAAGTGGAGCATGGAACCGTCGATTCCGGCGGCATTCCTGAATCACTCTTGTAGCCCCAATGCTGAGTTGTTGCAGATCACCGAGTTTACACTCGGGCTGCTGGCGCTCTGTAACATCGAACCAGGGACCGAACTGAACTTCGATTATCAGTGGCCGGCACTCCATTGGATTCCACGGTGCCTTTGTGGTGCGCCGGTCTGTCGGGGTTGGGTCGTCGACAAGAATGAGGTCAAGGCGATGAAGAAATTAGCCAAGAAAAACAAGGCGCGGTAGTTTCCGATCTGGGTTGCCGGTCGGCCATGCGTCTCGGGCGACGCCGGGTGCTTAGGCTTGGTTCACGCTGTTGATGACGTGTCTTCGTTGCGTCACGAAGCAGTTGCCACGTCAGTGATTGGACGCCTTAATTGTCTTGTTCACTAAGAACGCTTGATAGTACGTTGGTGAGTTGGAACTGATTTTTCATGATCAGTTTTTTACCGATCATGACGCGGGCGGTGAAGTCGAAGATGCCGCTGATCATTTCGTGCAGTTTGACTTCCACTCGCAGGCAATCGCCTGGACGTGCAAAGCCTTTGTATTTGGCCTGTTTTACACGCACAAGCACGCCCAAGGCATATTTGTTGAAGTGAGGGTCATGCGTGTTGTAGACTTCCATCGGATTGTGCCGTGCAGCAATTAAGACACCGGCCGACTGTGTAGAGAGTTCTTGCATCATTGCCCCAGGGAATATTGGTGCTCCGGGGAAATGTCCTTCGAGAAAAAATTCCTTCCCCGAGATCTGCTTTTCAGTAACGACTGAATCTTCGTCGATGGAAACGATTGTTTCGACGAGAAGGTAAGGAGCACGATGGTGCAAGTAGTCTTCGGCTTTGTCAAAGTCGTGGTGGAAAATTGCCATGTGATTGGTGCGTGCCAAGTAATGAAGAATGCGGGACGCGATTGCGGGGCAAAGACGTTTCTTCTGTGGGTGATGCGGATTCCGACAGACAGGTCAGATCTTTACACGATCTTATCCAGAAGTCAAAAGTGAGGGCAGCGGACTACTGCACAAGGGTCGCAAGTGTCGGGTAGAAATTGACCACTGGGGTTCCAAAGCCAATCATTTTTCCACTTGTTTGGGTAATGTTGGCGTTCACTGCCACCACGTTGCCTTTGTGGTCGATGATTGGGGCTCCGCTCGTGTTTTTCATGTCGACGTCGCGATTCATGAAACTGTATTGCAGCCAGCCGTCGTGAAGCCGCTCCACGGTGGCGGGGTGAATGAATTCTCTTGATCCGGGCAATTTGGACACGAGCCATACACGCTCGCCATTGGATGGTATTCGTTGCGATAACGGCAGGGCTTTGATGGCTGTATCATCGTGCACCTTGCAGGCGGCAATGTCACCAAGGTCCGACTTTTTCGGGTGTGGCCTCGCTTTGCTTAAATTGATGGGCTGCATTTGGATTTCTCCAAAGTAATTTTGCGTCTTGCAGTCCTCAACTACCAGCTTTTTCCAAACGGTGGTTAGCTTGTCAGGTTCAATATTTGATTTCAGTCCACCTGCTGGACCAAACAAACGCAGCGCGCTGAGGATCAATGTTTGTGATTTCCCGGTTAGCTTGGCTGCAAAAGCGGTTCCCGCGTTGATTTCACCCTCTATGGTCCCGAATCGAGGGTGGAAGAGGGTGCCTGTTGACAGAATCAATGGAGCAATCTTTGACCGGTCTAGGGGGGGCATTGCGTCTCGTGACGCCGCCTTGGTGCCTTGCTGCTGTTGAGTGTCCGAGGAGGTTTTAGTTTCTGGTGCGAGCTGATTGCTGCTGTCCGCTCCGGTGCTGTCCGCTCCGACACCAGAAGCTCCGGGCTCAGGCGGCGAGAACTTGGGTTGAGCACCCGCTTCCATTGAGGCTTTGGCGGGCTCGTTTGGAGCTTGGCTTTCTGTGCCGGTCAGATCGAGAGTCGGTTGCAACCCGCTCGTGGTTTTGCTTGCCGCGACGGTGGTGCCTGTGTCTGCTAGCCATTTCCATCCTGCAATCGCGATGACAATAACGATTGCCGTAGACAGGCCAACGATCACCAGCTTTTCCTGACTCGTTCGAGTGCGGTTGGTTCGGCTGGTATGATTTCGTGGTCGTACACAAATGTGCGTTTCTGCCGGGGACGCTCCTGGTGTTTTCTTGACGCCCGCTTTCCCCTCCGCTCTCGGCTTTTGGGCATTGCCAGGATTTCCATCTGAGGAAGGAAGGGCGGGTGGCACTGGCCTTTGTCTCGCTTTCCCAACGGCGCGGTCTGCGATTTCAGCGGTGTGCATCACTTTGACGACTTCAATCACTGGCTCAGTCTGGAGGTGCTGAGTACCACGTTGCTGCCACCTTGGGGTTCTGATCACTTCAGCCTCAACAATAGGCTGAGCCTGAGGGACGGGTTCGGCTTCGATGACGGGTTCGGCTTCGATGACGGGTTCAGGGCCTAGCCACAGAGGTCGTTCGATGGCTGTTTCTGTTTCCGTTGGTGCTGCCACGATGTCCTTGTCTGCATCAGCCAGATCTAGTTCACCAGAACCCTGAGTCGGTCCGACAAATCCTTTTCGCCCCAGCACATGCTGGACTGCAATACTGAGTGAATCCATTTCTTTGGATTCGACTTGCAGCAGCTTATCAATTTTGGATAGCCACTTCGCTGCTGGGACCCACTGGCCTGTTGCACCCGTGCGGACATCAATTCCACCGGGTGTCATGCGTTTCAAGACATCGTGAGCACGTGTCAGCGTAAACGGGCCTTCCGCTACCTGTTTGTACCGGATGAAGATACCGTTCTTCTGTAGCTGGCAAATCTTCTTTCGGATCACGTCGACGGAACGCCAGTCACTCGCCCCCTGGCGAATCAATAGTTCATCGTCTGTCGAGCGTTCAACATGCTTGCGCATATCGGCTTCGGAAAGAGGACCAGTTGTGCCCTCTTCATCCTTAAGAAACCATTCCGAATCTGACTCGCTTGTCATTCAGTTTTCTGCAAACGCCAGGATTCCATTTTGTAACCCGCCGCAACCGTTGCGGTTTGTCAACGCCAGGTTCTCCGTGCCCTCAGTGAAAAGTCTAGCCAGTGTCAGTCTATGGTGGTGTCGTGTCACCATCATTTGTTGCGATTTGATTGGTTCCGCGTTCTGGATAGAACAATTGGCGAGGAAATGGGGCGGTTTGAACCAGTGGGATCGAGTCATTGGTGCTTTGAAGGATGTGTAAGCGGCCAGTGGGGGCGGGATCGCGTGTTGGTTGCATGGACCAATCGCTTAGGCACTCGGCACGCTCGTTCGTGCATGACGCCCATGTTTTACTTGGCATGTGATCCGCACTGGAAGCGTGGTTGTTTACCCAAATCTGTTCGGTGAGCGTCACCCTGTCCGGGGAACGTAGCCGTGGTCAGTCGTTCTCCCAGCCTACAGGCTGGGTCCATGCTTGCTGGAACTGATCTTTAAAGGAAGGGTCCTGGTGCGGTTTGTTACTCGTAACCACGGCCCGAACATACAGTTCATTTCCCTTCAGACGATATGAAGGGGACAGGCTGTTTGATGAAAATACTCGCTGACCTACGCGTTTTTTGTCATCAATCCCGTCAGGTGCGTGTTTGTGGTCAGTGTCATCAGACGCGTCCTTGTGATCGGTGTCATCAGGTTTAAGCGTCGCGATAAATTCGGTTTGGTAAGTCACGTTGTCTTCGGGGGCGATCTCCAATTTCAATTCTTTTGTCTTTGCTTCGTATTGAACGTCTTTGAGAGTGACTCCACTAGAAGCATAGAAGTCTCCTCGTTTCATCGCGCGAATGAGATGTTCTGGTGTCAGGTACTGACTACGGACCATGACCCAACCCCGGCCTGGACGCGAGCCTGATTTGCCGTGGTATTCATGGCTGTCGTCTGTCGCGATTCCCATCAAGGGTGGAACATTCAACGCAGTTCTGCGAATTGCGTTAACCGTGTCCCAAATGGACTCCACGCTGGGGTGTGTTGCATCCCCAAGTTGGTTGACACCCGGGTGGCCGTTGTAAACTTCAAAAAACCGTTCGGAAACAACTGCTGCAAGGTCGTCTGCCGTGACGGCGTATCCAAAATTGGGATGGTTAAGATGGGGCAGCACTTCGCGACCATGGCTCTTCTCGTGCTCAAGAATGGCTCGTAGGTTGTTCTGCATTGTTTCTCTGACTGTTGCTCCGCCCGCTGGCTTGAGAGCCTCGGCAACGTTGGTTGCGTTGATATGGACGGGCTTGCCCTCTGATCGATCGCTGATCTCTTCGGCAGGGATCATGATAAATTGATTTCGTTCTTCCACGAGATTGCGAAACTCATCGAGTGGCTTCAGGCGAACCGCAAACTCTGGGGTGCCGGGCTCACCCCGTGTTTCTACCCAAGCATTGCCAAATCGTGCCTTGTAGCGATCTAAAATGCCGTCGTCGCTTCGTTTGACGATGGCACTGTAGGGCATCCAGCGGATGCCCTCGCTCAGCACATTGTGGTCCGTTAAGGCAACAAAGTTGTAATCACGTTGGCGGTACCAATCTGCGATCATCTCAGGGAATTGGTCGCCGTCACTCCAGAGTGAATGCGTATGGAGGTTTCCCTTCCACCATCGAGCCTCTGGTTCTGCTGCCTCGACTGAGTTTGATGTCAAAAACGTAAGCCAGCCTGTAAAAAGCAGAGTTGCCAAAGCAAAAGCAAAAGTACAGGAACGGGTTAGGGAGGGATTAGCTTGCATGACGCGGTGGTTGATTGTCGGGGGTTGGGATCGTGTCAGCAATGGACGACAGTTCGTGTTTGGCAAACGGTTCAAGATTGATGACGCGGTAAAAGGAGTGGTTGTAGATCGAGGCGTCGGTTCCAGCGAATGGCTGCAAGCCAGATGGATTCACGGCTTGCGCAGTCCATCAGTGCCTCGCTGGATAACATTGCTGGGTTAGTTTTCTGGCTAACCTAGTTTAGTTTTAATGCACCCCAACGAGTAGCGGGACGCGAGTCCACCAGTTTTGTCAGGATTTGGTTCGGACGCGTGTGGTGAGAGGCAGTGCGGGCGGATGGAATTCAGCTAGGGGCGACCGCCTGCATGATTAATGCACACAGGTAGGCTCCGTAGGTCCCTAAAGCGTAACCCACAACGGCTAGTAAAACACCAACCGGTGCAAGTGAGGGATGAAAAGCAGCAGCAACAACAGGGGCGCTGGCTGCACCTCCGATGTTCGCCTTGCTGCCCACTGCGAGGAAAAAATAGGGTGCACGAATCACTCTCGCAACGATCACCATCAGGATGACGTGAATCAGCATCCAAATGCCTCCCACTAAGAACAGGCCCGGATGTTCGAAGACCGCCAGAATGTCCATCTGCAGACCAATGGTTGCAACGAGAAAGTAGATGCAAATCGTGCCGATCTTCGATGCTCCTGCGCCTTCCAATTGTCGAGCTCTGGTAAAGGACAGAAGCAATCCGCCCGTGGTTGCAAGCACAATCAGCCAGAAGAATGAGGAATTGAGACTGAATTTGTTCAGGAACGGGTAATTCTGATCAATGAGTGGAGCCACAATGTCGGCAATGACATGACAGCATCCGGTGACGCCGAAGCCAATGCCAAGAATTACAAATAAATCTGCAACGGTCGGATTGCGGGCGATTTTTTTGGAGAATTGTTCCATCTTATTTTGCAGTTCGTGCACACTGCTTGCATCAGCTTTCAGGATGCGATCAATTTCGCGGGCCTTACCAATACCAAGCAGCAGAAACACCATCCATAATTCGCCAATCACGATGTCGACCGCCAGCATCACACTGAATAGTTCATCGCTAGGGTTGAATATTTCTTTCATGGCAACCTGATTGGCGCCGCCGCCAATCCAGCTTCCCGCGACCGTCGCAAGGCCACGCCAAACGGCTTCAGAGTCTTGACCGCCCACAAGTTGTGGGTCAAAGCTGCCGACCACTAAAATGGCAATCGGGCCACCGATGATGACACCGATCGTGCCCGTGACAAACATGATCAGTGCTTTGGGCCCGAGCCTTAATACTTCTTTCAAGTCGATGCTGACAGTAAGTAAAACAAGACTTGCTGGCAGCAGGAATTTTTTTGCAACTGTGGGAAGACCAGAGAATGACGGGTGCACAATGCCAAAGGTAGTTAACAGCGAAGGCAGAAAGTAGCACAGCAAGAGCATGGGAACGATTTTGTAAAAACCAACAATGAATGGATGCTGCAGGCTGTGTGTCCAAAAAACGAGGGCCAAAATCCCAATGAGCATTCCCAAAACCACGGCATCATTGGTGAAAATCGGAGGCGTTGCGGGGCTACTGTGAGGGTCAGCACTTTCAGCAGCACCGCTCTGTTTCTGTGATTGTGTGGCAGGCGTATCGCTTTTCGCCGCTTGCCCAGAAGCTTGCTCAGAAGCTTGCTCGGGCGAGTCTGGTGTCGAGTCTGGTGTCGAGTCTGGTGTCGCAGGTTCCGCCCCTGAATTCGATTCTGGTGCCTCGGATTGTTCAGTCGCGGTTGGTGGGGCGGGCGTGTTCTGCCCAGCGGCGTATTGAGCACTGCCCAGCAAGCCAGTGAACGAGATGGTGATTGCGATTGCGATTCGTGCGAAGTTCAGCGGCATGAATAAAACGTCTTACTTTGGAATGGTGACTCAAATATTGGGTTGGTTGTATCTTGTCTCACGCCTTGATTCGGCTTTTGTTGTGCCTAGGTAACCGCTCGGGGAAGTCAGTTTTGCTCTGGCGTCAAAGGCATAGGAATTCAGATAGCACTAAGAGTGTTTTTTAATCTGAATGCTGAGGGACTGACTTTGCAGGTATGAATCCATCGCATTGCGACAAGGCGTACCATATCAGATATAGTCTCATCAGGAGCGGGTTTGACTGCTTGGGGTTCGTGAGACTGAGTTGAATGTGCTGCGGAGAAAACGGTGGAGTTTGGGGCCAGATGACAGGGACTGCCGCGGAGGATGGGGTGGTCGACGGTGGATGGCATGAACAAACGTGATAGCGGGAATTAACGGAATGGGTATGGCTGCAGATACGATCGAACAGAAGATTGATTACAAAGAAATCTCATGTCAATCATGTGGTTCGAATCTTCTTGTCGAGCCGCAAATGTTGACTGCGATCTGTCCGTATTGTGCGTCACCCTCGATCATTCAGCGGCCCCCCGCGGAAAATCTGCCTACCCCAACGTTCACCATTGGGTTCGTCGTCACCCAAGATCGGGCGATTGAGGCCGTGTCGAGCTGGATTGGGCGTTCTTCTGTGTTTGCAAAGTCTGCCTTTCGTAAGGCGGCGCCGGAGTTGACACGCGGGGTTTACCTTCCCGCTTACTTGTACAACGCGGTTGCAAATTCTGATTATCGCGCTGATATCGGTGAGAACTACACCGAGACAGAGACCTACACAACAACTGATTCAAATGGCAAAACGGTCACAAGGACGCGGACCGTGGTCAAAACTGAATGGCGAAGTTTGCAGGGGCAGCATTGTTGCTACATCCTGGATGTGGTGGTGACTGCTTCCAAGGGGGTAACCAATGAGGCGTTGGAGGCAGTCGAACCGTTTGACCTTCGTGCTTTGCGTCGCTTCACTCCCGCGATGATTTCTGGCTGGTTGGCAGAGGAGCCTTCAAGAACACAGGACGAGTGCTTTCAGTTTGCTCATGGGGAAGCTGTAGATAAGGTTGGCAGTCAATTGAAAGGCTTCATGCCAGGAGATTCTTATCGTAACTTGCAGTACGAAACAGACGTTGCGCGTGAGTCCATTGACTTGGTGCTGTTTCCTATCTGGTCATTCGCGGTCCGTTATGACGAGTCCAAGCCCCCACTGCAGATCCTTGTCAATGGTCAGACTGGACGAGTCGGTGGGAAAGTTCCTATTTCACCCGTCAAAGTTTCGATCGCGGTTGGCATTGTGCTGCTCATTCTGGTGGTGGGTGCGTTGTTGTTTGGGATGGCGAGGTAAACGATTATGAGTGATGCAACTAGCAATACTGCTGAAGCTGATCCGACCGATTGTTCGGCATGCGGGACACCATTGGAAAGTGGTGATTTGCGATGTGCGATTTGCGGCAAGTCAGCGCCTGTTCGACGTAATGATCTCGGCACGACCGAGGTGGTCAAAATTCTTCGTTGCACTGGCTGTGGGGCAGCGGTGGCCTACGATCCAAAAAAACAAGCACCGAGCTGTTCGTTTTGTGACAGTGTTGTGGAGATCGAGACGCTGGAAGACCCGATGGAGCAAACGGGCGGCTATTTGAATTTTACGGTTACGTCCGAGGAAGCAAAAGCACAGTTGCAACAGTGGCTCAGTTCCTTGGGTTGGTTTCGACCCTCCGACCTGAGTACCACAGCACGTGTTCAGGAATTGAAACCGTTGTGGTGGGTCGCCTGGGTATTTGATGCTGACGCACGGGTCAGTTGGGCAGCGGATTCAAATCATGGTGGAAGGCGTTCGGCATGGGCCCCTCATGCAGGTACCACAGAATTCGTTTTTGATGACATTCTTGCCTCAGCGTCCAAAGGATTGTCGGCTGCTGAGGTGGGAGTGCTCGCCAGCGGCTATGACCTCACGACCGCTCGACCGAACCCGGAAGGTGCTGGGAACGCTACGATCGAACAGTTTGATGTGCAGCGATCTCAAGCTCGCAAACAAGTGTCGCAAGCCTTGAATGAAATGGCTCGCAACCGTGTTCAGCAAAGCGAGATTCCTGGGACCAAGTTCCGGAAGTTGCAGGTCTCTTTGGTATTGCAAAATCTAGTCACCCGACGCTTGTCTTTTCCCGCCTATGTAATGGCTTACCGTTACAAAGGGCAGTTGTACCGCCTCGTGATCAGCGGACAGGACAAAACCCTCATGAGTGGAAACGCCCCTTATTCGCAGGCCAAGATCATCGGGGTAGTTTGTGCCGTCGTGGCGGTTTTGGCTTTCATCTTACTGTTGATCTCGATGGCACAGTAAACAGCACAGTCAATGGCACTGAAGCTGTCAGGTTGTTGTGGAAAGATCCGGCTGATGACGGTCGGCTAGCAGCAAGGACAGTAGCAGTGCCAGTTTGGAGGCGGTGGCATGTGGTCTGCGACGTGTGTTCGGCAATGACCCACGCTGCTCTGATTGGGCGCTGGCAGACGGGTTGGTGCTCGCGAATCAAAACTGAGCTATCCGTTTCGATCGCTCAGGTGACTACCAAAACGCAATTGTTCACTTGGCTCAGAACACCGGCACGCCTGATCGCGGGTACCAGTTCTGCTTTCATTCCATCGGTGGGTACGTTGCCTCTGACAACGATTGCCGAGTGCTCGATTGAAACTTCAATCAAGGATGCATGCTGACCTAGCGTCGGATTAGCTTGGAGCACGGTGCGAATTTTTTCGACAATGCGTCGGTCGCGGGAATCACATTCTTGAGTCGTCATGATTTCTCTCCGGATCGATGCCATCACAAAGGCAGGCGATTCAGACGGAAGACGGTTAGGCTGGCCCGTGATTTAGCCATGCTCGCCGGCGGTATCCACGGAGAGCATGATCAAATTAAACTGTACTGTTACTAGCTCACCCTAGTAGCAGATGATCGGGAAAAAAGCATTGTTTGCCACGAAAACAAAAGAAAAGTAGCTGCGGTTTTCCACGTTTGTCGTCAGCGACGACTGCACTGCGTTCTACATGCCCGCGGGACTCCTGTCTGGATTCATCAGGTGGGGCAGCCAGAATTGCGTGTTCACGATCGGTTTCAGAGCAAATGTGTGCCAAGGCTTGGCTTGTTGCAGGTGTTTTTAGTTACTCCTGCTGTTCGATCCTCGCTTGTGTGGATTGACGCCATTGCCGCTCAAATTCCCGGCCGCGTATTCCGATTCCGGCGGCAATCAATTGCGAGGGCTCGATGCCACTTCTTAGCAATAGAGCGAGGGATTGGTTGACGACTGCTTGATCGTGTGTGGTCAAAAATTCTGCTAACGCTCGCAGGTCAGGTTTGCCGGTATTGGGATCGGCGGGGGTTTGAGAAATCAGCTCCTTGGCGTAGTCACGAGCTGATCGGTATTTTCCATCCCCGTCAGCATCAAGCCAGATTGGCCCAGTGCAACTGAAGGTTTTGGATTTGAAAATTTCAGAATCGGGTTGGTAAGGTTTGGCGGTCGGCCAGTGGGGTGAATCGATTCCGTCACCCGTCGCAACAGCGGTCAGCCATGCGTCGCGGGGCATTTTCTCGGCTGGAATGTTCCACTGGACGGTGGTCGCGAATGGCTGTCCTGAGCCAGTTTTGGGATTCAGTTGTACTGAGAACTTTGGCATCCCGTTGATAAACAATTGCAGTTGGCGGGGGCGCGACCAATGCGGAGCCAGGACTTTGGCCGTGATTTCCAGGCTGGTAGGCTTGGTTGGATTCGAGTTGGGTTTGATACTAAGCTTGCCGCCCGGCCCTTGTGAGTTTGCCACGTCCTCGCTGGATCTGACTTGCAATTGAACCAGCAATCCATAGCTCACTATCACGCGACCATTCAGAAACGAGTCCAGAGCCGCTTCGGTATTGATCGAACCTGGGGCATGATCGTCTGCCTGAATGTAGGTTCTGCCTTGCCCAACGATGTATCGAGAAACATCATGTGAATCACTGCAGCCCACTGGGGTGACGCGTAACCCGTGATTGATTAATCCGCACCAGTCTGTGAATAACTCCATCGGGTCGGTTTGAACGGCTCCCGAGTTGATCAGTTCCATGGCGTTGAAATTTTGCTGCCAGTCATCAAGGTTGTCACCAGTCAGGCTCAGGTGGTGTCGAGGCGAAAAAGGTCTGAAGTTGGAATGAAGGTCACGGGCGTGATTCAGGATGGCAACGCGTACGTTGGGTGTTGAATAGATATCTGTAAACAGTTTTTCCCAGTCGAGTTCGTTGTGATTCGGAGTGCGACCTGTCGCGAGTGCGGGGAATGCATTGAAATGGCCATGCTTGGTCGTGACCTCGTTGCCAATCACGGGGGTGAAGTAGTGGGGCACGCCCACAGTCTCGGCTATGGGGCCGTAATCAATCTGTTTGTTGTGATCGGTCGCGATGGGCAACTCGATACCTTCGCCAGCTAGAGTAGCCATGCGTTCTTCGATGGTGCAGTCACCGTGCCCCGAGTGGGTCACCGTGTGCACGTGAGTGTCGCAGGCGATCCAGTTGTCCGTCGCCACCTGCTTGGCAAGAGTCAATGTGCGTTTGGCGGTCTCGCCTGCCGAAACTCGGAGAATCGTGGAGGGAGCCGAGTACTCCAGTCCTCGGCCAGCAGTGATCTTGTATTCCCCGGGGGCGACCGCGAGATCGGCTCGGCCATTTGCCGTGTATACCACTCCTTCGCGAATCGCCAAGCCGTTTCCAGATTTCGTGCCGATAGGAAGCAGGGTTCCCTGTCGACTTGTGATCGTGATTCTGCCGGGGATCAGTGTGTGTTCCTGATTTAGGATTTCGATTTGAAGCGTGGCGGCACTTCGTATTGTTGCTGGGGACGCGGAGTGGATAACGATGCGTCCGACACGGATATCATCTGCGGGTGAATTGTTTCGGCACGTAATGCTGAGCAGGTTCGTTCCCTGCTTGAGTGTTCCGCCAGGGATCAGGAAATCTGTTTGCAGTTCATTCTCATCTCGGACTAACTGGCCAAGACGCTTGCTGTTGAGGGTTAGGGTCCACGATTCTTTGACATCCGACTGGGTGAGCGTCAGGGTGCCCGGGGTGTCTTTGGGTTGGGAGTCGAATTCAAGATTCAACTGCTGGGCATCCGCCTGTGGCGGAAAAGATGCCCATTCGCGTGGTTCACTGTTACGCAAGTGAATCAAGTTTGGCTCAACCGTGAAGACCGAAGAATCTTCTGCCCTGGCAATCGTGCCCCAGCAAGCAGTCGACCACGCGATACTCAAGCAGGCTGCGACGATCCGTGTTCTCAAGCATGATGCTCGCAAACACGCTGCTCTCAAACACGCTGCTCTCAAACGCAAAACTTTGGGACTCAGTATTTCCACGTGCGAACTCAGTACGCGCGGGGGCCCTGTCCAACCTTTAAGCGGCCAACCTTTCAGCATGCCGGTGGTCAAGGGTTCACGCAGCAAGTTTGCTTGGGGGTGTAATTTGTCAGTCATGTTCATCCGCTGTGTGCTTGCTTTTGGTTGCGGCTACGCGTGAATCTACTGCATCAACGCTCATCCGCCGGTGGTGCGTTGTTTGGCGTGCATGTGATTGCCATGGGTAGGGTTAGGGGAAGGTACGTCCATGATGGCTTCGGCGAGCGGGTGATTGAAGCTGTTCCCTACCAAAAAACATGATTTCGCTGCATTTTGGTGCGGTGAGCACTGCTCCGACATACCGGACATCATCATCAAGCCATAGACTCTCTGCTGGTGGGATAGGGACAATTAAGCAGTTTCTTCCTTGATTCTTTTTTGCTTCACGGTGATCGAAGAGTTTGCTCATGTCTGATAAGCCCAAGATATTCCTGACTCGCGAGTTGCCTCCGCAAACGATGGAGTTGTTGCAGGATCAGTCCATATTGACCATGAATCATGAGGACCGCTATCTCACGAAGGCGGAAATTATGGACGGCATTTGCGGCGTTGACGGTCTGTTGTGTTTGTTGACTGATTCAATTGATGATGAAATTCTGGCAGCAAACCCAGCGTTGAAGGTCGTGGCTAACTTTGCTGTTGGCTTCAATAATATTGATGTTGAAGCTGCCACAGCACGGAAAATTCCGGTGACCAATACACCGGGGGTGTTGACGGAAACGACAGCTGACATGGCGTTTGCACTTCTGTTGGATGCCGCACGAAGAGTAGCCGAGGGAGATCGTTTTGTTCGTACCAGGGCCTGGCAAGGTTGGGGACCCTTGCAGTTTCTTGGTTCTGATGTCAGTCACGCGACGTTGGGGCTGGTTGGCTTGGGGCGGATCGGCAAGTCAATGATCCCGCGGGCGCGTGGGTTCAGTATGAAAGTGCTGTACTGGAATCGGACACGTTTGTCCCCCAGCGAGGAGGCTTCACTACAGGTGACTTACTGTGAATTGGATGAGTTGTTGCAACAATCCGACTTTGTTTCCATTCATGTCGCGCAGAATGCAGAAACGCGGCATCTGCTGGGGCCTCGAGAGTTTTCCTTAATGAAACCAGAGGCTCTGTTGGTCAATACCGCACGAGGGCCCATCGTGGATGAGAAAGCGATGGTGACGGCATTGCAGTCAGGGCAAATTGCGGGTGCTGCGTTAGATGTTTACGAGCAGGAACCGTTGTTAGAGCCTGAGTTGTATGAAATGGACAACGTCGTGGTCGCTCCACATCTCGGAAGTGGTACGATTGGCACTCGAACAAAAATGGGGAATATGGCGGCGGAGAATTGCCTTGCTGCCTGCCGTGGCCAACGTCCGCCGAATCTGGTGAATCCGCAAGCTTATGATTGACTCCTTTGCCCCGCTTATTTCCCTTGCACCCATCATTGCTGTTGCGATTTTTCTGGTGGCATTGCGTTGGCCTGCATCCAGGGCGATGCCATTGGCGTATTTGACCGCAGTCGTGGTCGCTCTGTTTTTCTGGAAATTGAGTGCGCTGCAGGTGTTCGCCGCTTCCCTGAAGGGATTGGTGATCACGTGTACGTTGCTCTACATCATTTTCGGTGCGATTCT
>Ga0315316_10000224_pt1 | contig 34898 bp, 30 predicted proteins | sample M160m3416metaG_FD_203702 | JGI IMG/M metagenome (GOLD analysis project Ga0315316, IMG submission 203702) | Ammonia-oxidizing marine archaeal communities from Monterey Bay, California, United States - M1 60m 3416 | ecosystem: Environmental > Aquatic > Marine > Intertidal zone | place: USA... | reverse complement strand
TCATACAGATGTCAGCTCGGACCCCGGCTGCAACCGCTATGGCAGCTATCACTATGGATCATCTCAGCAACGGTCGATTCATTTTGGGGTTAGGAGTAAGCGGCCCACAAGTTGTTGAAGGTTGGTATGGCCAGCCCTACCCGAAGCCGCTTGCTAGAACAAGAGAGTACATCCATATCGTCCGAGAGATTTGTGATCGGGAGAAACCGGTCGAATTCATCGGCGACCATTATCAGATGCCCCTACCGGGTGGGCTCGGACTAGGCAAACCTCTCAAATCGACTGTTCATCCGCTTCGTAAAACAATTCCAATTTATCTCGGAGCAGAGGGCCCGAAGAACGTTGCTCTCGCCGGAGAGCTATGTGACGGTTGGCTTCCATTATTTTTCGCTCCGAAGGACAATCATTTTTACGCTGATGCCCTCAACGAAGGGTTCACTGCTGCAGGCAAGCCTCGGATAGGACCTGATGGTAAAATTCCTGATAGTAACGACTTCGAGGTTGTATGCCCCGTGAGCATCATTCCAGATAACGACATAGAGAAAGCAGCTGACAAAGTCCGACCCATGCTCGCCTTATATATGGGTGGTATGGGCGCTAAGGGAGCGAATTTTCACTACGACGTTTTTTGTCGAATGGGATATCAAGATGTCGCCGATAAAGTTCAAGAACTTTATTTGCAAGGGAAAAAAGCTGAAGCTTCGGCAACCATTCCCCTGGCATTGGTCGAAGAAGTGGCTCTGGTTGGTCCTCTCGGCAAGATCACAGAAGATTTAACGAAATGGGAAGATACAGTCGTGACAACTCTTCAAGTAAGCGGCTCTCCTGCTCTACTCGAAACAATCGCTGAGGTAGTACTTTCATGAATTCAATCAATCCTCGAACTCCCGTCTTAGTTGGAGCAGGTCAATTTCTCCAAAAGCCCGAGAATCCTGTAGATGCAATCGAGCCGGTCGCCATGATGCAAGCTGCACTCCAAGCTGCAGCTCAAGACGCTGGGGCCGCTTCGCTTCTCACCGACGCGACTCATACCTGGATCGTTAAAGGAGCATGGCCATATCCCGATCCCGGCGGCCTTCTGCGCGATAGATTCAAAAACAATAGCCGCACAGGACTATCGACTGACGGAGGAAACACACCTCAATCGCTTGTAAACAAAGCATGTGTCCGAATCAGTAATGGAGAAGCAAACATAGTTCTTATAGCTGGCGCTGAAGGCATCTGGAGCCGCCGCAGAGCGAAACGGGCCGGTGAACGCATCGCCTACACCGACCAATCACCCACTTCTCCAGATGAGACTCTTGGCAAAGACGTAACCATGAGTCATGAGGTGGAACTCGAACGTGGTTTCGCAATGCCCATAAATTTCTATCCAATATTTGAATCAGCCTTCAGAGCGTCACGCGGCGAGTCAATAGAAGGCCACAGAAACCGAATCAGTAAGCTTTGGGCTACTTTTAACAAAGTTGCCGTTAGTAACCCGTATTCGTGGGTTCGCAACCCAATGACAGCTGAGGAGATAAAACAGCCAGATAATGGCAATAGGCTTGTCGGTTTCCCCTACACAAAAGCCATGAACTCGAATTGGGACTTGGATCAAGCGGCGGCTCTTATCTTGTGCTCAGCTGAAGCGGCAGAGGCAGCCGGAGTTCCTAAAGATCGATGGCTCTTCCCTCATGCGGGCACTGATGGAGCTGACACCAACTTCGTTTCGAACAGGCAGAATCTATTTTCGTCACCAGCGATCAGAGTCGCTGGAAATCGCGTCCTTGAGCTAGCAGGAGTAACGGCGAACTCGGTGGACCATGTCGATCTCTATAGTTGTTTTCCATCTGCCGTGCAGATCGCAGCTACTGAGATGGGATTGGACCTCGATAAGCAGCTGACACAAACTGGCGGACTAACTTTTGCAGGTGGTCCGCTCAACAACTACGTCACTCACTCGATAGCCACTATGGCAAATGTTCTGCGCGAAGACCCGGGAAGCGTCGGTCTTTGCTCAGCGAACGGCGGATACATAACAAAGCATGCTTTTGGGGTTTACAGCACAACACCCCCCTCTAAAAACTTCCAGCACGAAGACTGCCAAAAAGAGATTGACAGCTTCCCCACTAAGCAACTGGATGCTGATTACGTCGGCCCAGCTACCATCGAGGCCTACACCGTCATGCATGGCGCGACGGGTCCAGAAGTTGGACTTGCTGCCTTGCTAACACCGAACGGTAGGCAGTGGGCTCAAACCACTAACTCTGATCTGATGGAAACGATGATGGAATCTGAGCACGTCGGTCTGGCTGTGGAAGTTACATCAGACTTTCAGTTTCATCTAATTTAACAAGGAACAACGCTATTCCTTTGCATAGGTCCGCCACCTGAACCAATTCATTACCTATTCTCACTTATGTGCAAACGGCGCTAATCGAACTGAGCAGTAACAGCTTCCGTTTAACCGTGTCTGACGGCATCCACAACGTTCTTCAACGGAATCATCATTTGGGTTTAGCAGCAAGCGTTAGCGTGAACGGCGCCTTCACTCAACCAGACATAGATCAGGCCACTTTCGTCGCTAAGGAATTAGCCTTCGTCGCTGAAAATTTTGGATATGACCAAATAATGGTTGTTGCTACTGAAGCATTCCGTCTCGCTTCCAATGGAGAAAAGGTTGCTGAACACATCTCGCTCTCCACCGGCCACGAAGTGAGGATCCTCTCAGAGGTCGAAGAGACTGGCCTGGCCTGGGAAGCCATTTCATCTGAATTTCCAGCTCATCCGAACATTGCTATGGCAGATCTCGGCGGGGGCAGCCTGGGCTTAGCTTTCGGACCTACGAATTTGAATAGACCCCAACAACAGTCCTCACACCGGCTTGGTGTTAGTTTGCTAAGCCCTCGAACTCTTAAAAACGGAGTTCTTAGTTCTGATACTAGGATCAGGCTCGAACACCACATCGCGAGCGAGCTTCGGCCTGCAATACAAAAATCCAAAAACCAGCTTCCTCTGCCGACAGTTTTAGTTGGTGGAGCTGCACGAGGTATCGCACAGCTTATTTATGTGTCGCGCCGAGCAGAAATGCCCGAGACAGAGCATGGATTTGTTATCGATTGCTCAGATTTAGGGCATTTAATCAACCGTCTTTCAAAGTTTCCTTTGGCTTCTCGTCTAGCCATGCCGGGGATGAAAGAACGGCGGGCTGAAGCTATGCCACTTGCTGCCACTATTCTTCGACAGCTACTCCGATCTCTCGAAGTTCATGAAGCAGTAGTTTCCACTTCGGGGCTACGAGAAGGAATCCTTCAACGCTTAACAGTGGTTCGCAAAGCCGCATAAGTATTTTTCGAACTCACAGCTCTAAACCTAGAATGATCTAATTCACAGAATCTGTCGATTGTTCTCATATCAGTGGTATCTTTGAGACTGTGACCGGATCATTTAACGGATTGCTTCTTCTTAGATAGGCGAGGGCCACTATATGGCAGCCCTCGCCGAACCTCCTGTGCCTTCGGGCCGGGAGGTTCTTCTGCTTTTACAAGCAAGTATCGAAGAGCAAATTGTTGATGACCACAGCGGAAGGAAAGCATATGGCGGACGTAAAAGGCATAAGCAAACAACAACTGAGCCCAATGCCATTCGATAAATACATTCACTATCCTTACGCGCCGACTCTCCTTGATCGCAGCTGGCCCAACAAAGTGACTACAGAAGCGCCACTTTGGTGTTCCGTGGATCTTCGTGATGGAAATCAGGCTTTGATTGACCCAATGGATCTGCCACGCAAACGAGAGATGTTCCAGGCCTTAGTCAATATGGGATTTAAGGAAATCGAGATAGGATTTCCATCGGCTTCAGCGCCAGATTTTGATTTTTGTCGCATGCTAATCGAAGAGGACTTAGTCCCAGATGATGTATGGATTCAGGTTCTTACCCAAAGTAGACCTGAGCTAATCGAACGAACCTATGAAGCAATACAAGGTTGCAAAAACGGAATAGTCCACCTGTATAACCCAACTTCAACGTTGCAGCGACGAGTCGTTTATGGGCTCGATCTCGAAGGAATTATTCAAATCGGTGTGGAGGGCACGCGCCTTTGTCGTGAGCTGCGAGACCAAGTAACCGATTCGAACATTCGATTCGAGTACTCCCCCGAATCTTTTACGGGAACTGAAGTTGAATTTGCTATCGAAATATGTGAACGAGTAGCAGAAGAATGGGGAGCAACCGTAGATGACCCAATAATTTTGAACCTTCCAGCTACTGTCGAAATGTCGACAGCAAACCTTTATGGCGACCTTATCGAGTACTTTGACCGTACTATTCGGAACCGCGAATCAGTAATCCTTTCGCTACACCCACATAATGACCGTGGCTGCGCAGTGGCGGCAGCAGAGTTTGGAGTTATGGCAGGCGCCGACCGGGTCGAAGGAACATTATTTGGTAATGGTGAAAGAACCGGGAACGTTGATCTAGTTACCCTCGCCCTTAATTTATTTTCACAAGGAGTTGACCCAGAACTTGATCTGAGCCATATCGATCGTTTAAGGCGTGTGGCTGAGTATTGCAACCAACTCCCAGTTCATCCCCGACATCCATATGCCGGTGACCTTGTATACACGGCTTTTTCAGGGAGCCACCAAGACGCAATCAAAAAAGGTCTTGAAGCACTTGATGAAAACTACACCATGTGGGAGGTTCCGTATCTTCCAATCGACCCAGCGCACGTTGGCCGCACATATCAAGACGTTATTAGAGTCAACAGTCAATCGGGGAAAGGTGGAGTTGCATATGTAATGAAAAATAACTTTGGGTTAGACCTGCCAAGACGATTACAAATTGAATTCAGCCGAGTTATTCAATCAATCACCGATGAGGGTGGCGAAATAGTTCCTGAAACCATTAGAAAGACTTTCGACGAAACCTACTTACATACCACCTCGCCTCTAACGTACCTGGGACACAAAAGCAGCTTCGACTCCTCGTCATCAGATGAATCATCGGTGACTGCAATGCTAAAAATTGATGGAGTAGAGAGTGAAGTTAGTGCTTCTGGCAATGGTCCCCTGTCTGCATTCAAAAATGCCCTAGAAGATAGCTGTGAACTCTCCATACAGCTAGTGGATTATCAAGAGCATGCTGTAGGTGTTGGCGCTGATGCCAAAGCGGCAGCATATGTCGAAATCGAGACCGAAGACCAGGTTGCCTTTTGGGGAGTTGGAGTTCATCCGAATATAGTGACTGCAAGTTTTCAAGCGCTGATTTCAGCGATCAATCGGTCACAAGCTCAGTAAACAACTTCTTACCTGGCTCTTCCTAGGACTACATGGCTCTTCGCACATTCGCTGACGGTTCCCTTTTCGGTGCCCGGTTTGGGACCGAGAATCCGCGAGTTCTCGCACTCCACGGATGGGGTAGAACGCACAGAGACTTTGAGCCTGTTCTTAGTGGGTTAAACGCTTTGTCTATTGACCTTCCTGGGTTCGGCGCATCGCCAGCTCCGGCTGGTCCGGGCGGAGCCTCGATGTACGCCAAGATGATCGAACCGGTGCTAGACGATTGCCATCTTCCTGTAGTTGTAGTCGGTCATAGCTTCGGAGGTCGAGTAGCTGTGCATCTCAACGAACGACGACCAGCCGCAATCGCAGGACTGGTACTAACTGGAGTACCACTTCTTCATAAAGCGCATAACCATGGGAAAATCGCGTATCAATACCGGTTGGCCAAATTTTTAAACCGTCTCAAACTAGTTAACGACGACTTCATTGAAAACTTAAAGAACAAATACGGCAGCGCCGATTACAGAGCGGCAGAGGGTGTCATGAGAGACATCCTCGTCACATGTGTCAATGAGTCATACGATGAACAGCTCAAAAAAATAATTTGCCCCGTTGATCTGATCTGGGGTGATGGCGATACTGCCGTGCCGCCAGAAATAGCAGCTAGAGCAGAAGCGCTAATCGACAACGTTCGTTTGACGATCCTCGGCAACGTCGATCACTTTGTGCCAACTATGGCGCCCCTGGCGCTTAAAGAAACTATACAGCTACAACTAGCAGCCTTAGATGACTAACTTTCTCTACTTCACACTTGGCTTAGTCGCAATTTTAGTTTCTTCGTTGCGTTGGCTTCGAGTTGCTCAACGCGAACACTACTTACCAAAGTCGACTTGCACATTCGCTATACGCTGGTGGCGATCTGATCGCGAGAACCTAGCAATATTTGTCATAGGCTTTGGCGCTTTGTTGCTCTCCTTGTTCTTTGCTTTTGGGCTTGTAGTTACCGCCTTTGTTGCTCTTATAGCTCCCCGCGGGCTCACAATTCGAGGACGTACCAGCAAGCTGGCTTGGACGCGCCGTCTCAAGACGGTGATGGGCACCTCCACTCTTTGCATCGCTATATTTATTATCGCTGCAAGTTTGGCTGACTATGGTCCTCATGCTGCTGGCGTTGCGGCTCTTCTTCTACCTGCATTTGTCGACCTTGCCTTATGGATTTTGTTGCCGATCGAAAATGCTCTCGCGGGCAAGTATGTCAAAGAAGCAAATAAAACTCTCAGCCGAGTGAATCCCATTCGAGTCGCTGTTACTGGTTCCTACGGGAAAACAACAATCAAAGGTTACGTGCACCATCTTGCTGCTAGCACCAAAAGCGTCATAGCAAGTCCTGCTAGTTTCAATAATTCAGCTGGACTATCACGAGCGGTCAACGAGAATCTATCCTCCGCTACCGAGGTATTTATAGCCGAAATGGGAGCTTATGGGCCGGGCGAGATCAGAGCTTTGTGCGAATGGGTAAAGCCGTCTATTTCTATACTTGCTTCCATTGGGCCTGTACATTTAGAGCGATTCGGGACCCTCGACGCCACAGTAAAATCTAAAGCTGAAATTTTTGAGAATAGCGATATCGCTATAATCAATATTGATGCTTACGGCCTGGAATCTGTAGCAACTGCTTTAGACGAAGCTGGTTCTAAGGTGATCCGCTGTTCCGCATTCGACAAGTCCGCCGATGTCTGCGTAGTCGCTATGGCTAACGGATTAGACATCTTGCTAAACGGTGAGCTTCTCCTATCTGCTCTTCAGTTCGATGGTGCCCCAACTAACATTGCTTGCTCTGTTGCCGCAGCGCGTGCCCTTGGTGTCGAACTCTCAACGATTACGAACCTTTTACCGACTCTTCCAGTGGCAGAGCATCGTAAGCAAATAGACGTAAGCCCTAGTGGAGTAACTGTCATAGATGATACCTACAACAGCAATCCTGCAGGAGCTAACGCCGCGCTGGAAACCTTGAGCTCGTTGGATGCACCACGCAAAGTTCTCGTTACTCCCGGCATGGTCGAATTGGGAAAAGTGCAGGGAATTGAGAACCGTAAGTTCGGCGAAAGAGCTGCCCAAATTGTGGATGACTTCCTCGTTGTAGGTGGTACTAATCGCGCTGCACTTGAAATGGGTGCTCGTACTGGCAATACTCGAATTTTACATATGGAAACTCGTAGCGAAGCGGTGCGATGGGTACGTAATACATTAGTTGCCGGCGACGCTGTTCTATACGAAAATGATCTTCCGGATCATTATTTCTAAGCTCACTCGCCGCAAGAATTCCCGCTTGCCGATGTCTGAAGAAGTCATACTTTTTTATAGTTGTTAACTGATTCTCAATCATTATTGATCTAGTTCGAGCCTCCACCTTTCAGCTTTGGGTCCAAATAAATTAGAAGAAAGACTCATGAACGGGCTTTTAGCCGTGACATCGATCGCGAAGCCATCTACCGTTAATTTGAGATTATGAGTTATCCAGCAGTTTGCTTCGGCAGTCCCTCACCTGAACATGACATTTCTATTTTAACTGGGCTTCAAGCAGTCCGGTCTCTTCAACGCGCCGGTGACAAAGTTGCAGCCCTATATTGGGCCAAGTCAGGTGCCTGGTACGAAGTTCCTGTACAAACCGAAGCCGATGAGTTCGCAAACGGAATTCCTAGTTCGGCGGTCCCAATAATTCTCGCTACTGGCACAGATGGTGGGTTCTACCGAGAAACCCGCCGAGGAAAGAAAACCCCACTCGATATATCTGCTGTAGTGAATTGTTGCCATGGAGTGCCGGGAGAAGATGGCACTCTGCAGGCGCTCTTTGACCTTGCTGGCCTAAAGTACACTGGCCCCTCGCAATGGGGCGCCGCTTGCGGTATGGACAAATTAGCTTTCAGCGGTGTCATTTCTTCTGCTGGGCTACCTAGTTTACCGCTCTACCTAGTAACCGATAGCCTTGAGTTAGCTGAAGACGGGCCATTCATTGTCAAACCAAGATTCGGTGGGTCTTCGATTGGAATCGAGATCGTTGACGATTTAGACACTGCTAAGGCCCTTGCTCGCAGCCAGCCTTTGCTGCGTGAAGGCGCAGTGTTACAAAAATATTTGGCAGCAGCCGTTGACCTAAATATTTCAATTAAAACCTGGCCGTCATTAGCTTTGAGCGCCGTGGAAAAGCCGCTGAGAACGAGCGGCCTTGAGGGCATTTATAGCTATGCCGATAAGTACCTAGGAGGTGATGCAGGAATCGCGAGTGCACCAAGGGAGCTTCCTGCTGAAATCCCGAATGATATAGAGAAATTGCTTCGAAGCTGCGCAAAACAAATCGCATCTTTAACTATGGCTCGGTCAGTGGCAAGAATAGATTTTTTGTGGGATAACTCTGATCTGTGGGTAAATGAGATTAACACGATTCCAGGATCTCTCAGTTGGTATTTTTGGGCACATGAAGGAGTTCCGTTTGAGCAGCTACTTCAACAGCTGCTCGAAGAAGCCGTAAAAGGCTCTACCAGACGATTCAGAACTGACGGAGCGGATGGTGTCGCACTTCGAAAAGTAGGAGCAATAGCTAACAAGCTCGCTTAATTTACGACTAGAGCCGCCCTAAGAAATAATATGGTTTCCCGTCTCGCTTTAACCAATGACCTAACGTCTGGCTCCAACCCCAGAGCACGCATTACTTCGGGTTCAGTAGCGACACCAATAACTGCTGAATAGATAGCTAGGAGCAACATTCTTGGCTCCACACGACGAAAATTTCCAGCTTCTATTTCTGATTCCATGAACCGTAACGCGTCGCTTAGCATTATGTTCATAGCTTCAGCGAGTTCCGCCGCCCCTGATCCGCCCTGTCGGCTGACTAACCTAACTAGGCCAAGAACCTCGGGACGTCTAGCCGCCAATGAGAATGTGGCTTTGACGATATCTTCGATTCTTTCGAATCCACGCGCACCACTACGAGGTGCTTCTGACAATGCTCCAGCCAACTCTTGTGCGGCTATTTCTATGACCGAATGCAAGAGTTCTTCTTTGGATGAGAAGTGGTAGAGAATGGCTTGTTTTGTAATCCCCATCCCGGCTGCTAGCTCGTCTAAAGAAGTTGAGTCGTAGCCGCGCAAACCGAAAGCTGCAAGCGCTGCATATAGCACGCGTTCTCTCGTCCCAGTCATGTCGGGAATTATAGCAAATCCTTACCAATTGGTAAGGATTCATGGTATACAATCTATAATGATCGCTGACTCGCTAGCCGGAAAACGCATAGCCGTAACCGGTAGCACAGGGTTCCTCGGAACAGCGTTAGTTGAAAAGTTACTCCGATCAGTTCCCGACTGCGAATTAGTTTTGCTAGTAAGACCAACTCGGCGATACTCGGTAGAGCGGAGAGTCAATAGAGAGATTCTCAGAAACGACGCTTTTAATCTTTTGCGGGCTCAATGGGGTTCTGAATTTGAACAGCGTTGCGAAAAACGAATACAAGTTGTCGCCGGTGACGTAAGCCAAGACGGTCTTGGTTTAAGCGACGCCGATAATGAAACATTCACATCATGCGATGTAATCATTCATTCAGCCGCAACGGTGAGTTTCGATAATCCTCTCGACACCTCGATCGAAATTAATCTGCTAGGCCCAAACCGCATCATTGAAGCGTTGCATGCAACAAATCGGACCCCACACTTGGTTTCAGTTTCAACTTGTTATGTCGCTGGGAATCGACGCGGTGACGCTCGAGAAGAATTCTTAGCCGGCACGCCGTTTCAAGTAGACGTGAGTTGGCGCGGTGAAGTTGAGGCTGCACGAAGAACTCGGTCAGATCTCGATGCACGAAGCCGGGAGCCAGACCGTTTGTCTGGTTTCAGAAAAGAAGCTCGGGAGGAGCTCGGAGCAGCCGGCCTCCCAATGCTGGCCGCCAAGACCGAGCAACGTCGCCAAATTTGGGTTAACGATCAGATGGTTGAAGCCGGCAGAAGTCGGGCCACTTCACTAGGTTGGCCAGATGTTTATACCTATTCTAAAGCACTTGGAGAAACAGCTCTTATAGAACTTCACGGGAATGTGCCCGTAACGGTCATTCGGCCATCCATTATCGAATCGGCGTGGTCTGACCCAGCTCCGGGATGGATCCGTGGATTTCGAATGGCCGAGCCATTAATCGTGTCTTTCGCTAAGGGCGAGCTAAACACCTTTCCAGGCTTTCCCGAGGGAATACTTGATGTAATCCCTGTCGACATGGTTGCATCGGCAATAATTGCTGCGGCCGCCAATGGACCACAACCTGAGCCAGAGGTATTCCAAATAGCGTCAGGCTCATCTAACCCGCTTCTTTTCAAAGTTTTACTGGATACCGCTATGGAGTGGTTCGGCGAGAACCCAGTTTACAACGCAGATGGCCACCCCACAGCAGGAACAGAATGGAAATATGCAGGCTCTCAGGGCTTAGAAGAGCAACTCAAAAGGGTAGTTAAAGCTTTCGACGTAGCTGGAAAAGTTATCAATCGGTTGCCAATCCGAGGAGAGAAAAGTCTTACTAGCAAGTTCGCAGAACGCCGACGGAACCTTGCTCAAATCCAGGGGTATGTCGAAATTTATGGTGCATACGGGAAGTGCGAAGCTCTCTACGGTATCGACAAGACTTTAGAGCTTTGGGATAGCCTTTCGGATCAGGATAGGGCAGAATTTGGTTTCGATCCTCGAGTCATTGATTGGCACCACTACATAACCGAAGTGCATCTACCGACGGTCATGATTCAGGCACGCGTAAAGACAACACCAGAAAAAAAAGTGGGGCCTAGCCGTAAAGATCGCCTGACAGAAGCGGTATTAAACGAGAAGCGAGAATTCGCTGCCTTTGACCTTGAGAACACCCTGATAGCGAGCAATGTCGTCGCAAGCTATGCGTGGATGGCGACCCGCCATTTAGACCAGCAACAAAGGCTTCGCTTCACTCTTAAAACTTTGGCTCAAAGCCCAGGCTTATGGCGCAGAGACAAACGCGACCGAACAGATTTTTTACGGTTTTTCTACCAAAGGTATAAGGGAGCCCCAGTTGCGCAGCTAGAGGAAGCTGCTGCCGAAATGCTCAGCAACCTGATCCTTACCAAATCTTTTCCGGCGGGGTTGAGACGAGTCAGAGCTCACCGGGCTGCTGGTCACAAAACTATATTGATTACTGGCGCTCTCGATATAGCTGTTGAGCCGCTTCGTCCTATGTTTGACCACATAGTAGCCGCTGAGATTGCTCAGAAAGATGGCCTGCTAACCGGCGAGATGGCTAAAGTTCCTCCAACCGGAGAGGTACGGGCCCAATTGATGCTCGAATGGGCTGCGAGGGAAGGTTTGGACCCGAGCCAAGGTGTCGCCTACGCCGACTCAGCATCTGACCTTCCTATGCTTGAAGCAGTCGGATATCCTGTAGCAGTAAACCCTGAGACGCGCCTTGTGGCTATCGCCGAAAAACGTGGATGGCTGACCGAAAACTGGCCAAAAACACCTGGTGCACCTAACTCTATTCTCCCTATGGGCCCCAAAGCCCCACGCGTTACTAACCAAAGAGGAAACAACTAATGACCTCACGTCGCGGCCTGGTTCTCGAAGTCGATAGAACAACTCCTCCAATAGTTTTTCACCACGGTGAAGGCTTTCGATTCGAGAAATTGCCTCCTGGAAGCAGGGTGATATACCCCAACGAACCCATTGCCCCGATATCAAATGTAGATGAAGCAATTAGAGAAGCGCTCATCAATCCGCTCGGAGATTCAGAGCCCTTGACCGCTCTGCTTACAGCAGGCATGAAGCTGACAATAGCTTTCGATGATATTTCTTTGCCTCTGCCTCCTATGCGCTCCCCTGACATACGAGGGCGGATTATCGAACAGGTTCTCGACTTAGCAGCAGCAGCAGGAGTTGATGACATTCACCTCATAGCTGCTCTCGCTCTTCATCGGAGAATGACTGAATCTGAGCTCCGTCATGCTGTTGGAGATCGTGTTTATGATGCTTTTGCTCCGCAGGGCCAGCTGTACAACTTCGATGCAGAAGACCCAGAGGGGCTGACTCACCTCGGAGAGACTGAGCATGGCGAGGAAGTAGTCATTTCCTCTCGTGCTGTCGAGTCTGACCTGATTATTTATGTCAACATTAACCTCGTGTCCATGGACGGTGGGCACAAGAGCGTTGCTACTGGACTATCAGGCTACGCCGCTTTGCGACATCACCACAATGTCCAGACAATGCGTCAATCCAAGTCTTTTATGGACCAAGACCAAAGCGAGCTGCATACAAAGAACTGGCGCCAAGGACGTTTAATCGCAGCAGCTGGCGTAAAAATTTTCCAAATCGAAACAACTTTAAACAACGATACGTTCCCTGCTCCTTTCGAATTTCTTCAGAAACGTGAATGGGAGATGACCGCTAAAGACCGAGCGATGCTTCTCGGAAGCAAAAAAGCATTAGATCGTATGCCAAGGAAAGCCGCCCGTTCAATCTTCCAAAGCATCAGATCACCGTATGGTTTGACTTCAATACAGGCGGGCGAAGTTGAAGCAGTTCATGAAGTCACGACACGCAACGTCTACAAACAACACCTCGTCCGAGTCGAAGGACAAACTGATATTTTGAGCATGGGACTCCCCTACATCGGTCCTTACAACGTCAATTCGGTTATGAACCCGGTGCTCGTGGCGTGCCTCGGGTTGGGATATTTTTTCAATCTTTACAAAGGGAAACCACTCGTCAAAGAAGGTGGGGTAGTGATAATGAGTCATCCAACCCCCTGGGAGTTCCATCCTGTTCATCATCCCAGCTACATTGACTTTTTTGAAGAGGTTCTAGCTGATACAACTGATCCTGAAAAAATCGAACAAAAGTATGAAAAAAGGTACGCCGAAGATGATTGGTACCGGCACCTCTATCGTACTTCATACGCTTACCACGGGGTTCACCCTTTCTACATGTGGTACTGGTGCGCTCATGCACTTGACCATCTTTCTCAGGTAATCATCATCGGAGGTGACCCGCGAGCCACAAAACGTATGGGGTTCAGGTCTGCGACGACGATGCGCGATGCTCTAGAAATGGCAAGCGATGTTGTAGGACCTTCACCAACACTTACCCACATACATAATCCACCAATCCTGATGGCGGATGTAGTCTAGAATAAATGGCTGATTTAAACCGTCGACGACCCATCAGCCACCTCTCGGCTCGCAGATCTAAACCATCGATCACAAAAGTGATGCGGAAAGTCGAATTCCCTCTTAAGGCTGCGGAAACACCGAAAGGCGAAGTCGACTTGCCATCAACTTTGGGCGCTAGCTACGACACTGACTGGGCTCGCAGATATCCAGCTCGACTGACTCGACGTTTGGCTTTAGCTAGTTTAGGTAGAGGCATAATTTCTTACTACGCCAATCCAACAATAGAGGGGGCCGACAGGCTCCACGATCTTGAAGGCCCGGCTATTTTTGCTGCAAATCATCAAAGTCATGCCGACACTTTGGTCATGATCACCTCAGTGCCCGAGCCCTGGAGACACAAATTATTCGTCGGGGCTGCCGCCGATTACTTCTTTGGGAGCAGGTTCGCTGCTACCCTTTCTTCTCTTTTTATCGGGGCAATACCGATAGAGAGAACTTCAGTTAACAGAAACACTATTGAAAAAGCAGTTGGCCTTCTTAAGGGCGGCTGGAGCATGGTGATCTACCCAGAGGGAGGCCGCTCACCTGATGGATGGGGGCAAGAGTTCCGTCCTGGAGCAGCTTTTCTTGCCAAGCAAGCCGGAGTCCCGGTAGTCCCAGTTCATATTCGCGGCACGTACGACATTTTGCGCAAAGGGCGAAACTGGCCAAAACGATCAAAATCAATAATAAATTTTGGTCGCCCGCTCATATTCACTGAGGATGATAACAATCGGAGATTCACAAAAAAGCTTCAAGAAGCAGTGGAATCACTTGCGGATGAAACAGCCACTGGCAACTGGTATACATCTAGACAACGCTTACATAAATCAGATAATCCTGGCCTCCAAGGGCCTGAAGGCAGCGCATGGCGGAGGCGTTGGGCGCTAACGGCAGAGAATGACAATGGTCAAACGTCTAAACGCGAGTGGCCTTACATCTAGAGGAACTCAAAATATGAATCTTAAACTTACAGCTGATGAGCTTTTAACTACGACCAGAGCAGTGCGTAAACGCCTGGACCTAAATCGCCCAGTTGACAAGGAAACGCTTTTAGAATGCACAGATATAGCGTTTCAAGCACCTACAGGATCCAATGTTCAAGGTTGGCATTTCCTGTTTGTCGAAGACCCTGAAAAAAAGCGGCAACTAGCTAATCTTTACGGACAAGGGTATGACCCGTACGTTAGCGCACCGCCGCGCGAGTACCCACCTGGCGACATAAGAGCAGAACGCGCCCAGTTTGTCCGAGGCTCCTCAAAACACCTTAGAGACGTTTTTCACGAAGTTCCCGTTCTTCTAGTCCCGTTAATGCAAGGTCGCATAGAAGGCGAAGATTGTTTCGGTCAAGCATCTAAATGGGGTTCGATAATACCCGCTGTTTGGAGTTTTATGCTCGCAGCGCGAGAACGTGGACTTGGTTCGGCCTGGACAACGCTACATCTGCCATTTGAAAAAGAAGCTGCTGAAATTCTAGGCATTGACTATAATTCGTGGACACAGGTCGGCTTATTTCCAATAGCTCACACGATTGGAACCGACTTCAAGAAGGCGCCTCGTTTAGACACGCAGGGGCTAGTAAGTTTCGACACATTTGGCAATAACTAGCCAGACCAAACGGCTTTAGTCCTCTAAACATCTAAAGTCTTTTAGACACAGGATCTGATCTTAATTACAAAGGAACCCTTATGGCTGTCGCTGCCAGCACTCCAATCGAACTAATCGAAGCGGTCTATTCAAACCTTCCCAAAAATCTCGCTTGGGGCAGATCTAAGCTAGGAAGATCGCTAACGCTCGCCGAGAAGGTACTTATAAATCACTTATCGAACCAGGATCAAGATCTTGAACGTGGCCAAAGCTACGTTGATCTTCTACCTGACAGAGTAGCGATGCAAGATGCCACTGCCCAGATGGCTTGGCTGCAATTTATGACCGCTGGACTTCCTCAGGTTGCGGTTCCAACGACCACGCATTGTGACCATCTAATTCAGGCTCGAGAAGACGGTAAGACTGACCTAGTAGTCGCATCAGAGAACAACGAAGAAGTCTATGATTTCCTTCAAAGTGTATGTGCCCGGTATGGAGCCGGATTTTGGAAACCAGGAAGCGGAATCATACATCAGGTTGTACTTGAACAATACGCATTCCCTGGCGGGATGATGATTGGAACCGATAGTCACACTCCTAATGCCGGTGGCCTCGGAATGATCGCTGTAGGAGTCGGAGGTGCCGACGCCGTAGACGTTATGACAGGTTTCTCTTGGAATGTTCGTTGGCCAAAGAGCATAGGCATCAAACTGACAGGAAGCCTCTCCGGATGGACCGCTCCCAAAGATATAATCCTCAAAGTCGCGGAAGTTCTGACGGTTGAGGGTGGAACGGGTGCGATCGTTGAATACTTCGGCCCTGGAGCAAATTCAATAAGTTGCACCGGTAAAGCAACAATTTGCAATATGGGTGCTGAAATTGGAGCTACTACTTCCCTATTTGGATATGACGAAGCGATGGGAAGGTACCTTAAGTCAACAGGCCGCTCTGACGTAGCCCAAGCAGCTGACAAAGTCGCTGAGCACCTTCGTGCCGATGACGAGGTCACCGAGAATCCGCACAAGTATTATGATCAGGTCATAGAAATAGACCTTTCGTCCCTGACCCCACACATAAACGGACCACACACTCCAGACCTTGCACGCGAGGTAAAAGCATTAGGGTCAGAAGCAGCGGCTAAAGGATGGCCTAACTCAATTAGCGCAGCCCTTATAGGCAGTTGCACTAACTCAAGCTACGAAGATATAACACGAGCAGCCAGTATCGCGCGCGAGGCAGCTCAAAAGGGACTAGCAGTTAAAACTAAGCTATTGATAACTCCCGGATCAGAACAGGTGAGAGCAACAATCGAACGAGATGGACTTCTTGCAGATTTCGAGGCTCTGGGAGCCACAGTTCTCGCCAATGCTTGCGGACCATGCATTGGGCAATGGGACCGTTCGGCAGAAACCGAGCACGAAAAAGGAACACCTAACGTAATCGTTACTTCCTACAACCGTAACTTCCCGAAGCGAAACGATGGAGACCCAGAAACGCTTGCATTTGTTACATCTCCTGAAACCGTAATGGCCCTGGCATTAGCCGGAACGGTTGACTTCGATCCTATAGAGGGAACTCTTACTAACGATCATGGCATTGAGGTCTCGCTCTCTGTTCCAGTCGGAATTGAGCTGCCACCTGATGGCTTTGACCCGGGGGAAAGTACCTTCGTTCCTCCTCCAGTCGATGCAAGCGAAATCACTGTCGCAGTCTCCCCTACGTCTGACCGACTGCAGCTTCTAGAAGCTTTTGAGTCTTGGGATGGTAACGACTACACCGATTTGCCTATCTTGGTAAAGGCTCAAGGAAAGTTCACGACCGATCACATTTCGATGGCTGGTCCGTGGTTAAAATATCGTGGTCACCTTGAGAATATTTCGGGCAATCTGTACCTGGGAGCTGTAAATGCTTTCAGCGGCTACGAAGTTGGTCACGGAAAAAATCAATTGACTGGCGACACCCAAACTTTTCCTGAAATAGCTCGTTCCTACCACCAGGCATCCCAGAACTGGGTTGTTATAGGTGATCAAAACATGGGAGAAGGTTCGAGTCGCGAACATGCCGCTATGGAACCAAGATTCAGAGGTGGACTCGTAGCTATAGCGAGGTCGTTTGCGAGAATTCATGAGACGAACTTGAAGAAACAGGGCATGCTGCCGTTGACTTTCGCAAATCCATCTGATTATGACCGGATCCAAGAGGATGACCGCATCGCAGTTCCGGGGCTCTCAGGTCTCACCCCAGGAGTGCCTCTCACTGTAGACGTAACTAGCGGTAGCGGCGAGGTGTGGTCTTTTACCGCCAACCACACATATAGCGATGAACAGATCGAATGGTTCAAAGCTGGCTCGGCACTCAACGTAATCAAGGCTTCTCTGTAACGTCCTTTGTCGCTCTGGCAACGAGAACCAACCGAAGTCAATTTTAATTCAAAGTCCCGAATGGCTTTGCTATTTGCTAAGACTTTGGGCTTTTACAGACAGCCTCGATGCCATAGATACTCATTTTGCACTTAGCCTAAAAAGAGGAAACCGACCCGGGGGGCGGGTCGGTTTCAGAGGTTTCGCACAGCGGGGGGCGCTTGCGACCTCGGCTGACTGGACTAAGGGAAGTCCTAATCAGTGGGTATTGTTAAGCAACTTTGGGGGAAGTTGTGATCTCAACACTCTTTATATTAGTTACCGATCGGTCATCTATCAAGCAGCAATCATAGATACTTTCCATCTATTTTACAGATAGTAAGTTACGCTTGGGTCATGGATATAAAACAGCTCGACGCCCTAACAGCCGTGGCCGAGTACGGACGTTTCTCAACCGCTGCCCGCGCTCTCAATACAGTTCAATCAAATATTTCGACTCACATCGCTCGACTTGAGAATGAACTCGGCGCAATTCTTATAGATCGAAGCGCAGGTTTATTAACTTCAGAAGGGCAAGTTGTTCTAACCCGAGCACGCCGAATCAACGCCGAACTCGAAGCCATGCGCGATGACGTGGCCTCTATGAGCTCACATGTGACCGGCAAGGTCAGCTTAGGAATTATTGGAGCTACCGGAAGATGGCTTCTCCCTGCACTCCTCGATGACTTAAGCAACCAGTACCCCGACGTGGAAGTAAGAGTTATCGACTCGACCACAACAGCTCTCATCCCATTACTCGAAACCGGCGACATCGACCTGGCTGTCATCAACACGCCATTAACGCATGACGAACTCACTACTAGCCCACTTTTCGAGGAAGAATTAGTTGTTGTAACTCCATCTTCACACCCGTTAGCAAGTGAAGGCGACAGAACAGTCGATTTCCAGGAACTCCAAAAACACAAACTTTTGTTAGGCCCGCGAGGCTCAAACTTAAGAGATCTAATCGATACTGCGGCTCGCCAACAAGGGGTAAATCTTTCCACTCTCGCAGAATTAGACGGGATTCGCCTTGCTGCAACACTCGCATTCCAGGGCTACGCTCCGGCTATCGTTCCAGTCACCGCTATTCCTGCTTGGGCTCTTAGAGGAGAATGGAGAGTGCTCAATATCGAGAGCATTCCTCCACGCCTTGTCGGTTTAGCAATACGTCGAAGAGGCATGCTGTCTCCAGCAGGAAACGCCATGCGAGATGCACTACGTGCCGCAGTCCGTTTCCAAGCCCCATCTATTGAAGGCTTAATAGCAATTTAACTAACTTGCACCCACTCGACTCCTTCTGCCGCCTACGCTGAGTTTGTGACCGAATTACTCGCCTTAGAAATCAGACAAGGAGTCCCCGGAGAAGTAACCGCCGGATTGTTTGACCTAGATGGCCGGTCTGTAATTCTTATTCGAGCAGACACTCCCACTCGAATGGGCGCCCTCACCCCTGAAGATGGTAAAACTATTACCAACGCTCTGGAAATGGCACTAGCCAAAAGACTTCCAGCGATTCTCCTACTCGCGTCCAGCGGAGCAGATGCCAATCATGGGGTGGCGGCACTTCATGGCTGGGGAACTGCTGCGCGCGTCCTTTCTAAGTGCTCCGGTGTAATCCCTGTTATTGCCGCCGTAACTGGCCCAGCGGTTTCCGGCACTGCATTACTAATAGGTCTTGCCGACATAGTTGTCATGACAGAAACTGCATATGCCTTTGTAAGCGGTCCGATACCAGTTCGTCAGATGACCGGAGTACAGATAAACCAACAAGAACTCGGAGGCGCCGACGTTCACCATCGAGAGACCGGAGTGGCCAGCGTTATCGTCTCAGACGATGAAGTCCTTCAGACTATAGCTGAGATCTTGCAGTTTTTCCCCGACTGCAACGCTCTAGAAGCTCCGAAAATTGCAACTAACGACCTAAACGATCGACTAACTCCCGAAGCTTCAGACGTTCTCCCCGAAACACCTAGCGGTTCATACGACGTACGTGAAATAATCCGACACATCGCCGACGATAATTACTTTGTTGAACTCAGGTCAGGTTGGGCCACTAACCTCGTCACAGGACTTGCATCATTTGGTGGACGGTCAGTCGGAGTCGTCGCAAATCAACCGATTTCAATCGCCGGTACTTTAGATATCCCCGCTAGCCAAAAAGGCGCACGATTTGTCGCTATGTGCGACGCATTCAACCTTCCGCTCATAACGCTTGTCGACACGCCAGGCTTCTATCCTGGCAAAGATCTCGAATGGCGAGGAATGATTCGCCATGGTGCTCAACTCGCCTTTGCTTATGCACGAGCAACTGTTCCGCGTATCGCAATTGTTTTACGCAAGTCATATGGTGGCGCTTTCATCGTGATGGACTCAAAAACAATCGGAAACGACGCATACCTAGCCTGGCCAACAGCCGAAATTGCAGTCATGGGCGCCACACAAGCAGCTCAGATCTTACGAAGAGGCGCAAGCGACGCCGAAATCGAGGAATACGTTGCAGAATACGATTCAACGTATTTAAACCCCTACATAGGCGCTGAAAGGGGCTTCGTCGATGCAGTGATCGATCCAAAGCGCACACGACTGGAACTCATCGACTTGCTCGACCTACTCAGCACCAAGAAAGAGAAAATTCCAGTGAGGCGTCACGACAACTCGCCACTATAGTCAAGAAAGCTTCAAGCAAAATCTACATACGCGGATAGCGCAGCTCAAAGCGTGAGAGTAAAGGTATGGGGGAAAACAAGAATCAAAACCGTAGGTCGTCGTTGCAGCAACAAGAATCACATTAGGAACACTTACTTATTTTGCAATCTCGCAGGTGCTTAGGGCTTAGAGCTGATGCAGCCCATTTCAACAAATCATTTTATTTAGAAACTAGTTTCATCCAAATAGGTAAAGATAATTAAGGTAAGATACTTTTCCAAACGGGGGAATTCGGACAGTGCAACGACGCACCACATGTCCATTCTCGAGTAGACGTAAGCAAAGACGAAGGACAACACATGGCCGAAGAGAGTTTCACGATTATCGACAACAGATCCGGGAACGAGGTGACCGTGCCGATAGTTGATGGAACTATTTCATCTGCGGCTCTACGTCAGCTTGACAAAGGCATGTGGTTCTATGATCCGGCCTACCTATCAACTGCTAACTGCGACAGCAAAATAACTTTTATCGACGGTGCCGAAGGAATTTTACGCTATCGCGGCTACCCCATTGAACAACTCGCTGACGGTTCATCATTTTTAGAGGTCTGCTACCTGCTTCTTCATGGTGAGTTACCAACGCAAGCACAATCAGACGTTTGGGTCGATCACATAACTAACCACACTTATGTGCACGAAAACATTGCAAGATTCATGCAAGGTTTTAGGTACGACGCCCACCCGATGGGAACTCTGGTTTCTACAGTTGCTGGTCTCTCAACCTTCTACCCAGAAGCCAAAGATATTGACGACCCGCACAATCGCATGATTCAAATCATTCGGTTAATCGCCAAAATGCCTACAATGGCTGCCTTTGCATACAAAAACCGTCTCGGCTTACCTTACGAGTACCCAGTAAATAATCTAGGATATACAGGCAACTTCCTACGAATGATGTGGAACGTCGCTGACCCTAGTTTTGAGCCAGATCCAATACTTACCAAAGCGTTAGATGTCTTGTTTATTTTGCATGCCGATCATGAGCAAAACTGTTCCACCACGACAATGAGGACCGTTGGCTCAAGCCAGGCAGATCCTTATTCGGCCGTAGCAGCTGCGACCTGCGGTCTCTATGGGCCATTACATGGCGGCGCTAATGAAAAAGTTATACGAATGCTCCACGAAATTGGAAGCTACGAAAATGTCGACGCATACGTGGAAAAAGTAAAATCTGGCGAGATGTTACTGCAAGGTTTCGGGCACCGAGTTTACAAAAACTATGACCCACGAGCGAAGATCATCAAACAAACTGCTGATCAAGTATTCAAAGTCACGGGTATGAATCCGCTGTTGGACATCGCCATGAAGCTCGAGGAAGTTGCTCTAAGCGACCCATACTTCGTTGACCGTAGCCTCTACCCAAATGTTGACTTTTACTCAGGTTTGATTTACGAAGCCATGGGATTCCCTATGGATATGTTTACAGTTCTATTTGCTATCGGCCGAACTCCAGGGTGGTTAGCCCATTGGCAGGAAATGCTGGATGATCCCGAGCAAAAAATCTATCGACCAAGACAAAAATATACGGGTCCGGCTGAACGTTCATATGTTGCTATAGGCGACCGATAAACGCCACAATTGAAGAACTAAGGCTCCACTAGAATATCTATGCATATAGGCCGCCACATGACTATCCTCTCCTAGTCATGGACTACAATTGGCCAAAAAATTTAGATGAACTAGCGACTGAAGCTGGTGCCTGGGTAGCAGAAGCTACTTCAGATTTATTCCAGACAGATGATGGCTGGCTAGTCGGCTATTCAGACGAGTTCACGCTAAGACTGGCTGAGCGAGGCTGGATAGGAATGACTTGGCCACTTTCGGCAGGAGGAGATGGTCGGCCTGAGATAGAACGCTTTGTAGTCACTGAGCAGCTCCTTCTTGGCCGAGCTCCAATGGCTGGCTCTTTTTTTCCGGACCGCCAGATAGGTCCTGTTTTATTGGCCTATGGCAGCGAAGAGCAACAGAAAAGATTTTTGCCAGCTATGCGTCGCGGTGTTTCTAAATGGTGCATCGGAATGTCAGAGCCTGATGCCGGTTCAAACGTTGCCGGAATCGCCACCACAGCCGTTAAAGACGGTGATCGTTATATCGTCAATGGGCAAAAAGTCTGGACTAGTGGTGCGAAAACTTCTGACTTTTGCTACTTGATATGCAGAACTGACCTTGAGTCACCTCCACACAAAGGAATGAGCGAATTCATTGTCGACATGAATTCACCTGGGATTGAAATTCGCCCTATAAAAGATGCTTCGGGCGACTCACACTTCAATGAAGTTTACTTCAACGAAGTAGCTGTGCCAGTTCAGAACTTAGTCGGAGAGCTAAACAACAGCTTTGGTCAAACTATGCGACAACTTGAGCATGAACGAGGTGGGATAGATCGACTAGCTTCGAACCAACGGCTTTATCTAGACATGCGTGATTACGCCGATACAACTGATCCACTGGTTCGACAACAAATCGCCCGAATAGAGAGCGGCTATAAGATCGGCCGCGACATGGTTCTTCGTAATGTTCTTCGGCAGACACCATTTGCTCAGTACTCAGCCATAACTAAGACTTGGTGTACTGAATTCGAACAACAAGTTTCAGAGTTCGTTGGGAACGTAGCCGGAGCAGAAACAATGCTTTGGAACCGCGTATCCAGGAACGTTGTTTACTCTCCGGCCTACACAATCATGGGCGGCACCACGCAGATCCTACGAAATATCATAGGGGAACGTATCCTCGGATTACCTCGGGAGCCACGACCCCAATCATGAACCGGGAACAAGCGATTATTCCCCTCCAAGGAGCGATGAACTGTCGTGACCTTGGCGGTTACGCAACTGAAGACGGCCAGGTAGTGAGGACCGGAGCTCTTTTTCGTTCTGACAGGCTCAGCGATCTCACCGAGGATGACCAGGCAGAACTAGCAACTTACGGCATTCGCACTATCGTAGATTTTCGAACAAAAGCAGAGTCTTCGCGTGACCCGTCCAGGCTATGGTCAGGAATCACCAGTCATGTGCCTCTCTCAGTTGGAGATGAGATAGCTCAACAACATGAATTCGTTGAGCGGATCAAACTCGGGCAGATTAAGGCGGTATCAGTAGCCGATGTCTCTAGTAGCTACCTTGGAATGCTCTCGGAGTATCCAGAACAATTCGCGACTTTTCTTAACCTCGTCGCAGATCTTGATAACTTACCGCTTCTCTTTCACTGCACTGCTGGGAAGGACAGAACCGGCATTGCTGCAGCTCTAGTTCTTGAAGTATGCGGCGTTCACAGAAAAACAGTTTTAGATGACTACGAGATGACTAACCAACTCCGGTCCGAGCGACGAATCGACCAGTTACGTCCGGAGATCGAAGCTGCTGGGATATCTATAGAAGCAATTCGTCCTGCTCTTTCGGCACCTAGAGAATCACTCTTATCTTTACTGGACCACATCGACCTCAACTATGGGAGTGTCTTTAAGTACGCTGTCGACGCCCTTAATGTAATGCCATCGCAGCTAGAAACCATTCAAATGAACCTAGTTACTTAGAGGCACCAACCATAGAGGTCTCAAGCGACATCAAATCGGTAGGACTCTCCGTCTTTGACTATGAAACCAGCTGTCCGTCCCGCAAAATGAGTTCCAATAACTAGCCGGCCGTCAGACCACCTTTCATAAGCATCTTTTCTCGTTGCCGAAGAGAGATCTTGTCGCCAGTCCGCTGATGATGCCAAATCGGGATGAACAAATTGGATTGGATGGTGCGTCATATCACCGGTAATCAAAGCCCTTTCACCAACTGATTCAATACACACGCTCACATGTCCTGGAGTGTGTCCAGAAGTAGATTCAAGGCAGACATCAGAAGTTAGCTGATGCGTATCCGCAACCATTTCCGCTAAGCCTGCCTCAATGATCGGACGTACCGAGTCATCAAAAACAGGGCCATAGTCTTGAGGCTCATTCTGCCAATAATCAAACTCTTCTTTCACAAACAAGTATTTTGCGTTCGGAAAGGTCGGAATCCATTCGCCATCTACTAATTGAGTGTTCCAACCCACATGATCAACGTGCAGATGAGTGCTCACAACTATGTCTATGTCATCGGGATGAAAGCCTGCTGAGGCAAGATCTTTTAGAAATGACGTATCTAAATCTGCGAAAGCTTTGGCACCTGGGCGTTCTTTCGAGTTACCGCAGCAAGTATCAACAATAATCGTTAATCCTTGCGACTCAACTACCAGAGCGTGAATAGAAAGTTTCATCCGCCCTTCATCTGTTACGAAGTCAGGCTTCAGCCAATCAACTCCAGCTATTAGGTCATCAGCACCCGGCAACAGGCTTTTAAACGGCCAGTGAACTTCCATCTCCAGCACTTTTGTTACGGTGACATCACCGACACTCCACATAACCATATTTAGTCCCCCATATTTTCGAAGAATGAAGCTTCTTAATATTGATTCTGTAGGGCAGACTAGGGGCTTTAAGATTGCTTTACCCGATTCTTACGTTCACTGAAGGAAAAATGACGGAAGACAACAGCTTCAAGGATGCTGCGATCGAGGCGGAACTCGAAACCGGCGAAAGAGAACCCACCAGAGACGCCGCCTGGGCTCAATCGATAAAGCGTCTATTTCGGGTTAGTGGTGGGTTGCTCGTCACAGCAGCGGGACTCCTCATGATGTTGCTCCCTGGACCCGGCCTCCTGACTATTGCTATCGGCTTAAGTATTCTCTCACGTGATGTTGCCTGGGCAGATCGCCTCCTGAGCAAGGTACGAGCAAGATTGCCTAGCGACGAGCATGGAAAACTACCGCGCTCTTCAATCATTACTATGACGACAATGGCAATAGCAGGGATATTATTTTCGATTTGGGCGACGTTGCTGCGCTAAGAGTCGCTCTACTTAATTTGCACAGGCGTGGAGACTTGTGTGAAAAAGTCGTTTCCTTTATCATCCACAACGATAAACGCCGGAAAATCTTCTACTTCAATCTTCCAGATTGCTTCCATGCCTAACTCTTCATACTCAAGCACCTCAATGCTCTTTATTGAGTCTTTGGCTAACCGCGCTGCCGGCCCCCCTATCGAACCTAAATAGAAACCTCCGTAGGTATGGCAGGCATCAGTAACTTGTTTCGAGCGATTGCCTTTAGCCAACATTACGAGACTTCCGCCGGCGGCCTGAAATGCTTCGACATAGCTATCCATCCGGCCAGCAGTAGTTGGCCCGAAGGATCCAGAAGCGTAGCCTTCAGGTGTTTTAGCGGGGCCCGCGTAGTAGACAGGAAATTTTTTGAGGTAGTCAGGCATAGCCTCACCAGCATTGAGTCGCTCTTGAATCTTCGAATGAGCTATATCTCTAGCCACTACAAGCGTTCCGCTTAGAGACAATCGGGTCTTAACCGGATATTTACTCAACTCATTTCTAATATCTTCCATCGGCTGATTCAGATCGATTGATACAACTACTGCAGAAAGATCAGCCTCGGATGCTTCTGGCAAGTACTTGGCCGGATCATTCTCAAGTTCCTCAAGAAAAATACCTTCTGCAGTTATCTTTGCGAATGCTTGTCGATCTGCTGAACATGAAACCGCTATAGCGACAGGACAACTAGCGCCATGGCGTGGGAGTCGCACGACTCGAACATCATGACAGAAATATTTCCCTCCGAATTGAGCACCAATACCAAATTTTTGCGTCAGTTCTAAAATATTTTGTTCCCATTCAAGGTCTCGGAATCCATTACCTGCATCGCTTCCTCGCGTCGGCAAGGTATCCAAATACTTCGAGGATGCATACTTAGCTGTTTTCAATGCATGCTCGGCTGATGTTCCCCCGATCACAACGGCTAGATGGTAAGGAGGGCAAGCAGCAGTTCCTAGCGTCCGCAACTTCTCATCTAAAAATTTCGTTAATCCTGCAGGATTAAGAAGCGCTTTCGTTTCCTGAAATAAAAAGCTTTTGTTAGCTGAGCCACCACCTTTTGCCATGAAGGCCAGCTTATAAATTTCCCCTTCAGACGCATAAATCTCAATCTGAGCAGGCAGATTATTACCTGTATTACTCTCTTCAAACATACTTAACGGAGCTAATTGCGAATACCGCAAGTTAGAAGTTTGAAACGTATCAAATATGCCTCGGCTGATAGCTTCGGCATCGTCACTATCGGTAATGACTCTTTCCCCTTTGTGACCCCAAACAATAGCGGTACCGGTGTCTTGACAACTAGGCAGCACACCACCTGCAGCTATATTCGCATTTTTTAGAAGCTCAATTGCGACGAACCGGTCATTTGGAGATGCTTCTACATCATCAAGAATTGAAGCTAACTGCTTCAGGTGAGCCGGACGAAGTAAGTGAGATATGTCACGCATCGCTTCAGCAGTAAGTAACCGTAACCCCTCCGGTTCAACATGCAAAAAATTTCTGCCACCAGCCTCGAAAGTTGATACATATTGGTCCGTCAATTTACGGTAACTGATATCGGCTTCACCTACGGGCAATAAATCGCTGTACAAAAACTCTGGCATATATCAAACGCTACATGGTTAATAAGGCCGTGGTTGCGGGCAAAGGTTGAACCAGATGACAAAACAATAATTTTTCATATTCCTAGCAATAAATTTTTTCTGTTAACGAGATGTAGGAAACCTTTTTCGCGGGCATCATTTATATATGCAACCCGTCTCGACCTCAAGCAACAGCACCTATGGAGAGCCCACGGGAATAGTCACATCGATTAACGCCGTAACTCTTCATACAACAGACATGGGCTTATCTATAGCCTTTTACGTCGCAATGAATTTCAGGGTTAGTTTCGGAGATCCTGATGCATCTTTTGCGACGGTCACTAGCGGAGATTGTTTTGTTAACTTATGGCTCGTGGATTCTGATGCTGAAGTCAATCACAGCTGGGGACGCATCATATTCCACGTAGATGACGTTGACATCCTGTACCAAACAGCAATTAATGCGGGCCTAGAGCCAAGGCATCCGCCACGCGATGCCCCATGGGGCGAAAGAGTTTTCCCAATTAATGACCCAATGGGACATGACTTAAGTTTTGCTAAAACGTTAACTACCTAGACACCCGACTCAACCAGATAACCTCCAAGCTGCCTCATAGCTCAAAATTCTTTCTTGATTGAAGGCCCAATAATTCGCACTAGAAATAGCCATCCGTGATCTAATAGAGGAGATTCCAACGCCCACATCACATTTAGGGGTATTTCATGGTCACCGTAAATCTTCCATTGTTAAAGGTTCCTATAGTCGACTACGGAGAAGACGAAAAAGAAATGGCTGCCTATCGAGATTACGGCACTCAGCGGGCGTTAGAACTCGACAATCGTGGACCTATTCGGTTTACGAGCGACGGTCAGATTGATCCGCAAATCATTGATTCATATGATCACCACGGCTTCTATGTTTTTACTGATGTTATCGCGGCCCAAGAACTCCAAGATATTGAATCTGACATAGCAGAAATGCTTGACCGTTCTCCTGTTACTAAAGACGCTTCAACCGATCGTTATGGAAGACCTGCTATCGGCAACGGTCTATCAGCACGAAACATTAGTTGGGTCAAACCGCTATCGGATCCGATAGGCGGAACCGATGCTTCGTACGGTCGCCATCAAGTCAAAATGAATGAACCCATTCCACCCCCACAAGCTCCGGAGTATGTTGTTCAACTTTTCTTAGGATCCCTACAGTTCTCCGCCGCTTGTCTACGCCTCTATGGTCACCCTCAACTGCTCCAAATCGCTGAAGAAATCAATGGGCCAGACTTCACGCCATTCAACGAAGCTGTCTGGATCAAACAGCCTGGGTTAGGCGGCTCAGTCGCATGGCATCAAGACGGCTGGACTCATTGGGAATCAGAACATCTAGATAACCACACTCACGGCTTTAACTTCATGGCCCAGCTTTACGGTTGTGATGCTACTAATGGACTTTGGGTTGTCCCGGGTTCACATAGACAAGGAAAAATAGACATCAAACAAAAAATAGACGAAGCCGGGTCAGATCGACTTGTTGATGCTGTACCGCTAATCTGCGAGCCGGGAGATGTCGCGATAACAAGCCGTCAAGCTATCCATGGGTCCTTCGCTAATACAAGCAGCAAGACTCGGGTAACTATTAATTTCGGATTTCACCGACGTTCATCGGTGTTAGGTGTCGAAGGAGGCGGCGTTCACAATCCCGTATCAGTTTATGATGATGCCTACATTTTCGAAAGATCCAAAGCGATTGCTTGGGGCATCGACGCTAGATCGCAGCGCTACCATCAAGAAACTCGCTACGTCTACCAACCTTTCGCAGGACTCGAAGATCATTACCGTTGGAACGCTGACACCGAGAATCTCTTGCGCGACTACAACCTTCAAGACATTGGAATTTAAGAATCGTATGTCCGTTCTCAAAATAGAAAAAACCGATTTCGTTGCAATCGTTACCTTGAACCGTCCCGAAGCTAGGAATTCACTTAATCCGGAATTGATCTGCGAGCTTTCTAAAACCTGGGTGGAATTGTCTCTAGACCCCCAGATCCGTGCAGTCGTCCTAACTGGGGCGAGTGGAACTACTTTTTGTTCAGGGTTTGATCTCAGTTCGACGATTCCGATCATAAATGGCACTAAGAAACCTACAAATGATTTCGAAAATGCTATCGCTCAAGACCCCTCATTAATGGGTAAAGCCACGTTGCGGGATTATGACATTGGGAAACCATTAATCGCCGCAGTGAATGGTCACGCAATAGCAGGTGGTATGGAGCTAATGCTCTCCTGCGATATCCGAGTCGTAGCAACCCAGGTAAAGCTTGGGCTCTCAGAGGTCGCTCTCGGAATGATCCCAGCTATGGGGGGCACAGCAAAACTCGCTCGACATCTTCCAACCGCTCTGGCCATGGAAATGCTTCTCACGGCGAAACCAATGATAAGCGATCGCTTGGCGGAATCAGGACTTATAAACCGCCTAGAGGAACCAGGAGAAGTTCTAAATTCAGCATTGGAGATAGCACAAACCATCGCTTCTAATGCCCCTATAGCGGCACAAGAAGCTCGTTCGGTGCTCCTAGCATCATCTGACTTAACAGTCGAGCAAGCTTTATCCCTAGAATCATCATCGAGCTCGATGCTTATGACCACGGAAGACGCAGTCGAAGGTCCGCGTGCTTTCCTTGAAAGAAGGGCACCAATATTTAAAGGCAGATAGCCCCGTTTGGTTATCTTCACCTCTGGCGCTGATTGAGGTTTAATCAGGCAAATATTTGGCAGTGAGTCTGCAACATCGGCCGATCAGATTAGCTCTTCTATGTGAAGCTCGGTGGCTGAGAATCAGGCATCGCCAGAATGTGCGCTACTTCAACACATGTTTTTCGATGACTAAACATTATTTTCGCCCCATCAGCTTTGGGCAAGTCAACAAAACTTTGGTGACTAGGATACCAGACACCAAGAACTTCGTTAAACCCTGTCAGATCCCCAACAACGCTCGCAGATATTGGTCTGCGCCAAAGAATGCTACCACCCACGTTCCCAACCGAATATTCGATAGCTTGCATATACGACTTGTATAAATCTCCGTTTGGGAACCCGGCTTTTTCCGTGTAACGATTGATATTAAGCATTAAGACTGGCGTATCTTCGGTTGAGCCAGCAAGCGCCTGAATCACGTCAATTTGGTCGTTAGTAGAGAAATTCGAATGCTCCATGAACGCACGTTAGCTCGCTTTATAGGCTCAAACTTTTCGAGCCGAAATCCGGAGAAGGATTCTCAAAAAGTTCTCAACGATCGCTTTTTTCCACAAGCCGTCGGACACGTGGGATTAATTCTGCCCCATACTCAGACGCATCTGCTAACGGATCAAACCCGCGCACCAGGAGTCGCGTAGCTCCCAGCTCGTAATATTTAAAGAGAGCCTCAGCTACCTCGTCTGGCGTGCCCACCAACGAAGTGGAGTTCCCTGGAGCATTAGTTGCCAAAGCAGTAGCAGTCCACAAGCAGCTGTCTAAAACTTCACCCTGCTTAGCTAAGGTCAAGAGTCTTCGAGAAGCCTCGTTGCTGGGCTCCTTGGCTACTTTGTTTTCTCGTCGTTTGGTTATTTTTTCTACTATCGCGTGCGCCCGCTCCCATGCTTCATTCGAGCTTTTGCCTAAAATAGGACGAGTTGACACACTGAATGTTGGAGTACGGTCATGCTTTTCTCCAGCGGCAGTCACCCTTCGCATGAAGGCTCTAGTTTCGGCTAGCGGCTCTCCCCAGAGCATAAAGACATCCACGTGTGGAGCTAGAGACTGAATGGCTGCGGCAGATCCCCCCCCTCCGTAAATCGGTATATGTGGGTTTTGGTGACACTTAATGGCTGAGCGTTGACCACGAACCTCATAGAATTCGCCGGTAAAATTTACAGAGCTATCGCTGGTCCAAACTTTTCGAAGTATGTCGGCGTACTCAGAAGTCCTGCGGTACCTGGTTTCGGAGTTTGTGAAATCTCCATCTCGTGCCTGGTCAGTGTCATTTCCGCCAGCAATCAAGTGGATAGCTAATCGGCCGTCGCATAGCTGATCTAAGGTGGCAAACTTCCGTGCGGCTACGGTTGGCGCCACGAACCCCGCCCGATGGGCTAAGAGAAACTCCAATTCAGTAGTGACAGAAGCTGCATGAGCGGCAATTATAAACCCATCCGGAGCGTCAGAGAAATAACCAATAAGAACCCGGTCAAAACCCCCATCCTCGTGCACACGAGCTGTTTCAGTGATCACGTCCCGGTCGAACACAGGGCCCTCCGAGTCGAGTATTTCTGAAGAGACCTGAGGAGCGATCCAGCCAATCATTTCTACGGGCATCTTCGCTCTTCTCTATTGACTCCGACCGGTGACGCACATATTGCCATGACCTGAGGTGCGGCTGCTTAAAAAATAGAGGTAATTAGCGACGGCCTTTGCTATTCGTTGTATTCCGTTTTTTCGCAACGGGTCTTCCATCGCCTCGTGACGTTTTCCTGCCTTGAGACCCGCTCCCGCGACTACCTCCGCCATTGGGCTTGTTACCGTTACCTTTTTTCCGAGTCGCCCCTTGGCCAGTGCGGCTTGGTCTCGCGCTTCTAGCGGCCCTATCACCTGCTTCGGTGCTATCTTTTACCGGAGCCTCAGCACCGCTTTCTCGCCCACCGCTGCTGCCCCGATTGCTACGCCCTTGACTCCCAGCCCTATTCGTTCGAGATTTACTTTGACGGTTAGACCTATCATTCGAACTGCGATTAGTTGATTTTTTCGGCGTTCCCGACTGTTGAGAAACTTTTCGATCTGATGGGGAAGGATACGTAATATCAACACCTTCATAGCTTGGTGGTGATATTGGAATGTCCAGACCAAGTTTTTTTTGTAGCTGCTTAACCACTTTCTTTTGGCTCACGTCAACCAAGCAAACAACGGTTCCTGAAGCTCCTGCTCGCGCTGTTCGGCCGCTTCGATGCAAATACGCTTTCTCATCTTCTGGAGGATCAAAATGCAGAACGCAGGCCACATTGTCAATATGAATTCCTCGAGCCGCAACATCTGTTGCTATCAGCGCTAAGGCTTGCCCACCTGAAAATGCATCTAAAGCTCGATCACGTTGGTTCTGGGATCTCCCTCCGTGGATTGCCACGGCCTCAACGCCTTCTCGTCGAAGTTGTTGCGCCGCTCGATCTGCTCCGTGCCGGGTTCGAGTAAATACGACCGTTTTCCCGGCACGACGTATAAGGGCAACCGAAGCCACGATTCTAGAAGGACGGTCAACGCTCCAAAAATAGTGGTTCATTGAGTGTACGTCTGGCGCCGCATCACCAATTTCATGTCGGACGGGGTCAGTTTGATAATCACGAGTTAACGCCGCAACGTCCCCATCAAGAGTTGCTGAGAACAACAGAGTCTGACGATTTTTGTTCGTCAGATCTAAGATCCGACGAACGTCGGGGAGAAAACCCATGTCAGCCATACGATCGGCTTCATCAATGACAACAGTAGAAACAGAACTAAGTGTCAATGCTTTACGGTCTAACAGATCATGAAGTCTTCCTGGACACGCAACCAGAATATCGACACCTTTTGCCAGACGATCGATCTGACGGTTGATGTTCGTGCCTCCATATGCCGCCATCACCCACAGATCTAATGCTTGCGCCATGGGACGAAGCTCTCCGGCTATTTGTTCTGCTAGCTCACGCGTCGGGGCAAGCACCAAAGCAGCAGGTGCCTTGGGTCTAGAACCTGCCGTACGGGCAACTAAGGGAATACCGAAGGCAATTGTTTTACCTGAACCAGTAGGAGCGCGACCACAGATGTCTCGACCAGCTAGGCCATCAGGAATGGTTGCAGATTGGATAGTAAACGGCGCAGTTATTCCGTGTGCAGATAACGCACGCGCTATAACCGCAGGCACGCCAAGATCGCTGAAACTCGTAGGCACTGAGAAATCCTCGCATCAAAAGTTGCTCATTCGACTTGTTCTAAACCATTAGAAGCCTGGCAGAGTCACCATTTCGCAACCGCCACAATGATACCCGACGGAGACATAGCTTCATCGCGACAGTTGATCCCATGTATTTCTTTTCTCAGCTTTGCCTTCGGCTGACCTTAGTTTCATTTGAACGACTCCACCTTCAGTCAGTCGTAACTCTGAAATAAAAGTATTTTGGTTGTAGATTTCACTCTCAACAAAATGATTCCTAACTGTCGAAGGTTGCTGACATGACCAAACACGTCCTACTAGTTTTTACCAGCCCAACTGAGGGCAACGAAGAGCAGTACAACGACTGGTATAACAATGTCCACTTAGCTGAAGTTCTAACGACTGATGGTTTCGTTAGGGCTCAACGTTTTAAAGTTTCAGATATCTTGCCTGCGATTACTGAACATGCGTACCTGGCTATTTATGAAATAGAGAACACTGAACCAGAAGACGCCATGAAAGCGCTTCGAGGACTTTCAGGAAACTTTACGATGACAGAAGCTATCGATCTCAAGAACTCCAAAATGACGCTGGCCTCTCAAGCCAGTGAACTCTTGGAAGCAATCTGAAATATTGGGTTAGCTGAGCAGAAACGACAATGAATTGTCAACTCAGTTTTTTTCGACTGGCTGCATCCATATAGCAAAACTTGCGGCGACTAGGGCCAACGCCGATGCAACCATAAACGGAATTGCGAATGATCCGGTCTGGTCGCCGACCCAACCGGCAAAAGGTGGTCCAATAAGCTGAGCTATACCAAAACCCAAAGTGATTGTGCCAAAGGCAGTAGCAAAGGAACGACCTGATAACGAGTCAGAGAGCATGGCCCCAATTGTTGTCGGAACTCCAGCAACACAAAGACCAAAACTTACAGCGCCTACTATGACTAAAGGTTTTATTTCAGAGAGACTAAGTATTGGAGCTGTTGACATCAACATAAAGCCAGACCCCATTGTCAGCCGTCGAGAATAATGATCAGATATTCGACCGAACACCACACCGCCAAAGATGCTTGACAGTCCCAGCAACGAAAACACCAAAGTTGACGACTGCGCACTCCACCCATTGGACAATAGCTGCGTTGGTAAAAAATAAAAATACAAAGAGTAAGCAATTCCAAAAACAGCGAACGATGCAAGTATCCATTTCCAATTTGGAACTGTAGTTAGGACTGAGATCGCAACCTTCTCACCAACCTCGCCTTTGACTCCAGCCCTCAGAACAGCGAAAAGTCCTATAAGAACAAAAATTGCCACGCCTGCTTGTATTCCATACACCGGCCTCCAAGCTCCTTCGTCGTGAGTCACTGCTCGCACAGAATTGGTAAGCGGCCCCGCAACCAATATTCCAGTGCCGATGCCCGAACCAACAAGACCAATGGCCATTCCTCCACGTTTCGCGCCGACAAGTGCGGCCGCGATACCGGGCGCTGGTACCCAAACGGCTGCCGCTCCAAATCCAGCTACGAAAAGCCCCAAGCACAAAAACCCTACGTTCGGAGCGAGAGCCATTGAAGCTAACCCGGCGAAAGACATTGACACACCGATTTTAACCAAACGAGCTGCCTCTATTCTCGTTGAAGCCACTGAGACGATAGCCGTTCCTATCAAATAAGCGACTAGGGGTACGTTGCTCAAAAGTCCAGCGAGGGTATAGGAACCCAGCATCTCATTTTCGATAGCTTTCAAAAGCACTGGAAAGGTGAATCGCCCAAAGCCTTGCGCAACCATAGAAGCCAATGCAACAAATATTAATGAAAGCCATGTTCTTCGTGATATCGAATCGCTTTGTAAGAAATTTGCACTTGTCGAGAGGTCTGGAGTAACTGAAAAGACGGAAGGAGCAACTTGGCCGGTAGATGTCTTCGTCAAATATTTTGCTGGAGACACATCCCCATCGTCACACACTCAGGACTAACTCTGCTCCACATCTGGCAAGTAACTATGAAATAATAAAGAACCTTTCTTCCAACAGCGATCTCTGATTCCAGCGGCACCACTGATCTATTACCTGACCCTCTCAATATTGGTTCTCTTGGTTCCAGTCGTCGCACTAGCAACGAAGGCAAAGCTCACTATTTCGAAGCACCGGTAGGAGAAGTTCATAGTTATCAATGGGCAACTTTGGATTTTTCTTACAGCAGTAGTAACGGACTGGCCGATACAAAGCATGACCGATTTCGTAATTTTCGCTACCAGATCGGAGTCACCAACCCAGAACAAGGAAAAAGTAGCTCCCTTAAGCCTCT